>Ga0315535_1002208_pt1 | contig 12641 bp, 6 predicted proteins | sample SalMarSW160220MG_2_FD_203092 | JGI IMG/M metagenome (GOLD analysis project Ga0315535, IMG submission 203092) | Salt marsh sediment microbial communities from the Plum Island Ecosystem LTER, Massachusetts, United States - Salt Marsh Sediment SW1602-20 ...
ATCGCTGCAGTTTCTTATTTTATTGTTCTTTAAGGTATTATTGTAACTTACAGAAATAAGAATCCCATCATAAGATGAATTTATGATACTATCTTCCAGGGTATTATTATAACTATAAACAAAATAAAAGCCATCATAAAAATTACTTACATTGCAATTCTTTAAAACAGTGTTATTAGTTCCTGTCAAATATATTCCATAATTGGTATTGTTTACATCTCCTAATCCTGTCAAATTAAATCCATTACAGTCAAAAGTTATATTCTGAATATTTGTCAGATTTATCGCAGTCCCGTTTTGATTGTAATTCATTGAAGCATTCATCTGCACCGTGTCTCCTGAAAGAGAATTTTGTATTAAATTATTACAAGAAGAGATAGAACCACATTCAAAAGTTCCAGGAACAGGAGGATTTGCTAAAGGAAGATAATCCACACCCATGTCAAAATTCAAAGTATAATTGGAATCACATATTCCGTCTCTGTTTGCATCTGTGCAATTGTCGCTAAATCCCATTCCGTCCGGAGCCCCCCAATAGTTACCTCCCATATGAGGACCGCCCATAATGTTTGTTCCCGCAGTTAGAGTTGTATTGAAATAACTAATAATTCCTAAAGTACCGATATCATAATTTATGGTGTTATTGAGAACATTATTGTAAATTAAACTGTAATTTGAAACAGAAAAAATTCCGGAATAAGTATTAAGAAAAATGTAAGAATTGTAAAGTGAATTGTTCAAAAGACCATAACCTATATTAATTCCAATTGGGCTATAAGAAACAGTTACATTATCATAAGTTCCATTATTTGAACTAATCAAAATTCCATAAGCACTATTGTTGTTAAAGATAGAATTAGTTACAGAACTATTATCTCCAAAAACATTTAATCCGACAGTGTTATTATTTGCAACAACATTCCTTACAGTTGAATTGCTGGAATAGGAACTAAGGTAAATCCCATAGTAATAATTCTCATTTGAAGTTATATTCTCGATTGTTGAATTTGTAGTATTGTAAAAATAAAGTCCTGCATAACTTCTGACACCTAAATTCAAATCCTTATAAGTCACATTGTTGCAAGAGCTGCATACAACCATTCCTGCATTTGGTGCAGTTGTTGAATCAAAGATATAATCTGAGATTGAAACATTATAATAAACATTCTTGCCTTCAATTAAATTTGAAACGTCAATTGTCTGGTTATTATCTATGAAACTTGAACCTGCGGAAAGATGAAAGTTGTCTGTATTATTGCTGATATTATTTCCGTAAAAATAATTTCCTGAACTGTAGAAGATTGTCAATCCTTCATAAGAATTTGAATGAATATTTGAATTGATAAGGGTATTATTTCCACCGTAATTAAACTTAATTCCATCATAACTATTGTTAGCAGTCACATTTTCTACTTTTGAATAATTTGTATATGAAAGATAGACCCCATAATAATTATTTGGACTCAAAACCATATCTTTGTAAGTTACATTTGTGCAGTATCCGCAAACAATCATTCCTGCATTTGGTGCAGTTGTTGAATCAAAAATATAATCTGATATAGAGGTATTAAAATAAACGCTCTTTTCTTCAACAAGATTTGAAGGATCAATATTCTGAGGGTTGCTTGATGTGGTTCCCCCAAATCTGAAGTTGTAAATATTGTTGCTCATGTTATTGTAACGAAGTGTGAAATTATTTGCAGAAGTAATGGTGAAGCCTCTGTTTCCATTTGTTGCAGTTACATTGGTTATTATTCCGTTTGAAGCAGTATTAACCGCCACATCGCCATAAAAATTGCTGACCTTGCAGTTTCTCAAGGTGTCACCATCACTTCCTGAAGTAAAATAAAATCCGAAATTTGAAGTGCTTACAATATTAGGGCCTGTAAGGGAGAAGCCCTGGCAGTCAAAGGTTATTCCATCCTTCCCCTGAAAGTCAATTGCTGTTCCATTTTGGTCATAAGTTATGGACTGATTCATCTTCACAGTATCACCGTAATTTGCACCTAAAATAGCAGAATTACAAATTTCAACAGAATCGCATTCATAAGTTACAGGAGGAACATAATCTGTCAGAGGCAGATAGTCAACCCCTCCAATAAAAGTATAAGGGGAATCGCAAATTCCATTTCTGTCAGCATCAGTACAGGTCTCGGAAAATAATGTTCCAGGCGCGCTCCAATTGTCCCAGTAATTTCCGCCAATATAAGGTCCTCCGACAATATTTGTTCCTGCAATCAAAGTTGTGTTGAAGTAGGTCACTATTCCCGAAGACCCATTATAATAATTTACAGTATTATTGAAAATGTTATTATAAAAAGTGTTATTTGAATTAGTCACATTCAAACCTGAAAAAGAACTATTTGAAATTACCGTGTTTATAATTGTATTATTATTCGATCCAGAATAAAATACAATCCCGGATATTCCATTGGAATCAATTAAAGAATTGTTGATTATATTATTTTTTGAAAGGAAATCAAAGGAAAATCCAAATTCGGAATTATTTACAGAGGTTACATTATCAAAAACATTGTAAGAACCCTGATTGCAATTGAATCCTTCAAAGCTGCCTGAAGACAATACGTTTCTGTAAGTGCCATTGCTTTTGAAATAGACTCCATATACAGAAGAATTTAAGATGGTTAAATTTTCTGCCAAAAAACCGGTCCCAAGAATATAAAGACCGTAAGAGTTATTTACGAGTCTCGAACTTATAACACTGCTGTTAGTAAAATCGATGTAAACGGCTGCCTTTTGAATACCTGTCCACGCATTGTTCTCAAAAGTTGAATTTATTATTGTTGTATTATATCCAGGATCAGGCCCCTCTCTGACGCCCGCGTTGGAGTTATTTCTGAATGTTGAATTTATTATTAAAGTATTATTGGAATAAAGCCCAACATCGAAACCGGTATATGTGTCTGAGAAAGTTGAATTAATTATTGTTGTATTAACAGTTCCCACAACGCTGCCTGCATGTCCTGAACATTTCGAGCCGAAAGAGTTTATTATCTTATTATCATAACCATAATAAATTGTAATCCCGGAGGAAGTGTTGTAAAAACCTGAAGAATTCATTACAGTACTATAGTTTGAATTATAAAAGACAATCCCAATAGGAAAGTTGTTGAACGCGGTTGAACTGTCAAAAAGAGTGTTATTTGAATAATCTGATTCAATACCATAATAAAAACTAGAAACTTTGCAATTCTTAACTGTTATATCCTTGCTCCCATTTACCCAAATTCCCATTGAATTCGAAACTCTTGTTCCATTAACCCAATTCCCCTGACAGTCAAAAGTTACATTCTGTGTGTTTGTGATATTAATTGCATAACCGGTAGCTCCAGATATTGAAGTGTTAAGATAAATCACAGCCCCTGGCCCAGCATTAGCAATAGCTGCATTACACTCCGAAACAGTTCCGCATTGCGCATCAATATTCAGAGTTCTATTTTGCGAGGCAAAAGAACAATTTCCTTCATCATCGCAGGTTTTCACATTCCAGTAATATTTTCCTGTTGAAGGAAGAGTATAAGTCCAGTTTGTTTGATTGGAAACCCCAGATATTTGCCTCATGACGTAAGGCATATCCTTCAAGACAATTCCATCGAATGCGATCGACCCCGCTCCATCACCCGTGGCAGCATAAGTAATCATAGTTCCGTTAGGAAATATCTTCGTGACAGAGCGGTAGCCTCCACCGTTTGCAACCCACATATTTACGCCATCAAATACAATCGCATAGGGACCTATAGAAATACCTGGATAAGTTATCATAGTTCCGTTAGGAAATATCTTCGTGACAGAGCCATAACTATTTGCTGTCCACATGTTTGTTCCGTCGAACGCTATTCCATTGGGGGCTGTGCCTGTTCCAGGATAAGTTGTCATTGAGCCGGTAGGTGATATCTTTGTTACTGAATTATCATCAAAATTAGCAGTCCACATGTTTGTTCCGTCGAACGCTATTGCACGGGGGCTTGTGCCTGTCCCAGAATAAGTTGTCATTGAGCCGGTAGGTGATATCTTTGTAACCGAATCATCCCAATAATTTGATGTCCACATGTTTGTTCCGTCGAACGCTATTCCCTGAGGCATTTGACCTGTCCCAGAATAAGTTGTCATTGAGCCGGTAGGTGATATCTTTGTAACCGAGTTATCTCCTTCATTAGCAGTCCACATGTTTGTTCCGTCGAACGCTATTGCATAAGGACTTGTGCCTGTTCCAGGATAAGTTGTCATTGAGCCGGTAGGTGATATCTTTGTTACTGAATTATCATCAAAATTAGCAGTCCACATGTTTGTTCCGTCGAACGCTATTGCATAAGGACTTGTGCCTGTTCCAGGATAAGTTGTCATTGAGCCGGTAGGTGATATTTTAGTAACCGAATCATTTCCATAATTTGCTGTCCACATATTTCCAACAACAGGCAAGATTCTGTTACCCAAAGAATTCCAAACATAAAGGGTAGCGCTTGAAAGATTTCCAAAAATAGAAGTAATATTTGCAGAAAATGTTTGTGTAAGATTAGAGGAAAATAAAGAGGGATAAAGGAAATTAAAAGAAAACAATATCGAAGATGGCTCAGAACTCAAAGGCAAATAATCATAATTTGCTCCATCAGGAGAATAAGGCAAATCGCAAACATAATCCCCATCCGAATCGGTACAAGTCTCGGAAAAACCAGTCCCTGAAGGGTTTGCCCAATAATTTCCTCCAGTATAAGGTCCACCGATAATATTTGTATTTAAGGTTTGTGTAGTATTAAAGTAGTTTACAAGTCCTGAAGTTGAATTGTAATAATTAACAGTGTTGTTAAAGAAATTGTTATAAAGGAAATTATCATTTGAAGACGAAAACCATAAGCCATATTGGGTAGTGTTTAAAATCTCGGAATTTTTGAAAACATTATAGTTAGCCTGAATAAAATTAATCCCATAATTCTGATTTGAATCAAGAGTTATGTTATCAAGAATATTAAAATCCCCATTCAAGTAAAGACCCCAAAGACTATCTCTGATAATAATATTTTCAAGGGAGTCGTTCCCATCCAGAGAAAGGGATATTCCGCCTATTGGGCTTGAAACAAGAGTAAGATTAGAAAGAGTTGTATTAAAATTTGTGGAAAGATCCACCGCAAGTGAAGCCTGAGTTGAAACAGAATTGATAAGGGAATTATTATATCCATAGTAAATGTAAAAGCCCATCTTCTCAAAATCTGAGGACGTTGCATTGTTAGTAATTGATGTATTGTCTATAAAACTGTTATTCGTTGAAAAAAGACCAAAACCTCGGTATGTTGTGTTTGTGATTATAATGTTTTTATAAAAATTATTATTTCCGGAAGAATCTCGGATGCCGTAAGCAACCTTAGTGGTAGAAAAGTTTTGAATATCCAGCATGGAGCTTGAAGAAGAATAAAACCCATAATTAAATCCGCTGATATTGCAGTTATAAATAGAAATATTATTTGAACTTTCTACACGAATCCCATAATTACTCGTGTTTCCATTATTGGGTCCAACCAAATCAGAACCGTTGCAGTCAAAAGTTATATTACCTACGTTGGAAATGTTTATCGCAGTTCCGTTTTGGTTATAATCTATCGAAGAATTCATTCTAACAACATCACCATCAGCAGCAGAAATAATCCGCGAATTGCACAATGCTGCAGTATCGCACTCATAATCAGTCGCTCTTATGTCCTTTGTCAGAAACATCAGGAATATTAAAATAAAGAAGAGCATCACCCATTCTCTAGCCCTCTTTTTACTCGTTTGAGTCATATTGACTTTACCAAAATAAAGTATAAAAACATATCTCTAGACTTGAAAGTATACTCTGCGAAACATTTAAAAGGACGTCACTATCTGGATATATACATTAAAAAACATATCTCAAAATGAAAGACAATTTTGACATCTTTTTCAGGAGAAAGCCTGCGTTGATGCTGGTTTTCCTAAAGAAGAATACAAGGATGAGATATGGCAGTATTCTTGCAAAAGAAGTTGATTGCACATACAGTCACGCAGTCAAGATTTTGCAAACCCTCGAAAAACTGGGACTGGTTCTTTTCGAGAAAAAGGGGCGAGTTAAGCTGATAAAGCTTACAAAGAAGGGTAAAGAAGTAGCTGACTATATAGAAGATATTCAGACCTTAGTTAAGTAGAAAGGGAAATATCTCGCCTTGTATGACTCGGAAAAATAAAAGAAAACGTTAATTGTAAGTATCTGAATTAACAATAATCTTCATATTAATTAGGACCGCCTAAAAACATACCTTTATAACCCCTTTATAATTTCTTAATTTAGTTAAGTATTTTCATGCTTTGAGTTGGAGAATCTTTTGATTCTAAGTTTGATGATTTCTTAATACAATTAAAGCATGGAAAAAAGACAATAATATGGAAACTTGCAAAAAATGCAGAAGTACGGACATCAAGTCACGCAAAAACTACCCCCACGGAAAAAAGTCTAAGGCAGTTATCAGCTTAACCTGCAACAAATGCGGTTCCAAAGACATAGAAATTAAAGAGGAAAGATGGAAAAAACAAAGGAGAAGATAATAACTATCAGGAGGAAATAATATGAAAGGCACAGTGAAATTTTTCAACAAAGTGAAGGGCTTCGGTTTCATAAAAGGCGAAGATGGAAAAGAATACTTCGCTCATGAAAGCGGCTTGGCTGAAGGGACCAGATTGGAAGAAAACGATTCTGTTGAATTTGAAGTTGAGCAAGGCGACAGAGGACCCAAAGCAGTTAAGATAAAGGCAGCGTAGTTTTTGTTTTGAAACAAGAATTCTTGGAAATAATTGAAGTATTTAACATCAGGCTTAAACAACCCGAAGGGCTCTAGTGGAACGAAGTGACCTCGAGAGTTCAAAATCTTTGATTTTGAATTTGGGAAAATGTGTCCCGAAAAAAGAGGGTGAGCAAAGCGAAAAAATTCCGAAGAGTTGTATTTAGGTTCATATAAATTTCGACCGCAGGGAGTGTATATGTCCGAAGGACGAGAGACTCGCTTTTGCTTCTTTTTCTAAAAGAAGTCGCTTACGAAAAGCGAAAGTTAATCCAAATGGTTTTTTAACACTTCTATGAATTTTCTATGAATTTTCTTTTTTCCTTCAGAAGGCATTCTAAGATTCCCTAACCCTGCGATTAATTGCACCCCTTTTTCTAATAATTCATTATTAATATCTTTTTCAATTCCGTCATAATCAAAAGAAATATTTTTTCTATAAGATTCGATGAGTTCCCTTTCTATACTTGGATGGTTTATTAACAAAAGAGATAAATCCCTTGTAGGATGTCCGACACCGGAAAATTCAAAATCAATATAATAATTTTCCCCATTTCTAGATAGGATATTTCTTCCAAATAAATCACCATGAATAATGGTATTATAATCTACAATTTCTGATTTATCTGATAATCTTTTACTAAGCTTATCGGAGATTTCTCCAAAAAGCCTTTTATGGTTTAAAACATAATTAGATAAATTTCTTAGTTTGTGCATAGGAATATCTGGATCTTTTAAAATTTCACTTCCTAAAAAAACTGAATGGACTTTGGCCCAGTCCTCTACCGCCATTTTCAAATCAGGATTTGACGATTCTATATACTCTGTAACAAGATAATCTTCTCCAGAACCATAAACTTTTGGAATTTTGCAGATACCCTTTAACACTTCATAAAAAAGCTTTTCTCTTTCTGCAAATTTCTTTTCATTATATTTCTTGAATAGGATCTTCTTACCTTTAATAGAATAAACTGAAATTGAATTCCGATTATAACATTCAATCTCAGAAATAAAAATAGGCACACTTCCAAATAGATTGCTTAAAGTATTTTCAATCCAATCCATTTTGCCTTAATCTACAGTATAACAATCTATGCAACTTGAGGGGCTATAGCATCCAGTAGAGTAACAGCCAGTATCTGAAGAATGAAGTACTTCAGATTTTGACTCTTGTGGTTCTACCAAAAGCCCTTCTTGTTTAGATAAATCCATCTTTGGAAGTTCTCCAAGTAAAGGCTCCAATGTTTTTACCATAATAATCTATCAGATCCAAACCTTATAAATATTTATATAATATGATAAAATTCAATTTCCATGGTAAAGGTTACATTTAAATTTGATAAAGAAAAAGATTTGCGGAATAACTGGTTTGCAGTTAATTTTAAATCTAATCTGGAAAAAGATAGAAACTTTAACAATATTCCCAAATTACAGGAAATTTGTGAAAATAAAAACTTTGAAGAATGTAAGAGTGAAATAGCAAAATTCCACGATAAGATTTATTCTTCATATCTGATTGATGAAACTATAAAATCTTTTCAATCAGCATGGGAAAAAATAAGTGAAGAATTTTTTAAGAGATTAAAAAAAATAACTGGAAATGAATTTCCTTTTGAGAATGTAACTGCATATTTAACAACACAAAGTTTATGCCCTTATGACTTCAAAGAAGGGAGTTTTATTATATCAATTTGGAGTAATATTCCAACAATGTTAAAGACTTCTGCCCACGAACTAATGCACCTTGATTTTCATAATAACAATTGGAAAGAAATCGAAGAAAAGATAGGAAAAGAAAAGACTGAAAAATTGAAAGAAGCATTAACTGCTTTACTTAATTTGGAATTTAAGGATTTATGGTTTGTAAAGGATAAAGGAAAAAATTCAGAAGAACAACAGGAATTAAGGGAATTCATAAAAAAAGAGTGGTTGAAAAATAAAAACTACAAATCACTCCTTGACAAGTGTGTGACTTATTTGAAAAAATGATTTACAAACCTCTTTCGGTTCAATTTGAAATTACGGAATCATGCACCCATAAATGCAGGCATTGTTACAATTATTATTCAGATAATAGAAGTTCTGCATCGACAAATGTGGATGTTATTAATAAAGTTGCGGAACAAGAATTTTTTGATATAACTCTGACTGGCGGAGAACCTTTATCTGCAAGACCCCAACTTTATGATGCTATTGAAATTTTTAAAAGAGAAAATATGGATGTTAGGATTAATTCAAACTTACATTTATTAAAAGATTATGATGCAGAAAAATTTGCAGAATATAAGGTTAATTCAATTTTAAGTTCAATCCTAGGCTCAAATGAAAAAACCCATGATTCATTGACCAGGGTGAGAGGTTCTTTTAAAAGATTAAGAGAATCACTTAGGTACTTATCAAAAAATAATCTAAGAGTTGCTATGAATATGGTTGTTAATAAAAATAACCTCCAAGAAGTATATGGAACAGGAAAATTTCTTTTTGAAAATTTCGGAATAGATTATTTTGCTGCAACACCTATGACAATTTCTCCAGGAAAAGACCTAACAGATATTACTCTTTCAAGAGAAGAATATATCTTAACTCTGGATAACTTATTAAAATTAGAAGATGATTTAGGAATAAAAACCGATTCGCTAAATCCTGCAATTCCTTGTATGTTTCCTGAAGGTGATCAAGAAAAATATAGAAAATTTTTTGAAAATAGGGCTTGTGGAGCGGGGAAAGGAACACTGACATTTTCTATCGAAGGAGAGGTTAGGCCTTGTTCTCAGGAAGGAAGGAGTTATGGAAATATTATGAATAACTCTTTAGAGAAAATTTTAATTGAAATGAATGATTGGAGAGAGGGAAAAAATATTCCGCAAGAATGTTCTCCTTGCGAGTATGTTCAATTATGCAGGGGAGGATGCAGAGTTTCTGCTGAGGCAAGTTCAGGCAAATTAAGTGGTCTGGAGCCTTATTTTACTCACCCCGTAAAAAGAAATATTTCTCAAAGAGGAAACAAATTAATTGATTTTAAAAAATTGAAAACTCAGGAAGGAAATATTAGGGTGAGAGGTGAAGAAAATGGAGTAACAACTATCTATTTGTCTCCAAGAATAAATGGAATTTTAACTCCTACAGAATTGAATATCTTTAGAAGATTTTTATCAGGAAAAAACTATTTAGATATTTTAGAAGAAGTCAAAAATGAAGATATTTTAAAAAAAGTTTGTACAAAACTTTCGGGTAGAAAACTTCTTGTTGATAACTCGGCGTGAGCCGACAAATTGTCCAAAGGATTAGGCGATTTCTCCATTTTAGGGGCGGGAGGTCGGGGGTTTTAGACTCATCTGTGATTTCCTTGAACATCACGATTATCTGAAGTTTTAATCTCCAGAACTTCATCTCACAAAACTTAAAAACCCCACGTCCACTGAATAATTGTATTAATTAGTTATCTAACATATATACTGAATTATATATAAAAAATGACAACCATCTCCGAAGCTGAGAAGAGCAGCAATTCAGAGGTCAGAAAAATCCTTCACCCCCTTGTCAAAGAATGGTTTTTCTCAAAATTCAAGGACCTCTCACCTACTCAGGAGTACGGTGTTTTGAACATCTGGAACAGGAAAGATATCCTAATCTCAGCCCCAACAGGAGGAACAAAAACACTTACAGCATTTTTATCAATTCTAAACTATCTTGTAACACAGGCAGAAAACGGCACTCTTGAAGATAGAGTTTATGCAGTTTACACTTCACCCCTTAAAGCGTTAAGCAATGACATTCACAAAAACCTCGTAGAACCCCTTCAGGAAATTCAGGAACTTGCAAAATCAAAAGGCATAAAATTGAAAGACATTCGCGTGGGTCTCAGAACAGGTGACACAACAACCGCAGAGAGAGCAAAAATGGCAAAGAAAATACCCCACATTTTCATTACAACACCGGAATCACTTGCAATTGTATTAACAAGCCCAAAGTTTGTTGAAAATATGAGGGCGGTTGAATTTTGCATTGTGGATGAAATTCACGCACTTGATAACAAGCGTGGAACTTATCTAAGTTTAACAATAGAGCGTTTAAACGAAGTGAGTCAAATCTGGCCAACAAAAATAGGTCTGAGCGCGACAATAGAACCAATGGAAGAAGTTGCAGGATTTCTGGTAGGAAATGCGGAAGACAGGTCTGTATTAATTGCCCGTGTGCCTCTTGCAAAAAAAGTAGATATTGCAGTTTTAACACCAACAGATGATTTGATAGAAAACAAAGATGTTTTTCCAAGTACTTACAATCTTCTCGGAGAATTAATAAGAAATCATAAAACAACTCTTGTCTTCACAAACACGCGTTCCGCAACAGAAAGAATTGTAAACAGTTTAAAGGAAAAATTCCCCACAGAATACGGAGAAGATAATATTGCAGCACATCATTCATCATTATCGAAAGCCCATAGATATGAAGTTGAAGAAAGTTTGCGTCAGGGAAAACTGAAAGTTGTTGTATGTTCAACAAGTCTTGAGCTTGGAATTGATATTGGTTATATTGACTTGGTCGTCATGATTGGCTCTCCAAAATCCTCTGCCCGTGCCCTTCAGAGATTGGGGCGTGCCGGACATAAACTCCACGAAATCGCAGTGGGAAGATTCGTTGTGACAGACCGTGATGACCTTGTAGAATGCTCAGTTATTCAAAAAGAAATGATTGAAAAGAAGATTAACAAAATAAAATTTCCCAGAAATTGTCTTGATGTACTCGCGCAACAGATTTACGGAATGGCAATTTACAAGATATGGGACATCAACGAACTCTATGAAACAATAAAGAAAAGTTACTGTTATGCAAGCCTTTCAAGAAAAGATTTTCTTGACATAATAAGCTATCTTGCGGGAGAATATGATTTGGAGAAAAATCACGTTTATGGAAAGATTTGGTATGATGAAGAAACAAAACAAATCGGGAAGCGTGGAAAAATGGCCAGGGTGTTATACATGACAAACCTCGGAACAATTCCTGATGAATCTTTTGTAACAGTAAAACTTACAAAAACACAAGACCAACTCGGCTTCATTGATGAAGGTTTTATGGAAAGAATGAAGCGCGGCGATGTCTTTGTCCTCGGCGGCAAAAAATACCAATACCAGTATTCAAAGGGAATGAACCTCTATGTAACCTCTGCAGAAAAGCTCACTCCGACAATTCCATCATGGTTCTCAGAAATGCTTCCATTAAGCTTCGATTCAGGCCTTGAAATAAACAAATTCAGGCTTTTTATGAATGAAAAGTTCTCTGCCAAAAAACCGGAAAAGGAAATAGAAAAATTCATATGTGATTATCTTTACGTAAAAGAAGACACCGCAAAAAAAATTTACAATTATTTTTACGAACAGTTCAAATTCCTCGGAATTCCAAATGAAAAAATTATGATGGTCGAGCGTTACAAGGGTGAAAAGAAATATCTTATTTTCCACAGTATGTATGGACGCCGCGTCAATGATGCGCTTTCAAGAGCCTTTGGATTCCTTATAGGGAGAGCGGGTGGAAGAGACATTGAACTGGGAATAAATGACAATGGATTTTACCTCGCGGGAGAAAAGCTCAATATAGAAAAAGTTCTAAATTTTATAAAACCGGAAAACCTTGAAGAAGTCCTTAAAGAAGCTATCGAAAAAACAGATGTTCTTGCCAGAAGATTCAGGCACTGCGCTTCGCGTTCATTGATGATTCTCAAAAACTACAAAGGAAACAGCAAAACTGTCGGAAAACAACAGATGAAATCTCATTTCCTTCTTTATGCAGTCAAAAAAATAACAAACGAGTTCCCGATTCTCCGTGAAGCAAGGCGTG
>Ga0315535_1002215_pt1 | contig 12626 bp, 13 predicted proteins | sample SalMarSW160220MG_2_FD_203092 | JGI IMG/M metagenome (GOLD analysis project Ga0315535, IMG submission 203092) | Salt marsh sediment microbial communities from the Plum Island Ecosystem LTER, Massachusetts, United States - Salt Marsh Sediment SW1602-20 ...
TGTTCCAAGTGGTGCCGAACACCGGGATCGAGGGGCGAGGCATCGCCATGTTCATCGCCAAATCGCCCTACAAACGCATCTGTTTTATCGGTCCCGATTACGCCTATGGCCATACCCAATGGAATTCATTTAAGGAATATCTCAAGAAAGTCAAACCCGATGTAAAGATCCTAAAGGCGGTCTGGCCCAAACAGGGCGAGACCAATTTTGCACCATATATCCCGGCCCTAATGGCCCAGAACCCGGAAGTGATCTATACCAACCTGTGGGGAGGGAATCTGAGCAGTTTTATCAAGCAGGCCAAGCCCTATGGTCTTTTCAAGAAGGCCTCCATTACCTCTCTTTACGACCTCGATTTACTGAGGGCTACCGGACTGGATATGCCCGAGGGGCTGTTAGGCTATTCCCGTTGTCCTTTCTATGCGGTTGATACCATTGACATGAAGACCTTCGTGAAAAAATATCATGATAAGTACGGTCAATGGCCATCCGACTGGGCCTGTATGGCCTACGACGGCATGCTCGCCCTTACGGCTGCCATAAAAAAGGCCAAGAGTGCCAAATCCGCGGATGTTGTAAAGGTCCTCCCAGGTCTCAGGTGGAATTCTCTGCGCGGGCCCAGATATATCCGTGATGTGGACCATCAGGCTGATGTGGGTATTTACGTGGGTTACACTAAGAAAGACCCCAAGTACAAGAACTTCCTCGTGTTGAAAAATGTGGTGGAGGTGCCGGCGCCAGACGTGTGGATGCCTGTAGAAAAGGTCAAGAAACTTCAGCCCAAGGATTAAAGGTCATGAGGATTCGTTCCCCGGAAGACCGGGGACGGACCCTCACATTCAATTTCTAATTCTGAGTTACCGACTCTTAGGACTGCGGTATGACCATAGAGTTCTTCTTTTTCATACTCATTAATGGCCTTAGCGAGGGCATGATCCTGTTTATCGTTGCATCCGGGCTTTCTTTGGTATTCGGGGTCCTCAGGGTGATCAATTTCGCTCACGGCTCCTTTTACATGATCGGTGCCTTCCTGGCCTTCTCCCTCAGCACTCTCCTGAGCGGAGGCTTCCTGATCTCTTTTCTTTTGTTAATGCTCCTGGTCCCGCCGGCAATTGCACTCTTGGGCCTTGGCCTGGAAATCCCCCTCTTTCGCCGCATCTACGGAAAAGAGCACCTGCTGCAGTTGCTCATGACCTATGCCCTGCTTCTCATCCTTGACGATGTGTGTCGTGTCATCTGGGGAGGGGCCATCCGAAACGTGGCACGTCCTGAAATCCTCGCAGGCTCCATTGATTTCTTTGGGCAATATCTCCCAACATATAATGTTTTCATTCTGGTGATGGGGCCATTGATTGCCCTTGGACTGTGGTATTTGCTCCATCGGACAAGGGCCGGAAACCTTATCCGTGCAGCCGTGTCCCACCCGGATATGTTGGGGGCCTTAGGTGTTAATGTGGCGAAGGTCATGACAGGGACTTTCATGCTGGGCTGCTGGTTAGCCGGATTGGGTGGGGTCTTTATGTCCGCGCTGGCCAATATAGACTTAGGGATAGGAATGCAGAAGATCATCGAATGTTTCGCCGTTGTTGTTATCGGGGGCCTTGGAAGTATCGGTGGTGCCCTTTTAGGGTCTCTTATCATCGGAGTGGGAATTGCTTTCCTACAGCTCCCCCTGAGCCGCCTGGCCATTGTTTTTCCCTATATTGTCATGGCCCTTATTCTCATTATAAGACCGTGGGGACTGTTTGGTAAGCCGGAACGATGAATCTTAAAGACAAAAATACCCGGATGCTCAAATCGAAGTCTGAAAGTAAACATCGGGTGGTGGTCATAGCGTTTCTGATCTCGGTCTTCATCCTTCCCTTTGTCCTGAATCAATTAGGGAGGACCGGGGAATTCTGGATTTGGGTCACCACGGAAATGGTGATCATGGCGCTCTTCGCCACAAGCCTGAACCTTATACTCGGATTTGGAGGCATGGTGAGCTTCGGCCATGCCGCCTTCTTTGGCGTGGGTGCCTACACGGTGGCCCTGCTCATGAAAAAGGCGGGAGCCCCTCTGGGCCTCGCGCTGGTGGCCGCCCCCTGTGTTGCCGCCGTGGCTGCTGCCATCATCGGATGGTTCTGTGTTCGTCTGATCGGCCTCTATTTTGCTATTCTTACTTTAACCTTCGGTCAACTCCTATATATGCTCGCATTCCAGTGGTACACCTTCACCGGCGGCGATGATGGCATTCACGGAATCCCTAAACCCGCTTTCTTAGGACCAGTCAATTATTATCTTTTGTGCCTCATAATTTTTTTGGTTTGCCTTCTGGTCATGAGAATGATCGTCAATTCCTCTTTTGGCCTTTCCATACGAATCACAAGGGAGAATCCGGAAAGGGCCAAATTCATCGGAATCAACGTAAGGCGGTATCAGTTGATCAACTTCGTCATTGCCGGGTTCTTTGCGGGTCTTGCCGGCGGACTGTTTACCGAGCTGAACCGATTTGCTCAAACGGAATTTCTCCACTGGAGCAAATCGGGCGATGCCATCTTTGCCTGCCTGGTAGGAGGCATGTATTCTTTTATAGGACCTGCCATCGGTTCCTCTGTCTTAATTTTTCTCCACATATTCATTCAACAGATCCACCAAAGCCTGGTGGAAATCTGGGCCATTTTCCTGGGACTTATCCTTTTGGGCGTCGTCCTTTTCGCTCCGGAAGGATTGGTGGGCCTTTATGACAAGATATTCAAGAAATCACGGGCGTCATAGCTGATCAACATAACACGAAAAAAATGTCACATATCGACCTAGAAATCAGAAGTCTGTCCAAGTCGTTCAACGGCAATACGGTGATCGGCAACGTCAACTTTTCCGTGCCCCAGGGAGAGTTGAGCGCTATCATCGGGCCGAACGGGGCCGGCAAGACCACCCTTTTCAACCTGATTACCGGCAACCTGGTACCCAACAGCGGCGGCATCTTCTTTCAGGGAAAGGAGATATCAGGATTGCAGCCTTTCGACATCGTGAGACGGGGCATTGCCAGGGCCTTCCAGGTAACCAATATTTTTCCCAGGCTGTCGGTTTTGGACAACATCGTGGCCACTGTCATCACCTACCGAAAAGGCAACTTGAATCTGGTAACTCCCATCCGAAAGCTCAGCGCTGTATATGAAAAGGCCCATGAGGTGCTGGATAAGGTGGGGCTGGCGGAGATGGCCCACAAGCAAAGTGGCACCCTGGCCCACGGGAACCAGAAAAGATTGGATATTGCAGTGGCACTGGCTCTGGAACCCAAGCTCCTGCTACTGGATGAACCTACAGCAGGAATGAGTCCGGAAGAGCGTTGGCATACCGTGGATCTCATTCAGGAACTCTGGGAGAGACTGGGAATTACCATGATTTTTATTGAACATGACATGGATATTGTTTTCGGGATTTCCCAGAAGGTGCGGGTATTGTGCTATGGAACCCTTCTTGCCGAAGGGACCCCTGATGAAATATCGAGGAACGAACAGGTTATTGAGGCCTACTTGGGTGAAGAAGTGTAGTTATGGAATTAGAGATTGAAAAAATCAATTCTTTTTATGGGTTAAGCCATATCCTCTTTGACGTATCTCTTGCCGTGGATAAGGGAGAGGTGGTGGTCCTGTTAGGAAGAAACGGCGCGGGCAAGACCACAACCATGCTCAGCATCATGGGGATAAATCCCCCCAAGACGGGTGTCGTAAGGTATCAAGGGGATGATATCACCGGTTTTGCACCCTATAAAATCTCCCGCTCAGGCATCGGATTCGTACCCGAGGATCGAAAGATATTTCCGGACCTTTCTGTTTACGCCAATCTGGATGTCGGCCGAAAGTCGGCACCAGAAAAGGGCAACGCATGGACCATCGACCGGATCTATCAGCTTTTCCCCGTGCTGGAGAAATTTGCCCATAGACCGGGCGGCACCCTGAGTGGAGGGGAGCAGCAAATGCTCACGATATCCCGTACGTTAATGGGAAATCCCGGGTTTCTTCTCCTGGACGAACCATCAGAGGGCCTGGCGCCCATCGTGGTAAAATCATTGGGACAGTTCATTGATGTCATCAAGAAGGAAGGCATGACGGTTCTTTTGTCCGAACAAAATTCCAAGTTTGCTCTCAAACATGCTGACAGGACCTACATTGTGGACAACGGGTCGATTAAATACGAAGGGAGTATTGCGGAATTGGAGCAAAATGAAGAGGTGAAGAAACGTTACTTGGCCGTCTGAAATAAATGCCAAATCCGATGGCCATGATACACCTCTATTTCATGGTCATCCGTCCCACAACGACCGGGCGTACCATAAAGCTTACTGTTTCGAATGTGATTGAGGAGACCTGAAATTGTGTTCTTCCGATCTCCTGTGGGTGTTCTTTAAACATGTAACGATGGCGAAGGAGTTGTATAGCCACAAGCAGAAAAAGAGGAGGGAGTAAGATGAAAAAGAATTATGTAAGGAAAGTTTTTCAAGGTGTCACATTGGCCGCCATGGCCTTTGCTCTGTTCACGCCATCGGCCATCGCCGCTGCGCCGATTAAAATCGCTAACATTGAGGCCCTGAGCGGCCCGTTTGAGCAATTTGGTAATCAGGCTCGCGTTGGGTTTGAACTGGGCATGGAGTATGCCACCAAAGGAACAATGAAACTCCTGGGCCGGCCTGTTGAGATTATCGTAAAAGATTCTCAGATCAAACCGGCCATCGGCAAACAGCTTCTTACCGAGGCCTATAAGGACGATAAGGTCGATCTGGCCGTAGGTCCCACTTCTTCTGCCGTGGCCATGGCCATGCTACCTGTTCCTCTGGAATTCAAGAAGATTCTGGTGGTGGAGCCTGCGGTTTCCAGCGCCATCACCGGCAAGGACAGCAACCGGTATGTCTTCAAAACCTCGCGCAATTCCTCCCATGACGCCATCGGGAACGCTATGGTGATCGCCAAGCCGGGGGTATTTATCGCTACGGTAGCCCAAGACTTTACATTTGGTCATGCCTTTGTAGAGCAATACAAGAAGGCATGCGAGGCCAAGGGCGCCAAGATCGTCATTGAGGAATTCCTCCCCATCAAGACCGTTGACTTCACCGCCTCTGCCCAGCGCATCATCAGGGCCATGAAAAACATAAAGGGCGAGAAATACCTGTTTCTCAACTGGGCAGGCAAGGGAAGTCCTTTGAACAAATTTCATGACATGAAGTTGGATGAAAAATATGGGATCAAGCTGACCACGGGCGGCAACATTCTGCCGGTTCTGAAAGGCTATAAACCCTTTGCAGGCATGGAAGGATCGGGTTACTACTACTATGAAAACCCGAATAACAAGATGAACGACTGGCTCATTGCCGAGTACAAGAAGCGGTTCAAAGGGATGCCGCCGGACTTCTTTGTCTGCGGTGGTTTTGCCGCGGCCATGTTCGTCGCCGATGCCATCAGTAAGGCCGGTTCCACGGATGCCGAAAAACTGATCGCAGTCATGGAAGGGATGAAGTGGATGACACCGAAAGGGATGATGGTCATGCGCAAAAAGGATCATCAGGCCTTGCAGGAGATGTATCACTTCAAACTCAAGGTAAAACCTGACGTTCAGTGGGCTGTTCCCGAGTTGGTTAAAGTGCAGACCATCGAAGAACTGGATATCCCTTTGACCAGATAGATGGCCTGTATAAGACGGAGGGTCCTGTCTTGCAGGATCCTCCGCTTTTTGGACTGCTCGCAGGTTTCACCGTTGGAAAAGCCTCCCGGATTATCCGAGAGCCAAACCCTCAGGAGGCCCCACTTCACTTGATGGGAGTCCAGGATGAACGATGTGCCGGTTATTGAGACGAGAGATCTGACCATCCGTTTTGGCGGCAACGTGGCCGTCAACAGGGTCAACCTCCGATTTGAGAAGTTCAGTCTCAAGTCTATTATCGGCCCCAACGGGGCCGGGAAGACGACACTTTTCAATCTTATCAGCGGCCAGTACAAATCCACATCCGGACAGGTCTTGCTCAATGGCAGGGACATTACCGATCTTGATGTGGCCAACCGAACAAAACGGGGCATCGGCAGATCCTTTCAGCTAACCAATATCTTCCCCACCCTGACTGTACTGGAAAACGTGCGCTTGGCCTTGCAATCCCAGACCGATGTGGGGATGGTTTTCTGGCGTCATTGGCGTTCTTATACGGAGCTGGAGGACCGGGCCTATGAGCTTCTGAAGCAGGTGCTTTTAGAAGATCGATGGGCCCGTCCGGCTAACAGTCTCACCCACGGTGAGCAGCGTAAGTTAGAGATCGCCATTCTCCTGGGGCTGGACCCGGCGGTGCTTCTTCTGGACGAGCCCACAGCCGGGATGAGCATAGAGGAGGTGCCTGCCATTTTAGAGATCATTCAGAATATCAAGGCTTCCCGCAACAGGACTACCCTCTTGGTTGAGCACAAATTTGATATGATCATGACCGTCTCAGACAGCATTGCCGTGCTCAAAGAGGGAGAGTTGATCTGTGACGACACCCCCGAAGCAGTGTCCAACAACGAAGAAGTTCAGGCCGCCTACTTAGGAGGAGGTGTGAAGCATGGCTGAGCCCATCCTGTCCCTTAATGAGGTTCACACCTATATCTCCCAGCACCATGTCTTACAGGGCGTCACCCTTGATATAACGGCCGGCCGGCCCACGGTTTTTCTGGGCCGCAACGGGGCCGGCAAATCGAGCACCCTGAGAGCAATCATCGGTCTTAACCCGGTCACTTCAGGGGAAATATATCTGTCCGGAGAGCCTATACAGGGCCTCAAACCTTATGAAATCGCCCGCCTGGGAGTGGGGTTTGTGGCTGAAGATCGGGCGGTGTTTTACAACCTGAGCGTAGAAGAGAATATACGTCTGTCCATGCTCCACGAAAATGAGGAGGCTCGGCATCGCATGGAAATGATCTTTGAGCTTTTCCCTGACCTCAAGAGATACTGGCGCTCCAATGCAGGGCTTCTTTCAGGCGGACAAAAGCAGATGCTGGCTATTGCACGGGCATTGGTCAATAATCACCGAATACTCCTTATTGATGAACCCTCGAAAGGTCTGGCACCCATTGTGGTCGACCAGGTGGGTGAATCGCTTATTCAGATCAAAGACCAGTCAACCATCATTTTGGTGGAACAGAACTTTCACTTAGCCAGCTTGGTGGGCACGGATTACTTTATTTTAGACGACGGCAGGGTTGTCCGTGAAGGTCTCATGGAAGACCTGCGAGACGATCAGGAGATAAAGCACAAGTACTTGGGGATCGGGTAACCGGTATATTACTTGAGGGATGAGGATAAGATGCATTCGGAAGGGGCAATTCAAGCTAAAACCTGGGCAATTCGGATCGCTTTCATCGGGATCTGGTTCCTGCCGCTAATATGGATTGATTTAACCACCTACATCGTCCTGACAACGGCGGGGCTGGCCTTTGGAATGCTTTTATTCATGGTCGCCGCGGGCATGACCGTTATCTTTGGTCTTATGGACGTACTCAATATGGCCCATGGCGCCTTATTTGCCCTGGGGGCGTACGCCGGGGGATATTGGATACTCAACTTGCTCGAAAAGCTTGGCTGGGTCGCGTACGGTACGGCAGCTCAAAGCCTCGTCAGTTTACTCCTTGCAATTTCGGCAGGTGCGGCAGCCGGGGCCTTGCTGGGTATTATTGTGGAACGGTTTATCATCAGGGGGGTATACGGGGACCACCTTAAACAAATCATGATTACCATGGGTGTGTTGTACGTCATGACCGAGGTTACGAAAATGATCTGGGGAGCAAACCCGGAGGTGGTCCTGGTGCCCATGATGTTTCGAGGAAGCTACGATATTTTCGATGTGATCATCGGGAAGTTCAGGGTGGTGGCCATCATTGTGGGACTGGCCATGTTTGCGGGTATCCAATTAGTCCTTATGAAAACCAAACTGGGTCTCATCGTCAGAGGGGGTGTAGAAAATCGGGAGGCGGTGCAGGCCGCAGGCTATAACATAAACCTCATTTTTACCGGCGTGTTTACGGTCGGGGCCGCCCTCGCCGGCGTGGGCGGGACCATGTGGAGCATCTTTCAGGAACAGGTCTACCCCGAGATCGGTCTGGAAAACATCATATTCGCAATGATTGTAGTGATCATAGGGGGCTTGGGTTCGGTCACAGGAAGTTTTTTAGGCGCCATTATCGTAGGCCTGTCCTTTAACTATGTGGCTTTTTTATTGCCCAAACTGGCCTTAGGCGTCAACATACTCATCATGGCAACCATTCTGCTGATCCGGCCATGGGGTCTCATGGGGAAGGAGTGAAAAGTGCCTGAACGAAAATCACGCCTTGGCGTGATTCAGTCGCGAATTCGGATTTCGGCTTTAAAAAAGAAAGCCATCTCGGCAAAACGAATCGGATCTGACAATCCTCTGACGTGGCAGTATCCAAAATTGAAATAGGCGATCAAGAACAATGATCACAGATATGACTCCAGTCCAATATGATCGGCTGCGAGAGCAGCAGACAAGGTATACCAGACCATCCCAATGGGTCCAGGTGTTTATGGTTCTCATCTTAATAACAGCCCCTTTTCTGCCTTCATTTCGGGTCATGGACGTGGCCGCCAAAATCATGATCTTTACAGTGGTAGTGGCTTCATACGACCTGATCCTCGGGTACACTGGTCTCCTCTCTTTCGCTCATGCCATGTTCTTTGGTATTGGGGCCTATTCCGTAGCCCTGCTGTGCTATCATTCGGGTACGCCCCAGTGGTACCATCTTATCCTGGCCGCGATGGTCGCTTTGGCGTTGAGTGTGATACTTGCACTCGTGCTTGCCTTTTTTTCTCTGCGGACCAAGGCTATTTTCTTTGCCATGCTCTCTCTGGCCTTGGCGGATTTTTTCCACCTCCTCGGTATGACCTGGAGTGATCTGACATTGGGCGAGGACGGCATCACTTTCAGCCTGCCGGGCATTTTCAACGTTAAGTGGCAGGGGTTGAATTTTCTTGGTCTGGAAATAGATTACCGGATGATGACCTATTATTTCGTTCTAATTATCAGCGTGGGGCTCTTCCTCTGCCTGCTTCGCTTTGTTCGCTCGCCGGTGGGCCGGGTCTTGAAATCGATCCGGGACAATGAGCAGCGCTCCACGGCCCTCGGTTTTAAAACCTTCCGATATCAGATCTACTCCATTGTCTTTGGTTCCTCCTTTTCCGCCTTGGGCGGCATCTTGTTTGCCATGTGGCTGCGTTTCGTGGATCCGGACACCGTTTTGGGCGTTTTTACCATGGTGGATTATCTGCTCATGGTTATTATCGGGGGCCTTGGCACGCTATATGGCAGTATTATCGGTGTGGCGTTTTTTATTGCAGCCCAGGCCTGGCTACCGGATCTGCTAAAAGCCATTGCAGGCCTCTTTCCCGATATCGAGATTGTGCACCGCATTGCCGAGCGTTGGATGGCCTTTCTCGGGCTTATGTTCATAGTGGCGATCATCGTTTTTCCCAAGGGCGTGGTGGGTACGGTGCGGGAAATAATTGCCCGGCGCAAGGTATCCGGCGCCGGATAACCTCCATGCATATCACTTAAAGTAGCGCCGTTCACGGGATTACCCCGGACAAGGAACCTGAAGACCGGAAGGAACATTATGATCGTTAAGACCGAATACAAAACCCTTTCGCAGCCCTTTCATCCAGAATACGGATCTGTGATCGGGAACCCGGTAGTGGCCTATGAAGAATATGGAAAGAGGGAAGGGCCGGTCATATTTATCACGCACGGGGGCATAAGCAGCCATCATGCTGCAGGGAGATATCATCGGGATGATCCTGTTCCGGGTTTTTGGGATGCGATCATCGGTCCCGGAAAACCGATCGATACGAACCGGTTTCGCGTTCTTTCCGCCAATTCTCTGGGCAGTATGTTCGGTTCCACGAGTCCCTTGAGCATAAATCCGGACACAGAAAAGCACTATGGCCCTGATTTTCCGAAGATCACCCTCATCGATATGGTTCGCTTTCACAGGGCTTTCTTGGATGAGATGGGAGTTCAACGCCTTTTTATGATGGCAGGCCCCTCCATGGGCGCCCTCCAGACCCTTCAGATGGCGGCCCTTTTCCCGAGTTTTGTCGGTTCGGCGGTTGCTGTTGCTGTGGCAGGAAGGATGACGCCGTATGGGATGTGTATGCATCATTTTATGTGTCACGCACTGCAAATGGACCCCGGATTTAACGGCGGATGGTATGAAATAGGAGAGCCGTTATTAGCCATGCGATACATCCATCAGATGGTCAGAGTTTATTATGTGAGTGAAGGGATCGTCAAACAACTCTTCTGGGACACCGTCCCTGAGGGCAAAGATGCACAGGAACAGAGGAGCCGAAACGTTAAGCGTTATCTGCTGGATGGCCTGGAGGAACAAATCGAGGGGCGGGACCCCAATTGCTATATCACCATACTTAATGCCATTAATACCTATGACCTCGGAAGGGACTTAGCAGGGGACTACGAAAAAGGCGTCAATCGTATTCAGTGCCCGGTTCTGCTCATGAATATTTCGAGTGACGCGGAATTTCCGCCCTACTGGGGCCAGGAGGTGGCGGATGTCTTAAACAGGAAACTCACCGGCCAGGCGAAGATGACGGTTATCGATTCGCCCTGGGGCCACCTTGGCTGCGTTCAAGAAGGGGCTCTTCTTGGGCACCATATTACCCAGTTTATCAAGGAATTGTGTTAGCTTTTTTTAGGGTGTTGTTACAAACGGCCGGAGGACAAGGGAAGAGAGACATAAGAGATCAATGACCGCAAACTGGACCGCAAAACCGAAACCAATTGCCCAGGGGTTGGCCCTTGCCACAGTTCCCTATGAAGGGGAAGTGGGGTTTACATTTCCGGGTGTTTTTGGGGCTGTTGCTACGGCCTATTTTGCAAAATATGGTGCCACACGCGAAGACCTCATGAACATCACCATAAAGAGTCATCAAAACGCGCCCCTCAATCCTAAAGCGCAATTCCCCCTTACCATCCGGGATATGATGACCAGGAAGATGGAGAGCCTGAAGAAAAGAGAGGGAACAGCGCCCGACTGGCAGCATTAGAAGGATTTTTGCCCACGGATGAAGCCAGCTTCATCTCCGGGGCCGTGTTGCGCGTGGATGGCGGGATTGTGGTCGGGACCTGAACATACCCCCAAAAAAACTTTCACCCCTTTAAACTAAATGGTCAGGAGTTCTTCCCCGGCTTTCAGTACTTCTGTCAGGGGCTCTCCCCAGTATTTGACCTCTATGCCCACTTCTTCTAAGGCCTCTGTTACGCCTAACTGGTCGGCACAGGCCTTACAGGCAGACACAGTCACTCCAGCAGAAAGTAACTCTTTTATCTTGTCCTTTATCTCAGCATTTTCGTCTGCAAGTTGTGCGGGGGGAACCCCATATAATAATGGTCACCTTTTTCCACCACCCCAGTTTGAAGGCGTTGAGACCGTACATAAACACCATTTTGTCCGCTGTTATTGGGTCGGCATTTGTCCACAGGATGTATAGATGTTCCTTTTCTGCCAATTATATCCGTCATTTAAAATCTGTCAAACGCTTTTTAGGATACCAGCGCTTTGGCAAAGAGATATATCCCTGAGAACGGAAGTGAGAAGGTTGACGAAGCTGCTTTCCTTGTCCAGAATCGGCGACAGAGAGGGGCTTGCAACATGTTTTTACGACTAACCTTTTTCACCCAATGATTAGTTAACAAGAGACAGCCTCACGTGATCTAACTCTGAATTCTCTTCAAGAGGCTTTGATATTCTCTTAAAAAGATCTCTGGTCTCAGAGGACAACTCCAGTTCCAGGTCCTCTTCAATGGCTTTTCTGCACAGATTGTAGGCCCTAATCATCTCTCCTTTGCGGCCGGCTTCGCTGCACAGTATCATCAGCTTTTGGTAAGCATCTTCTCGATACATATCTACTTTCAAAGCATGATAAAGCGTGCTGATAGCTTCAGGTAAATTATTGAGTCTCTCATGACATTCTGCCATTTTCATTAGAGACGTCAAAAATTGATCTTTCAGATACTCTCTTTCCATGTAGCACCAGTCCGCATACAACTCTTCGGACAAAAAATCTCCTTGATAGAGTTCAACGATTTTTTCATAATGCACTAAAGCTTCTGCCCAGAGGCTCCTTTTCTCCTTATACCCTGCTAATTTAATCTGGCCCAAAAACTCGTCTACGTCTGTCCATCCGCTCTTTCCAAGCGCAAGGCTCAGCTTGTTGTCTTCTCTTTTTAAATTAGGGAAGCCATTTTTTCCATTATCCAGCCTCTTAAAGACTTTTCGAAGCATGGAAAGGATGACCCGTAGATTTGCTCGAGTAGCTTGAGGATCCATTTCAGGCCACAGGAGTTCCAATACTTCATCCAAGAAGATACCTCCTTCATGACGCTTAAAGAAGAGATGCTTTATCAGGGTCAGTGCCTTTTTACTCGGGCATTGATCAAGAGGCACATCCCAACCATTGGCCACCATATGAAACGGTCCTAAAGCATAGATATGAAGGTCCAGTAAGTCTTTTTCCGGAGATATGAATAGACCGGATATCTGTTGCGTTGAGCTTTCTAAACGTAATGAATCTTTGTTTTGTCGCGTTGTAAG
>Ga0315535_1002216_pt1 | contig 12620 bp, 12 predicted proteins | sample SalMarSW160220MG_2_FD_203092 | JGI IMG/M metagenome (GOLD analysis project Ga0315535, IMG submission 203092) | Salt marsh sediment microbial communities from the Plum Island Ecosystem LTER, Massachusetts, United States - Salt Marsh Sediment SW1602-20 ...
ATGGTCCGCGAAGCCCGACACGACGAAGATCGTGCACGGCAGACTGGCGGCGGCAAGCGCCGGAAGCGCGTGCTCGAAGACGCCGCGGTAGGCGTCGTCGAAGGTGATGGCCGCCAGGCCCCGGACACTCCGGCCGGCGACGGCCCGCTCCGCCAGCTCCCGGACCGGGACCACCTCGTACGAGTCACCGATCCACCCCGCGATGGCCTCGAAGGTGCGCACGGACATGTGCAGGGACGCATCACCCATGCCGGTGTCGGTCTGCGGAACCACGTTGTGAAAGCAAAATACCGGCGCGCCGGGGCGCAGGCGCCTCGCGACTCGGGGAGCCCCGAGCGTCGTCAGGCTCCGGTACACGGCCCGTGAGAGCGACATTCAGGAGCGCGCTCCGCTAGACATGAAGGACCTCCTCGTAGAGATCCCGATAGGCGCGGATCATCGCGTCCAGGGAGAACCTCCGTTCCACGGTGTCGCGCGCGGCGGCGCCGAGGCGGCCGCGCCGGTCGGGGTCGGCCGCCAGGTCGCGGTCGAACGCGTTGAATAGATCCAGGAAGACGATCTCGGCGCCCCCAGGGCCGCTCGTGTCGATGAGGTGGAGGATGGTCGGCATGGGCCCGTCAGCCGCGTCTACCCCGGGTCACGAGGGATCCAGCCGTCGCATGCCAGTGCTCCCGGGCCTCGGACCGCGGCACAATCACGCGCTCCTGAGACACCGATTGGAAGCCCGCGTGCCGAAACGCGCGGCGCCAGCCCCGGGCGCTCATGAGGTTCATCTCGGTGCCAACGTAGCTGGTCCAGCCGTGGCTCGCCCGGTTCTCGCGATAGAAGTCGACGGCGCATACGAAGATGCCTCCCGGCTTGAGGAGGCTCGAGACCTCCCGGAGGGCCTTATCGAGGTCCGACATGTAGTACATGGTCTCCATGGAGAAGATCACGTCGAAGCTCGCGGCGGGCAGGGAGTGCCGGGGAAACACTGCATGAACATACGACGCGTTCACGAGATCGGCGGACAGGGCGCGCGCGCGGGTCACCATCTCCCTCGAGGCATCCAGGCCAACAGCCGTCGCACCACGTTCCACGGCGACCCAGCGGACCGTATAGCCGTTCCCGCACCCGATGTCGAGGTAGCGGGAATCCGGATCGAGGTTCAGTTGCCTCAGGACCCTCCACACCACGGGGCCGTGAGCCAGCTCCATGCCGTCGTCCCGGCCGTCCCTGGCCCACGCATCGAAGACCTCGCCGGCGGGCGGGGTAGCGGTGCTGGTCGCGCCGACGCGCAAGCGGCGCGCCAGGGCGTGGGCAATTCTGTGCATGGGAGGGCCCTCGGTCCAACGGGAGCGGAAGGTAAAGGACCAATATACAACGAATCCGGGCCCTTCACGGCTGCTTCGTTCCTGTCCGGCGCGACCGTGTGGCACAATCCAACGAACAGCTCCGTGCGCAAGCGATGGCTGAAGGAGGCTGGTGCCGGCATGGGGATCTGGACACATTCGTGCGCTCGCCCCGCTTGCGTACGTCCCTCCTCAGGTAGAGGCCCGCGTTGTCGGCAGGAAGTCCATCGGGACCGGGCAGGTCCTGGCGCGTGACGCGCACGGTCCTGGCGGCGATCTGGCTCGTCGTCGTCGCCGCGCTGACTCTCAGCCCGCAGCCTACCGGGCACCACGGGCCAGCCCTCCAGCTGCTCTCGGCGTGCCTGATCTGCGGCGATCGCGGCACGTCTGACGCGCTTCTCAACCTGCTGCTTCTCGCCCCTCTCGGGCTCCTGTTGAACGAGCGCGGGTGGCGGCCGCTGCGCGTAGTCGGGACCGCGCTGCTCATATCCGCTTCGATCGAATTCGCACAGCACTTCATCCCCGGGAGGTACTCGAACCTCGGAGACGTGGTCTGGAATACCACGGGGGCTTGGGTGGCGGCAGTCCTCTGGTCAGCCCGCAGGCGCTGGCTGCCCGGGAACGCGCATGATGCGGCTCGGCTCCGAAAGCTCGCCATTCTGACCGCACCTCTCGTAACCCTCATGTTTGGATGGCTCATGGCGCCCGACTGGCCTGCCGAGCCGTACTGGGGCCAATGGACGCCGGCTCTCGGCTTCATGGCACAGTACCGCGGGAGCGTCGTGAGTGCGCGACTCGACTCGACCCCACTTCCGTCGCGCCGCCTTCCCGCCCGCCAGCACCCCCGCAGCCTGCTCCTGCGCGATTGGACGATCGAAGCCAAGGTCGTGAAAGGGCCCCCAACGGCTGGGCTGGCTCCCATCGTCAATATCTACGACGGCGAGCAGCAGGAGGTCACGATGCTCGCAGCTCTTGGTGAAGATCTCGTATACCGCGAGCGGACCAGGACCCGCCAGCTTCGGTTCGATGATCCCGCGCGCTGGGCACCCGGTGCGCTGTCTGCGGTGGCGCCGGGCGACACGATGCAGGTCGGTGTCGTACGGCGGGGGACGAGTCGCTGTCTGGTGGTCAACGGATCCGAGGCGTGTCCTGCTTTCACGCCTGGCCGCGCGTGGGCCCTGCTGCTGCCCTTCCAGCCGTGGCCCGCGTGGGCTCGCGAGAGCCTGGATGCAGCGTGGATGTTCGCGCTGTTCCTTCCGGTGGGGTTCTGGTCCGAGCGTCGACGTGACTTGGTGACCTCCGGAACGACCGCCGGACTCTTGCTGGCGGTGGCCGTCGCCGTGACGCGCATCGTCGTGCCACCCTGGACCGAGGTGGGGGGCGCTGCCCTCGGGCTGATCGGGGGCCGCTGTGTCCGCACCGCAGTCGGCGCGTTCCTGAGAAATTCCCTTTGGAGGGAGCCTCGGCCCGGGCCTATCTTGAATTAGAGTCACGGTCTTCCGGCGCGTTCAGGCCCCAGAAGCGCCTCGCGTCCCAACCCTCCTCCCTCCGATGCCGATGTCAGAGAGTACCCGTGCGCTGAAGGAGCGGGCGCACCGTCTTATTCCCGCGGGCTGTCACACCTACGCCAAGGGAGATGACCAATATCCCGTCAGCGCACCCCCGCTGATTCGACGGGGCTCGGGGTCCCACGTATGGGACATGGACGGCCGGGAGTACATCGAGTACGGAATGGGGCTCCGCGCGGTGATTCTAGGGCATGGTTATCCGGAAGTCGTCGAGGCGGCATATCGGGCCATGCGAGACGGGACGAACTTCACGCGCCCCTCACCGCTGGAAGCGGAGTGCGCCGAGTCCGTCCTGAGACTCGTCCCGGCTGCGGATATGGTGAAATTCGCGAAGAACGGCTCGGACGTCACGACGGCGGCGGTCAAGCTCGCCCGTGCGTGGACCGGCCGCGACCTGGTTGCGATCTGTGAGGACCAACCGTTCTTCTCGGTGGACGACTGGTTCATCGGCACGACCACGATGTCGTCCGGGGTCCCGAAGGCGATCCGCGACCTGACGGTCGGCTTTCGTTACAACGACCTGTCTAGCCTCGATCGCCTCTTCGAGCTACATCCGGGCGAGATCGCATGCGTCGTCCTGGAGCCTGCCTCCTCGGTGGAGCCCGAGCCGGGGTTCCTCGAGGGTGTTCGGGCCTCGTGCTCGAAGCACGGCTCGGTGCTGGTCTTCGATGAGATGATCACCGGCTTGCGCTGGGGTCTCGGAGGCGCCCAGGGTCACTATGGGGTTACGCCCGACCTGTCCACGTTCGGGAAGGGGATCGGCAACGGTTTCTCCATCGCCGCGCTGCTGGGACGAGCGGACATCATGGCCCTCGGCTCCCTCGAGCGCGAGGCCCCGGAGCGGGTCTTCCTTCTGTCCACCACGCACGGTGCCGAAACACATGCCCTGGCCGCTACGATGGCCACGATCGAGGTCTGCAGGCGGGAGGGGGTGCCGGGCGTGCTGCGCCAGCGGGGTCTCCGTCTCCAGGAAGCCGTCCGGGAGGTGGTCGCCGCCAAGGACCTCGAGCGCTGGGTGGACGTCATCGGTCACCCCGCCAATCTCGTGTATGTCACCCGCGGGCCCGACGGCGAGCCGTCCCAGGAGTATCGTGCGCTCTTCATGCAGGAGCTCATTCGCGGAGGTGTGCTGGGACCGTCGTTCGTCCTGAGCTACTCACACGACGAGGAGGACCTCGACAAGACGGTCGAGGTCGTGTCCTCCGCTCTCGACGTCTACAGCCGCGCCATGGCCGACGGGGTCGCACCATATCTGGTAGGCCGCCCGACCCGGCGCGTGTTCGGCTGACTTGAAAAGGAAGGATCGTCCCTTGCGCATTCTGATGACCGGGCACGACGGATACGTGGGCTCCGTCATGGCTCCCACCCTGGAAGATGCCGGGCACGAGGTGGTCGGCCTGGATACCGGATTCTTCTCGCAGTGTGGGTTCGCCGATTATGCGGGTCCGTCGGTGTCCGGCCGCAAAGCCGATGTGCGTGATGCGAGAGCCGGAGACCTGGCAGGGTTCGACGCGGTGGTCCACCTGGCCGCTCTGTCGAACGATCCGTTGGGCAATCTGGAGCCCGATCTCACGTTTCAGATCAATCACCGGGCATCCGTCGCGTTGGCACGAATGGCAAGGGAGGCCGGGATCAGCCGCTTCGTCTTCGCATCCTCCTGCTCGCTCTACGGAGCGCAGGGCGACGCGTTCCTGGACGAGGGCGCGACCTTCAATCCCCTGACTCCCTACGGCAAGTCGAAGATCCTGGCCGAGCAGGATATCGCCGAACTCGCTACCGACGGCTTCAGCCCGACGTTCATGAGAAATGCCACGGCGTACGGCCTCTCACCGCGACTCCGGGCCGACGTCGTGGTCAACAACCTGGTGGGGTATGCGTGCACGACCGGGGAGGTCCTGATCCAGAGCGACGGAACGCCATGGCGCCCGCTGGTCCACGTCCAGGATTTTTCGAACGCGTTCCTCGCGGCGCTGGAAGCTCCTCGGGAGGTCGTGCACAACGAGGCGTTCAACGTGGGCCGGACCAAGGAGAACTACCAGGTCCGTGAGTTGGCCGAGATCGTGGACGCGGCGGTTCCCGGCAGCCACATCGAGTACGCCGAGGGTGGGGGCCCCGATCCTCGCAGCTATCGGGTCGACTGCTCGAAGATCGAATCGAAGCTGCCCGGGTACACGCCGTCCTGGACGGTGGAGCGGGGCGTGAAGGAGCTTGTGAACGCCTTCGCGGAGCGGGGGATCACATCGGCGGAGTTCTTGAGCGAGCGGTATTTCCGGATCCGGCGCATCCGCGCCCTTCTCGGCGGGGGGCTGATCGACGAGCAGCTGCGTTGGCGTCGCGCACCGGCCCGCGAGGAGGACGCGCAATGAAGGTCGTGCTGTTCTGTGGTGGTCTGGGCATGCGTCTCCGGGAGTACGCCGGAAACGTGCCCAAGCCCCTGGTGCTCATCGGGGAGCGTCCCATTCTCTGGTACCTGATGAAGTACTACGCTCATTACGGGCACAAGGACTTCATTCTCTGTCTCGGTTACGGGGCAACTGCGATCAAGCAGTACTTCCTGAACTACGAGGAGTATACGACCAACGATTTCGTGCTCTCCGACGGCGGGCGCAAGCGCGAGCTCCTGGCCCAGGACATCCACGACTGGCGCATCACGTTCGTGGACACAGGGCTCCAGGCCAGCATCGGGGAGCGACTCGTGGCCGTGCGGCGCCACCTCGAGGGCGAGGACGTTTTTCTGGGCAACTACGCCGACGGCCTGACCGATCTCCACCTTCCCGACCAGGTGGAGGACTTCGAGCGCCACGACGCGGTGGCGAGCTTCCTCTCGGTACGCCCGAACCTCAGCTACCACTTCGTGCAGTCGGACAAGGAGGGCCGCGTCCGGGGCTTTCACGACATCGTGGAGTCGGGGATCCGTGTCAACGGCGGCTTCTTCATTTTTCGAAAAGACGTCTTCGACTTCATCCAGCCCGGAGAGGACCTGGTCTTCGAGCCGTTCCAGCGCATGATCGCTGCCGGCAAGCTCCTGGCGTACCCGTACGACGGATATTGGCAGGCGGTAGATACGGCCAAGGACAAGGCACGGGTGGACGAGCTGCACGCCGGCGGCAATCCGCCCTGGCACGTGTGGAACAACGGGGGGGAGCCCCACCTGCGATGATCTCCCTCGATCTCACAGCGGGAGACTCACCGCTCGACGTCTTGTGCCTGGGAGCCCATTCCGACGACATCGAGATCGGCTGCGGCGGGACCATCTTGCAGCTCCTGGAGCATCGGAAGATCCGCATCCGCTGGGTCGTGTTCGCCGCACGGGGGCCGCGGGCCGATGAGGCGAGGGCCAGTGCGAACGCGTTTCTGAATGGCGCGGCGTCCGTCGACATACAGGTTCATGAGTTTCCCGATGGGCTGTTTCCCGCCGTCCGTGCGGACATCAAGAATGTCTTCGAGAAGCTGAAGGAGGGTGGCGCTCCGGACCTGATCTTCACACACGAGGAAGCGGATCTACACCAGGATCATAACCTGCTCGGCAGCTTGACCCGGGAGACTTTCAGGGACCACATGATCCTGGGATACGAGGTTCCGAAGTTCGACGGCGGCCTTGGCTCGCCGAACGCATTCGTTGTGTTGGATTCCTCCGTGATGGACCGCAAGATCGAGTTGATCATGAACCACTTCGCGACGCAGCGCGGCAAACAATGGTTCGATCGCGAGACCTTGCGCGCGCTGATGCGCCTGCGCGGCGTCGAGTCTGCTTCGCCCACCAGGTACGCGGAGGGTTTTCACTGCAGCAAACTGCGTCTGCGAGTGTAGAGTTGCTCCGATGAGGCAGGCTTCCGGACGGGGCCTAGGGCTCGCTCGGAGGGTCTCGCGCCGAAGGATCTTCTGGACCGGCGGTGTGTTGCTGGTGGCGCTTGCAGCGACGGGTGCATATCTCCGGGCGAAGTACGACGTCATCGGAACCGTGCGCTCGACGGTGCTTCAGTGGGAGAGCATGCACACGGGCTGGCTGGTGGCTTCGTCAGAGGAGATTGATCGGCAGATCGAAGAGGCCAGGAAGGCGTGGCCGTTTCCGGCGACTCCGCCAGGACCCGCAGTTGGACCCCTCCATGTGCTCGCGTCCAATCCACGTTACTTCACCGACGGGAGCGGCAGGGCGGTCTATCTGGCCGGGCTCCACACGTGGTCGGACTTCCAGGACAACGGCGGCTCCGATCCGCCGCCGGTCTTCGACTATGGTCGGTTCCTCGACTTCCTGCAGGCCCACCACCTGAACTTCATGCGGTTGTGGGTGTGGGAGAGCCCCCGCTGGACGCTCGAGACTCCGGACGACAACTACTGGTTCTACCCCGAGGGTCCGTGGGCGCGCACGGGGCCTGGGATCGCTCTCGACGGCAAGCCGAAGTGGGACCTGACCCGCTTCAATCAGTCCTATTTCGATCGACTACGTAGACGCGTCATGGAGGCCGGAGAGCGCGGCATCTACGTGTCGGTCATGCTGTTCAACGGCTGGTCCGTGGCAACCAGGAAGGGAAGCTCCGCCAAGGGCGACCCCTGGGAAGGGCATCCATTCAACAAGGCGAACAACGTCAACGGCATCAATGGTGACCGCAACGGTGATGGCAGTGGCATCGAGACGCAGGAGCTCGGCGACGAGCGCATCCTGGCGATCCAGGAGGCCTACGTCAGGAAGGTGATCGCTACGGTCGGGGACCTGGACAACGTGCTCTACGAGGTCTGTAACGAGGGCGATACGACGTCCACGCTGTGGCAGTATCACATGATCGACTTCATCAAGGACTACGAGGCGGACCGGCCGAAGCAGCATCCTGTGGGAATGACAGCGGAGTATCCAGGCGGTAGAGACAGCGTCCTCTTCGCCAGCAATGCCGATTGGGTATCCCCGGAGGCCGACGCTGCCCTTCCTCCGTCCGGGGCCATGAAGGTCGTGATTTCCGACACGGACCATATCTTCGGAATCGGTGGCAGCCGCCGATGGGTCTGGGAGAGCTTCACGCGCGGGTTGAACGTGGCCTTCATGGACGGCTACGACGGTGCGGGCTACGGCGTGGGCGGACTCGACTTCCACCTCGCCGATCCCCGCTGGGTGAGCCTCCGACGGAATCTGGGATATGTCAGGGAGTACGCGGAGCGGATGAACCTGGCAGAGATGCAGCCCAGACCCGACCTGTGCTCGACGAAGTACTGCCTCGTGAGCACGTCCGCCCGCTCAGCCGAGTACCTCGTCTACGCGCCGGAGGGCGGTGAGATCAAGGTGGACCTGTCCGCTCTGGGGGCCGATATGCGGCTCACCGCCGAGTGGTTCGACCCCGACCGTACCCGGATCATCCGAGGGCGGACAACCGAGGGTGGCGGTGTCCGGTCGTTCCGACCGCCGTTCGACGGAGATGCGGTGCTGTACGTCCGGGCCGTGTCATGACTCCGGCTCGGAGTCATCGGCGCGCCTGAACCAGATCTCGCGCCAGAAGGAGTAGATCTGGCGCGTGCAGAAGAGTCTGTTTCTCGACCGATATCCGCTGCAGACCGCTCCCTCGATGATCCAGCAGTCGTTCGGCAACCCCCGCATCGCGCCCGTTCGTTCATCGATGATCCGATGGACCTTCTGGAGCAGGCGCATCCGCCGCCCACAGTAGGGCAACTCCTCGATGTCGAAGAAGAGACCGCGGTTCCGCTGGTGTTGGTCCAGCGTCTCCTCGATCTCTTCCTTCGACTTCACCACGACCCAGTCGCCGGGCTTGAGCCCCGGAATCCTCCCCGCTGGTGTCTTCGATTCGCATCGGCCAATGATGTGCGGCTTCCGCGGTCGGCCGAAGCGGCGACGCAGGATGTTCATGCCCGCCTCGAGGAGAACCGACAGCGCCTTCTTCAGGCTGACGTTTCCTCCTCGGATCTCCCGGATCACCGGGCGGGGGTCAAACCACCGAAGCCCGTACGTGAACTCCAACATTCTCGTGGCCTGACACGAGTAGATGGTGGCGGAAACCATGCCCTTGAGCCTCGTGAGGCGGAACAGATCTTCCTCCGTGCAGCGCGCCGGCTGCACCTCTACTGTGGGCCCGGCTGTGGGTGCCGTGCTCTCGGACACCCTTTTCAGCCAAGCCTCTCTCCACCAGATCAGGCAAAGAGCCTGGCAGCCATCGTGAGCAGACCCATCGCAGCGGACGCCCTCGAGATGCACCGTGTCGTAGACGCGGCGGCCAATGCCCTCCAGAATCGTGTCGCACGACTTCTCGGCGCGCTTGAGCACGCGCAAACGCCGTCCACAGAACTGAAGCATCTCCGGCATGAAAGGCATGCCGTCGAGGCGACCCGCTCCATCGAGCGTCGCGAGGATCTCCTCCTTCGTGCGGACCTCCACGAGCTCCCCCGGCCGGAGCCCGAGTGTCTTGGTCCAAGTGAAGCGCTTGGCGGAGTTGGCAGTGGCCGTCATCGCGAGTCCGGTTCGGGATGGGCGAGAGGAGTGACAGCATCGCAGGTTGCCAAGCTAGTCCCTTCTCGGTCGGTTCCTCAACCAGCCCCACACGCGACGGACTGTGCCTTCGGGGTTCGCCAACCAGCGGAGGGCGACAATGAGAGCCCCGAAGTACATGGACAGCCGTCCAATACGAATGCCGGCATCGTCACAGGCATCTTGATGAAGAGCCCAGAATGTGTCCGGTTGGCGCAGCAACATAGCCTCACCGAGCACGCGGTTGTGTCGCCTCGCAAGCCGCTTCCTCAGCCGAAGGAATGTAGTCTCGTCGAACACGCGGCGTCCGTACTTCTCCAGGAGCACCCGTCTGGTGAGCGCGTCGATGTTGTAGTCTGCCCGTCGGCGACTGATGGACTCGTTGCTAGTGCGAACGAAGGACAGCGTCTGGTGCACGAAGCCGAACTTGCGCCCGAGCACGAGGTCAACCGCGGCCTCGGTGTCCTCGAAGGGTGCATGCTCCGAGTAGAAGCACGGTCGGGTCTTCACGTCGGCCATCCTGTACAGGTGGGTCGTGGGATTGCCGATGATGTACGGACCGTCCAGGAGGTAGCGGCGCAGAAACTCGTCGCCGTCGATGATCCGCTCATAGAAATCGAGCCCGTCCAGGAACACCCTATTCTGGAGGACCGTATAGGATCCCACCAATCCGATCTCGGGGTCCGAGTCCGCAAGCCGCACCATGTCCTCGAGGCAAGTCGGCATCAGGAGGTCGTCCGCTTGCACGACCTTACAATACCGCGAGCTGCAGTCGGCCTCGCGCAGGGCGCGATTGTAGTTCGGCACTTGGGGAAGGTGTTCGTCGTAGCGCACCAACCGAATGCGGGCGTCCTTGCTGGCGTACTCCTTCGCGATGTCTGTCGAACCATCCGTGCTCGCGTTGTCGGCCAGGATGTACTCGAAGTCCTCCAGCGTCTGCCCGAGCACGCTCTCGATGCATTCGCCCAGGTACTCGGCCGTGTTGTAGAACGGAGTGACGACAGAGACAGTTGTTGCGGATCCGGTCATGTTGGATGTCGGTAGCACGAACGTGGGCGGGGGAGGAGGCCCGATGGATCTTCCCGAATCCGTCCGCCTGGAGCGCACCGGCTTCGGGCACGAAATCGATGATCTTTACTCGTTGCCCACCTTTCCCGCAACTTGGTAGCTGGAATCAAAATCCACTCTGGAGCAAAGGTGATATCGAACAATAGGCCGGAACCCGCCACGCCGGGAGCCCCGGCTCCCGGGGCGGCCCCCGCCAGAGGACAGTGCCGCTTCTGTGGCACGAAGCTGGAGCACGTGGTCACCGACCTCGGAACCTCACCCCTGTGCGAGAGCTATGTGCCGGCGGAAGCCCTCGGGCGCATGGAGCCCTTCTATCCCCTGGTGGTCTGGGTGTGCGACCGGTGCTTCCTGGTGCAGGTCGAGGAGTTCGTAAGCCGAGAGGAGATCTTCCGGGACTACGCGTACTTCTCCTCCTACTCGGACAGCTGGCTGAGGCACTGCGAGCGATATGCCGATGACATGGTCTCGCGGCTGGGCCTGGATGGAGCCTCTCTCGTCGTCGAGGTTGCGAGCAACGACGGATACCTACTTCAATACTTCGTGACCCAGGGCGTCCCGTGTCTGGGGATCGAGCCAGCCCGCAACGTGGCGCGCGTGGCGGAGGAGCGCGGAATCCCCACCATCACCGAGTTCTTCGGCGTCGAGCTGGCCACACGCCTGGCTACCGAAGGCAAGCAAGCGGACCTCCTGGCGGGGAAGAACGTGTTGGCGCAGGTCCACGATCTCAACGACTTCGTCGCGGGGTTGAAGATTCTGCTGAAACCGGGCGGCACGATCACGATCGAGTTCCCGCACCTGGTGAAGCTCATTGAGGAGAACCAGTTCGACACGATCTACCACGAGCACTTCTCGTACTTCTCCTTCCTCAGCGCCAACACGATCTTCGGCGCTCACGGACTGGAGCTCTTCGATGTGGAGGAGCTTCCCACGCACGGAGGCTCGCTTCGGATCTACGGATGTCACGCCGGGGAAGGCCGTGGCCTCAGCGGACGAGCGGAGGCCCTTCTGCATCGCGAGCGCGACCTGGGCGTCGCCACACTCGCCTACTACCGGGACTTCGACGAGCGCGTGAAGGAGACCAAGCGCAAGCTCCTCGAGTTCCTGATCCGGGCACGGCGGGAGGGGAAGACGGTGGTCGGGTACGGCGCGCCGGGGAAGGGCAATACGCTCCTCAATTACTGCGGTATCCGCACGGATTTCGTCGATTACACCGTCGACCGCAGCCCCCACAAGGTCGGCAAGTACCTCCCGGGGACCCGCATCCCCATCCGGCCCGTGGAGCACATATCGGAGACACGGCCGAACTATGTGCTCATCCTTCCGTGGAATCTAAAGACGGAGATCATGGAACAGATGTCAGGCATCCGTGAATGGGGAGGGCAGTTCGTCGTGCCCATTCCCGAGGTAATAGTCTTGCCGTGATCTTCAAGCCTACGGAGCTGAACGGCGCCTGGATCGTGGAACCGGAGCGGCATGTCGACGACCGCGGCCTGTTCGAGCGGCTCTGGTGTGCCCACGAGTTCGCGGAGTACGGCCTGCCGACGAATTTCGTCCAGTGCAGCAGGTCGCGCACGCGCAAGCGCGGAACCCTCCGCGGGATGCACTGGCAGTCCGACCCGCACGCGGAGGACAAGCTCGTCCGGTGCACGAGGGGCTCGATCTGGGACGTGATCGTGGACCTGCGTCCGGACTCGCCGACGCGTCTCGAGCACGTGGCGCTCGAGTTGGATGCCGAGCAGGGCCGCGCCCTCCTCGTCCCGAAAGGGTTCGCGCACGGGTTTCAGACCCTCGAGGACGACGTCGAGGTTATCTACCACATGACGGAGTTCTACGAGCCGGCCGCAGCGCGTGGCGCGCGCTGGGACGATCCTGCGTTCGCCATCCGGTGGCCCATCCCGAGCCCGATCCTGAACCCGCGCGATGCTTCCTACCCCGACTTCGCCGATGTGGACTGAGGAAGCGATTCGGGCCCCGAGCGGGGGACGCATCCGACCCGGGAAGAGCGATGCTTCCATCCTTCGAGTCAAGGCGCCATGTGCGGTATCACGGGCTTCGTGAATCTCCGCGGCGCTCCCGCGGACCCCGGGTTGGCGCAGGCGATGATCGAGCTGGCGGGGCACCGGGGCCCGGACGAGGCGGGCGTGTACGCGGACGGACCGTGCGCCTTTGGACATGTGCGCCTGAGCA
>Ga0315535_1002217_pt1 | contig 12617 bp, 16 predicted proteins | sample SalMarSW160220MG_2_FD_203092 | JGI IMG/M metagenome (GOLD analysis project Ga0315535, IMG submission 203092) | Salt marsh sediment microbial communities from the Plum Island Ecosystem LTER, Massachusetts, United States - Salt Marsh Sediment SW1602-20 ...
TATCGGGTCGTCCCGGTGACCCCAGGGGCCGACGCCATGGCCGAGGTGAACGTGGTGGTTAGAGTCGGTGACGGCGCCTACTCAGGGCGAAGCGTCTCTACCGATGTGGTTGAAGGCTCAGCGGAGGCGTTCGTCTCGGCGCTCGACAAGGCGGCCTGGAAGGGGTAGACGTCGACAACTCGAAAGGCACGGCATGGCTGAGTATCGGATCGCGGTCATCGGCGGGGATGGGATAGGACCTGAGGTCACCTCCGAGGCGTTGAAAGCGGTGTCGGCGGCGGCGGAGCGATTCTCGTTCACCTTCGACATCACCGAGTACGACCTCGGAAGCTCCCGCTACCTCGCTACGGGTGAAGTACTTCCCGATTCGATCGAAGCCGAACTCGACAACCACGATGCCATCCTGCTCGGTGCCGTGGGCAGCCCAGCCGTCGCCCCCGGGATTCTCGAGCGAGGTCTGCTGCTGCGGCTTCGTTTCGACTTCGACCTCTACGTCAATCTCCGCCCCGTCAAGCTGTATCCGGGAGTTCCCTCCCCGATTGGGGGGATGACCCCGGATCGTCTCGACCTGATCGTGGTCAGGGAGAACACCGAGGGTCCGTACGCGGGAGCAGGAGGGACGCTGCGACGGGGAACCCCACACGAAGTGGCGACCCAGGAATCGATCAACACTCGCCGAGGGGTGGAACGAGTGGCTCGGTATGCCTTCTCACTTGCCGAGCAACGGGACAAGAAACTGACGCTGTGCCACAAGACCAACGTCCTCATCCATGCCGGCGGGCTGTGGAGTAGGACCTTCGAGGAGATCTCGGTCGAGTATCCGGACGTCGCTCTCGACTACGCACACGTCGATGCCATGTGCCTGTACCTCGTGACGGAGCCGGAACGGTTCGATGTGATTGCCACCGACAACCTGTTCGGCGACATCATCACCGACCTCGGAGCCGCCATCCAGGGCGGCATGGGCCTGGCAGCCAGTGGCAACCTCAACCCTTCCGGCGACCACCCCTCCATGTTCGAGCCTGTTCACGGCTCGGCGCCGGACATCGTCGGCAAGGGGTGGGCGAACCCGGTGGCGGCGGTCCTATCTGCCGGCCTATGCCTCGCCGCGCTGGGAGAGGCCGAGGCCGCACGAGCTGTCGAGGCTGCGGCGAGCTCGTTGCTGGTCGAGCTCGGAGCGATGAGCGGGCCGGGAATGGGTGCAACCACGGCGCAGATCGGCGACCGTATCGCTGCCCGGGTTCGAGGCGGCTGACCGGTCGGCTGATCGGTGATGGAGAAGCAGCGGCCAGGGCCGAGCGACCCTGACTCGCGTGCCCGGTGGGGGTCCGATCTGGGGTCAGCCACGATGTCCGCCGAAGCGGTCAGCCTGGCAGCACCGTGATGGTCATCACGCAGTGATTCTTGCCCTTTGGTCGGTCGAACGTGAACCCAGCCTGTTCGAACAGGCTGCGGGTGCCGTTGTAGAGGAAGGAGGCCGAGATCTTCTCGCCTTGCGTGTCCTGTGGATACCCCTCGACGACGCCGCCTCCTGCTTCCGCGATCAAGTCGAGCGCCCCCCGTAGTGCGACTGCCGACACCCCTTTGCGTCGATACTGCTTGTCAACGAAGAAGCAGGTCAGTCGGTAGTCGGGAGGCTCGACGAGACCTGACTCGTATTCCTTGCGGTGGTAGATACGCGGAAGCTCCTCCGGGGCGCCGTACTGACACCACCCCACGGCACGGACACCATCGAAGACCAGCGCAGCATGCGTCTTGCCCGTGTCGACCAGTCGTTGCTTGATCGCACGATTGCCCTCCGCGCTCTGACCCCACTCGGGGTCTCTCTCGTGGAACCACAGGCACCAGCATCCGCCCCATACGCCGTTGTGCCGCTCGGCCAGCTCGGCGAACGCGTCCCATGTGTCGGGCCCAAGAGGTCTGACCGTGTACTCGTCCATGTCAGCAGCTTACGTCCTGTGACTCGTCGCACGCCGGACGGTTCTCACGGGTCCGAGTTGGCGAAAGGGAGTCCTTCTCGTTCCGGTGTTTGGCCGGTCGAGCGTACGATGGGTTGGGTGACAGCGAAGATCATGAAGGGTTCACGCGGTACCGAGGTTGGCCCGGGCTACTGCCGGTTGAAGTGGACGCGCGATGGCGACCATCTCGTCGCAGGGTCGTATCGGATTCATCTGGCGATGCCAGGCCTGTGGGAAACGACGTATCGAGGTCGGACGTTGCGGGTCGACGCGCGCCGCTCGCAGGCGCTGGTCGGGGCGGAGCACCACCACCGCGAGGTGCAGCGCATCTCTCAGATCTTCCGGTGGGCCCTGGTCGCAGTCGTGGCCTTTCTGGTTGCGGCCGCGGCGACCCGGCAGCTCACCACTGTGGCGGGATTCGTCGTCTTCGCGACTGGAGTATGGGTGTTCCTTGCGGCCGGAGTGAGATGTTTCGCCGCCGTCAACCGGAGCCTCCTCGACCCCTATCGAACCCGAGAGTCGTGGGAGTCTCCCGACTGGTGGAACCGCAACGCTTGATCGGTCGCGGCAGGCAAACGCCGCTACCGTGAACGTCCTATGGCCGTATCCCGCAAAATCGCGTTCATCGGGTCGCACTCGGTGCGCAAGACGAACGCCGTGCACTCGTTTGCCGGGGCGGTGGGACGCAGTGGGCGAAGCGTGGAGGTCGGTCGGGAGGTCGTTCGCTACAGCCCGCTCGGGCTCAACGAGGGAGCTACCCCGGAAGCGCAGCTATGGGTACTGATGGCCCAGATTCAACAGGAGTTGGAGCTACGGAACCGGGCAGAGGTGCTGGTCACCGACCGGGCAGTGATCGACAACTTCGCCTACTTCTTGCGGACCACCAAGGGCGAGGATCCATTCGATGTGAAGCCACTGGTGCGGCGATGGTCGGGTACCTATGACCTCTACGTTCGGTTACGGCCGGACATACCCCTTCGAACCGACGGGGTCCGCAGCACGAATGCTCGTTTTCGGCAGGAGATCGAAACGATTCTCGACATGATCATTCCCCAATACGTCGACCAGGAATGGCTGGTCGAGCTGGGTGCGTCCGAGATCAACGAGGCGTTCGATTGGGGAGCACTGATCGAGCGGCTGTTCGGACCACCGGCCGACACACCAGCCCAGCCGGTGACCTACGCGCCGACATTGTGGGATTGATGCGGCCCGTTTGTCTCGCCGGCGAACGGAGTGAGCGTTGGGGAAGATCGCACAAGCAATGAAGGGGGCGGTGTCGAACCTACGTTGGTGGAAACCACCCCTCCGGGCCTGCGCCCGGCCCCCCCTCCAACGCTCAGCCTCGGGCTTCGCCGGGGGGAGAACCACTCGGCCCTGACGGGCCTCGCGAGGGGAGGAAACAGCTCGCCTCAACGCACGATCGGAGCGACTGTTTCTCCCAGCAGGGCAACTCGCCCTGGGATGTGGCCATTGGCCGGCATGTTGATGGTGAACCCGTCCACGCCGAGCGCTTTCTGCTCGGCTAGTTTCTCGCCGATCGTGTCGGGGTCGCCGTAGAGGACACGGCTCCTGATGTGGTCGAGCGTGTCCTGATCGAGTGCCGACACGTCGACACCGTGCCGTCCGAGATGGGCATCGAGTTCTGATTCGGCCTCCTCCATGGTGGGTGCGATGCACGCGGATCGGAGCCAGGACACGGTGATCTCCGAGCGGTCCCGGCCGAGCCTCTCACAGTGGCCGTCGAGGGCCTCGAGCTTGCGGGGCACGTCTTCCGGGGCGCAGATGAGGTTCGACTCGTCGGCGTATTGGGCGACCATCCGCAGTGTCTTCTTCTCTCCAGATCCACCGATCATCACGGGGATGTGGCGAACCGGCGGCGGCTGGTTGATGGCCTCCTTGACCTGGTAGTGATCGCCGTCGAGGCTCGGCCGTTCATCTCGGAGCATTGGCAAGATGATCTGCAACGCCTCTTCCAGCTTCTCAAAGCGGTCGGTGAACGTGCCGAAGGGGATACCGAATGAGTTGTGCTCGAGTTCGTACCATCCGGCGCCGATTCCGAGCAAGGCGCGTCCTTCGGAGACGATGTCGAGCGCAGTGATCGTCTTGGCGAGGACCGCCGGGTGGCGGTAGGTGTTGCCTGTGACGAGGGCGCCGAGCCGAACCTTCGACGTTTCCCGCGCCAGGCCGGCGAGCAGCGTGTAGGCCTCGATCATGTACTGGTCGGGATCACCGAGTCCGGGTAGCTGATAGAAGTGATCCATCACGAGCACGGTGTCGAATCCTGCCGACTCGGCTTCCTTTGCCTGACCCGCGATGGTGTCGAACAGCGTGTCGGGTCCGACTCCGGGATACGTGAAGTTGGGAATCTGATATCCGAGCTTGGTCATGAATACGCCCCTTTCTGAGCCCGACCCTACCCGTCCGGAAGCGTAGCAACGGTTCGACGCCGCCCGAGCCCGACTCGTCCAGACTCCGCAACGTCACCGGCGGCGACACGTGTAGTGGGCGAAGATCCCCGAGTCCGAGTAGCAGCGATCGCTGATGTCGAAACCGGCCCGGTCGAGCATCTCCTCGAGAAGCCAGGTGTAGGTGCTGAACTCGGATCGGACGTGGTTGATCAGGCGCTCTCTGGGCAATCGCCCTTCGGCAGCTGTGCTGTCGATCCATGCATCGATTCGTTCGTCGGCCTCCTCTGGCTGAAAGGAGAACACCAGGTCTCTGAGACGAAGAACCCCTGCGGGTTCCAGAAGTCCACGGATCCGAACGAGCGCCTCGGCTTTCCAGAAGTCTGGAAGGTGGTGCAGGGCGTTCTTGGAGAACACGAACCGCGCCGGCGGTCGCTGGTGCTGATATGTGAGGAACCCGGCATTGATCACTTCGATATTGTCGATACCGGCCTCAGTCGCCCTTCGGGACAAGTACGTGCACATGGCCGGGGACGGATCAACCGCGATCAACTCGCGTGCAATGCCGGCAGCTGCGATCGCGAAACCGCCCGGCCCGGACCCGAACTCGACCACAAGGTCGTGCTGCGACAGACCGAGTGCCTGTAGGCGCGCGACCTCGCGTGACGGATCGAATTCGTGGCTCCTCTCGAAGGCTGCGACGTCGTCGTCCGAGAGACCGGAGACGCCGCTCCACACTCGTTCGTCAGGAAGCCACTCCACCAGCAGATGATGTCCGGAAGTGGACAGGATGGCAAGCATCGGAGCGGTGTCGAGTGTGGCGATTTCGCTGACGGAGCACGCCGGCAAGCGTCCGGGACGCACGCGCTACTGTCTGAAACCGTGAGGCCCATGTTCAGCCAGATCGTTTCGCTGTTGAAGGATGCGGCAGCCGGCTTCAAGGAGGACGGTGCGGGGCGTCTGGGTGCTGCGCTCAGCTACTACACGATCTTCTCGCTGATTCCACTGATGTTCTTGGTACTCGCGATTGCGGGATTCGTGTTTCAGAACCCGGACGTGGTGCAACGGCTGGTCAAGCAGGTGGCAGACATCGCGGGGTCCGAAGTGGGCAAGAGCTTCGAGAGCATACTCACACTTGCCCGGGACCAGCGAGGGGGCACTCTGTCGATTGGCCTGGTGCTGGCTGCGTACTCGGCGTCGGGAATCTTCCAACAGGTGCAGAGCGTGCTTGGAGTGGTGTTCGATATCGCGCCGGAACGCCAGCGGAAGGGTGCGATGGGATGGTTGGTGCGACGGGGTGTGGCGCTGGTGTCGGCCGTGGGGTTTGCGGCACTGGCCTTCACGCCCATCCTGGCCGTTTCCGCTGTCGGCCGGCTGGCGAGCTTGCTCCCTGAAGGACTCGCCTGGCTTGCTCCGATCCTGCGCCTCGGGGTGCCGGTCGTGTCCCTCCTGGTGCTGATGGGGGTGGTTGGTCTGAGCCTTCAGGTGTTGACCTCCGCACGGATTCCGTGGACGGCCGCCTGGCGTGGAGGCGCTGCTACGGCGATCGTCGGCGTGGTCGCCGCGTTTGTTGTCGGTACCTACCTGACTCGTTTCGGGGCGAGTGGGACGCTGGGTGCCCTGGGCGGCCTGGCCATCCTGTTGTTCTTCTTCGGGCTGATGTGGACCGTCTACCTGTTCGGAGCAGAAGTCACCGACGTGTATGCCAAGTCCCTGTCTGGGAAGTCCCCGGCACAGCCGATCGGAGCTGATGCCCAGGCAGCGGCAGCAACCCAGACGAAAGCGAAACCGGTGGCTTCGGGGCTCTTCGCGTTTCTGGTCGGACTTGTAATCGGTCTGTCCGGCCGTCGCCGATGAGCAGGTGCGCTACGCCTCACCATCGCGCCGGCGTGCGAGGGCGTCGAGGATGAGATCGAGACCGAACCGGAACTCCTCGGCCTGGTCGTATCCCTCGGCCATCGCGTTGGCGGTGACCCGAGTGAGGTGAGGGTACGACTCGGCCATCTGTCGCAACAGGTCTGCACCGACCTCCTGAAGGCTGGCGTCATCATCGAAGGAGAGGCTCAGTTCTTGGAGGATGAACCCGAAGATGTAGGCGTCGAGGATCGAGAAGGCTCGCATGGCGAGGCGGTCGTCGAAGCCCGCGTCGCGAAGGACGCCGAGGATCGCGTCGTGGTAGCCGAGCCGCTGGGGACTCGTGGTGTGTGAGTGCCTCTCAACGAGACCCATTGCCCACGGGTGTCGACGGAAGACCTCTCTGGCCGAGGTGGCTCGGCGACGCATGCCATCTTTCCAATCGTCCCCAAGAGAGGGGGTGTCGATCTCACCGAGCACGAACTCGGCGAGACCGTCGAGGATGTCGTCCTTGTTGGCGACGTGGTTGTACAACGACATCGCCTCGACGCCCAGCTGATGGCCAAGCCTGCGCATGCTGATCGCGTCCACGCCACCTTCGTCGGCGAGGTCGAGTGCTGCAGTGAGGATGCGGCTGCGACTGAGTGGTTCTCGTGAGTCGGTCATGGGTTCTCCCAAGCAGTTTACACCGTAAGTGCGGCCGTTGCGACGTGAACATACACTGTAAGTCCTATGGGGATCATTCCAGCGACCGCATTCACCAGCCCCCAGGGTCTCGCACGCAGCATCGGTATCCTGCGCTACTGGTGTCGCTCACCTAGTGGACGAGCGTCGCAGCCCAAGCCCTGACCGCATCCCAGTCGCGAAGGTCTCGATGGCCTCGCTTCTTCGGTGGATCGACTCCTCCGAACACCGTGACGGCTACCGGGTGGAGCCAGGGCCGCTTGGCGAGCGCTTTCTGCAGCTGTGCTTTCGAGGTTTCCCAGGACTCCCGTTCGTCGTTGCGCGGGCCCATGCCGAAGACGGCAACCGCAGGAGTGTTCAGCTCGCGCCGATGGCGCCGGAGGAACCGTTGAGCGCCGTGGTGCCACCTTCCTGAGTAAATCGCGCCGCCCAGCACGATCAAGTCATAGTCCTTCACTCGCTCGCGCACGTGGGCGGCCTCGGCGACCGTGACCGACAAGCCACGACTCCGCAGAGTCTGGGCGATCGCCATGGCGACCTCTCGTGTTGAACCACCCTTCGTGGCATAGGCGACGAGTGCTGCTTCCATCAAATCCTCCCTTCGAGGGTAGCGGGGCGGCACGACCAGACGGTGTGGCAATAGGCGAATGGTTCACATCCACGGTGATTTGTCCATCGCTGCACCGATCGAACGGGTCTTCGACACCCTTGCTCACTCACGAAACGAGCCGCTGTTCAATCCGTCGATGACATTGGTGGAGCTCTTCGTGCTGGAGCCCGTTGGCCTGGGTATCCGGTTTCGGGCGAGGATGGGTCCCCAGGAGAGCCGGTACAACTCCTGTCAAGGGGCGGTCACGGGAGCCGGCCGGCGGGCGAGCCTAGGCGGGTCGGAACGCCACCATGGGGAGTGATGCGAGCAGGTCGACAGGGTCGGTGAACTCGCCCTTCTCGGCCCCGCCCATCGCGACGAACATGGGGATCGCTGCACGCGCTTCTACGCGGTGCTTCCGACAGAACTCCTTGGCGACACTCCGCGCCTCCTCGGGTTCCAGGAGTCGCTGCTCGGGGATGAACTCTCGGCGCCCCACCTGAACCTTGTGAGCCGGCTTCGCCTTGATATTCAGATACCAGTCCGCCTTCGGTCCGAACGCGGAAGCGACGACCATCTCCCGAGTGTCCTTGTGGTACACGGCCACCTCGAGGACGGTCGTACGCTCGAGACCTGACCTGCGGCCGGTGTGCGAGAGCGCCATGAATCGCTTCCCGAGCATCCAGCCAAGTCCATGGCCGTAGAACCACTTCGGCGCGTCGAAGAACGCCTTGAATCTCGGGGAGGGCCGCAGCCGGGCGGAGGTGTCGGCCGGTCGTGCTTCGAGGAGAGACCCGGTGTCGGCCAGTCTTCTCAGCCGTCGCCATCCCGAGTCCCAGATTGCCTGGAATGGCGCCTCGAGGAGTCTTCGTTCGATGATCGGCCCGAGACCCAGCAGGCACGGAATCGTGATCGCCTCAAACCCCGTAACGAGGGTACCGGTCTCGCCCGGCTCGAAGTTGACCTCGCCCTGACCCTTCCACGTTCCACGGAATACCCACGCGACGCGTTGTCCAGGTACGTCCTCGGTGATTCGGGCGACCAACGGGATGGGCGAACGCTTGAGGGGTACCGCATACCAGCCGTTGCCGCGGTTCTCGACGTCGCCGAATGATCCGTAGAGGCGCGTCCAATCTCGTGGGGTGCGGAAGTAGGCGTAGACCTCGGCCGGTGGGAGGGGGATATCCTCCCGAAACTCATGGTGCATGCTGTTCCCCATTCTGGTCGATAGGCCCGAGTGCCGAGATCAGAGTGTCGACAAACGGCACCTGTCCGTTGTGCAGCTTGCTTCGAGCCGTGGCGGCATCGAACCAGGCCGCCCTGTCCACCTCGGGATACTCGTGAGTCCTGCCGGAACCCCTTGGCCACTCCAGCGAGAATGTGTTGCTCACCAGGCTGGTCGGATCGAAGTTGCCTTCTACCGCCCACGCCTGGACGAGCTTGCCGCTTGGTTGTCGAACCTCGCCGAGATCGATCCAAGGGCCCTCGGGGACGGGTGATCCAAGCTCCTCGGCGAACTCACGCCGCGCCGCGGTCTCGGGATCCTCGTCTGCTCCGTACTCGCCCTTGGGGATCGACCAGGCGTGGGTATCCCTCCTCGCCCAGAACGGTCCCCCGGGGTGCACGAGGAGCACCTCGATGGGTCCGCGACACCTGAAGAGCATCAGGCCCGCACTGCGCTTCATGGTGCTCATCTTCGCAGCTGCCGGCCTCGAGGGTGGAGGTCCAGTCGCTCATCCAACAGAACTCAGAGGCATCCCGGCTCCACCTGATCGTCGATCAGTGCTGCGGGGTAACGAGCCCTGTCGTAGCGCTCGGCGTCGGTGCCAGACAGCGCCGCGCGGCGGTGTTCGATTTCTCGTCCCTGGCCATTCAGTCGTGTCGCGGCACTCGGTATGAGGCGGTGTTGCTCGGTACAGATGCCGAAGGCCTGTCGGCTGACGCGCGCGAGGGCCACCCTGGGTGTCGGCGTGGCCTCAGCTCGTTCCCACGGGGCAGAACGCGCTCGTGGCGGCGGTCGCCGCTGTCGTCCACATCTGTCGAAGGCTGGCTTGAGAGCCCACCTTCTGATCGATGTAGTCGGAGAGTTCCTGGGCGCTCCCGATACCGGCGGCGCAGATGGTTCGGGCGAACTCCAGCCATTGCTCACCGGTAGCGTCGTACCCGGCGAGCGTCGCGGCTTGCTGCGTGACCGTCAGGTACGTGTTCCTGAGTAGCTGTGGAGCACCGTCAACTCCGAGGGTCGTTGGGGGCGTCGATGTCGCACTGCACGCGCCGACCACCAGAGCCAGCACCAAGACGATGAGTCTGCGTTTCACCTCTCGACCATCGGCAGATTCCCGGCGGCCGTTGAGGGAAGTCGCGGGTTCACGCCCCGGGGAGGCAAGATGTTCGCTCCATCGTCAGGCGGGTGTCCCGTCATCGTGCCTGGGTGCTACGCACGCAACGTGCGTAGTTGAACACGCGAATGACGTCTCCCTGCGGCCCATGACCGTGCGGGTAGTCGGCCGGGTCACCGATCTTCGGGTCACTTCGCTGGGAGCCCGCACCGTGAACGTCGAGGAGGACGTAGTCCCCGGACGGCCCCTGCATCCAGCCGAGTGCCTCCCCGAACGCAACGTAGACGGCGTTCGCGCCGTTGACGAGGTTGGCATGGGTCGTCGACGACCAGTAGGAGGGATAGTCCTGCTCACCACCTTCATCTAGGATCGTCGATGTCTCGAAGACCGGGTCGATCGCTGCCGAGCCGGTGGTGGAGGCGGAGCGGGTGTAGTCAACGATGCTCTGCAGTTCCTTCGCGTTGGGTAGGCGCCAATCGTCGTGGCCCGCGAGGTCGAGGTTCTCGCAGTACCCGAGCGCGTCCTCCCAGTCGAGACCCTCGCCGCTGTCTGTCTGCATCCACGTGAGACCAGTCGCAAGGTCGGTGACCGTCCCATCGCCATTGTCGACGAGGCTGTTGGCTCCATAGTCGGTGTTCCCGCGCACATGCAGCACGAAGAAGGTCTTCCCCCCACCTTGCGGGTTCGAGATCGGGTAGCCCTTGATCCGTCCGTCTGCGAAATTGACGCCAAAGACCGTCGGATTGCCGCCCATGGTGGTCGACACGTACCTCGTGCTGGACATGTACTGGGCGTCGATCATCCGCTCACCGGCGGACGTGTCGCCGTACGAGAAGACGAAGAACCCTGTGTCGATGAACGGTGTGGCATCGCACGTGCCCAAGTTCTCGCATCCGCTCGGGTCGGTGCCCGTGAACTCGATGAGGGAGTACAGCTCCTTGATGGTTGGGAGTCGCCAATCGTCGTAGCCGGCGAGGTCGTAGCTCTCGACGTCGGCCATCGCCCCTCCGTACGTCATCTTCTCGCCGGGATCCCGTTGCCACATGAGTCGGGTGACGAGATCGGTGACCGTCCCGTCGCCATTGTCGACGTAGGAAGGTTGCGTCCCTTGGTAGGCAGCGTCCTGACCGTAGAAGGCGTCACCCTGTTGGGGGGCAGAGATCACGTTCTGGTTGTCGTAGAAGAGAACCTGTCCGGTATCCACTACCGGGTAGGTGGGATCGAGCCGGGCTTCTGAACCGTCCGGGCCGTCCGTGCCGACCGGTGAGGTTGTCTCAGTCGACGAGGTGGCTGAGGTTCCGCCGTTCCCCGTCGTGCACGCTGCCGAGAGGATGGTCACGAGCAGCAGCGCAACCATGCGGCCGTTGGTCGTGAAGGTGGTCAACGACATCCTTGGTTCCTCCTCGATCGGTAGACGAGAAGCTACCCGCAGAGCCCTGTGGACACATGAGAGATTGCTGAGCATCTCCTGAGTATCTGAGCTGCGTGACGAGCCGGGGGCCGTTGGATCGGGTGGTTCTCTGTCTATGCTCGGTGTCGATTGCTCCTAGGGATCCGCCCGACATCGGGGTCTGAACCGAGCGGAGCCGCCTGCAGATTCAGCGGGTACACCTGACGGGATAGAAACCTCGAGGGGACGAGTTCCGCGCGTCCCGGATGAGAGGAGAAGCTCGTGGCGGCAGTGCCCTTGCTGTTGGTCTTGGGTTCGGCGTTGCTGCACGCCTCCTGGAATCTGGTGGTGAAGAGTGCCAACGACCGGTTGCTCGCCGCGTGGGCACAGGCAGTATTCGGTGGGTTGGTGTTCGTGCCGGTGCTCGTGTCCATTGGCTTGCCATCGAGCGTGCTGCCGGCGGTGCTCGTGTCGAGCTTCGTGCATCTTCTCTACGGCCTTGGGCTAGTCGCCGCCTATGACCGCGGAGAGCTCTCGCTCGTGTACCCGGTGGCGCGAGGGATCGCTCCGGTCCTCGTGACCGCCTCGGCGGCCCTTCTGCTCAATGACATCCCTTCGACAGGTGGGCTCGTCGCGATCGGATTCGTCGCCGCGGGCGTTCTCTGGGTGGCGAAGGGGAACGACCGGAGGGGCCTCGGATGGGCGCTCGCAACCGGCGCAGCGATCGCCGCCTATACGACGATCGATGGTGCGTCCGTCCGGACGCTCGACACCGCACTTGCCTACACGGGCGCCGTGTTCGTCGCCAACGCGATCTGGTACGTACCTGTGGTTGCGGTCCGCCGCTCGCGTCAGGAGGTCGTGACCGCGATTCGTGCCGAGTGGTGGCGCCAGCTCTTCGCTGGCATGGCCTCCATTGGCGCTTACGCGCTGGTACTCACAGCCGCACGTCTCGCGCCGCTGGGCTTGGTTGCGGCGTTTCGGGAGACCTCCGTCCTGTTCGGTGCAGCAGGTGGCTGGCTGATTCTCAGAGAACAGGAGGCGAAGCGACGGTTGCGTGGGGCCGCACTCATCACGATCGGCCTGGCTGTATTGGTGCTGTTCGGATAGGAGTCCGACCGGGTGCAAGTGGACCACTAGCCTGGCCAGATGGCTGACACACACCGGCCGCTCCTCGTCGCCGAGGGCCTCGGCCGCGACTTCGGTGACGTGACCGCGTTGGAGTCACTGGACGTCGAGACAGATGGCGGCGAAGCGATCGCGCTCATCGGCCACAACGGGTCGGGCAAGACGACTGCCTTGTCCATGCTTGCCGGGCGACTCGAACCGACCAGAGGCACCGTCCACGTCGCCGGGGTCGACGTCCATCGTCGTGGCGGGTCTGACACGGTGCGGTCG
>Ga0315535_1002224_pt1 | contig 12571 bp, 6 predicted proteins | sample SalMarSW160220MG_2_FD_203092 | JGI IMG/M metagenome (GOLD analysis project Ga0315535, IMG submission 203092) | Salt marsh sediment microbial communities from the Plum Island Ecosystem LTER, Massachusetts, United States - Salt Marsh Sediment SW1602-20 ...
GGCGTGGGCAGACTGAAACCCCGTTCTGGCGTGAGGAAACCGTGAAATGCGAGGCGAACTCACGCAAGAACGGGGTTAGGGAGCGCCCGCGGCTGAGAGCAGTTCAGCTTCCGAACGGCGGATGGCGTCGCCAAACATGTCGAGGTCGGGCATCGCGTCCCAGTCGGCGTGCAAACCCCATGCGATGTCTCCGTCGTAGCTGAAGAGAGCTATCCCGAGGTTGTGACCGGCCCACAGCGGCACTGCCGGGTACTGGACGATGAGCCGGGACTCGAGCAGGTACATCGGGAACTGGGGGCCCGGCACGTTCGTGATCGTCATGTTGAACGGGCGAATTCCGGTTGCGAGTCGTGCTGCCCTCTGGAGGAGGGTCATTGGGGTGCCCGAGCTGATCTGGACGAGCGTCGACGCCCCGAGTGCCTGGTTGGTGTCCTTGAGCTTCTCGGTGTGTTGTCTGATCAGCTCGAACCGTTCGATGGGGTCCCGCACGTCGATTGGCAGGTCGAGGAGCCACATCGCTACATGATTGCCGAGTGTTCCGCGTCGGTCCTTGGGGCGGACGCTGACCGGGACCATTGCGCGGAATTCGACGCCGGTGACATCGAATGCGCGATCCTCGATGAGGTATCGCCGAACGGCGCCGGTCGCGACTGCGAGAACGGCGTCGTTGACGGTGCCGCCGAGCGCGTTCTTGATGTGCTTGAAGTCGTCGAGCGGCAGGGTGAGCCAGTCGAACCGACGGTTGGGTCCGAGCGGCTGGTTGATGGGGGTCCGGGAGGCGGCCGACAGCCATCCCGACGCGAGCGAGTAGGCGACCGCCGATGCTCGCGCTCCAAGGTCCGAGACGAGCGTTCGTCCGTGCTCGATCATCTTGGGTAGGGAAATCGCAGCATTCGCGGCCCGCGCGATCCTACGAATCGTCTCGTCGGCGATGAGCTGCGCTCCGCTCGGAACAGGTCGAGGCTCGAACGGCGGCGCCGGCTCGATCTCGCTGCTCGGTTCGAGACCGAGAAGGACACCCATCAGGTCGACACCGGACACTCCGTCGAGCATGCAGTGGTGGATCTTGAAAACGAGGCCGAAACGGTTCCCTTCGCAGCCTTCGACGATCCACATCTGCCACAGCGGTTTGCTGCGGTCGAGTTGACTGCCGAGGATCTGACCGAACAGCTCCTTCAGCTGTGTTTCGGTGCCTGGCTTGGGTAGTGAGATATGACGGACGTGGTAGTCCAGGTTGAAGTGCTGGTCGTCGACCCAGATCGGGTTCTTCTCGATGGGGATCCACGCGAGCTTCTGCCGGTAGCGGGGGACGTAGTGGAGGCGGGACCCGATGAACGTCCTGATCCTGTCGATGTCAATACCGCCGTCGTCGGATCGGAGTGTCCCGCCTTCGAAGAGTGCGACACCGGCAACGTGCATGTGGGCGGTGGGCGACTCGAGCGCCAGGAACGAAGAGTCGAGGAACGAAAGACGATCGTAGGTGTCCACGGTGGCTACTCCTGATCCAAGACTACGACTCCAGGTGGGTTCCGATGTCATTGCGCTCGGCCGTCGAGAGGGCACGGGTCGCCGCGGCGATGTCCTGACTTGCGATGCCCACCGACTTGAAGAGCGTGACGGGCGCTCTGACGGCGCGCACCAGGAGATCGCCGATGGTCGCGTCGGGCGTTCGCTTTGCCTGGATGAGGTCGCCCGCCTCTTCTCGTGCTGCGGCGACATCGTCGACCACGACGAAGGCACGTCGCACGGTCTCGGGCGGGATCTCGGCCATGTCGGGTGTGAACGCACCAATGGCGTTGATGTGCACGGACGATGGAACGGCCTCGTCTCGAAACAGCGGTACGTGGGACGGTGTGGCGGTCGAGATGATGTCTGCCTCCCGAACGGCCTGTGATGCCCGTTCGACGGGGATACCCCCGACCTGCTTGGCGAGGCGTGTTGCTCGTTCGACGTTGCGGGACCACACGAGGATGCGATCGATCGGGCGCACCGCCCGAACCGCCTCGATCTGGTCGCGTGCCATCGCGCCGGCACCGAGCATCGCCAGGGTGGAGGCGTCTTCGGCTGCGAGGAGATCGGTCGCGAGACCCGCCGCTGCGCCGGTTCGGATAGCGGTGAGAGTGGGGCCGTCGACGGCGCCAACGGTGTGGCCCTTCCGATCGAAGATGACGACGATACCCGCCGGGTCGCCCGGTGTGATCGATACGACCTTGATGCCGGTGTGGTCGCCGACGCGGCCGGCCATGAACAGCGACTGGCCGAGAAGCACTCGTTGCGGTGTCTCTCGATCCTTTCTGAACGCGTCGCGCATGGCAGCGATAGCATCTTTCATCGGAAGTGCTTTGCGAAGGTCTGCCGCGGTGAGGTAGCGCATCAGGCGAGCACTCCCCGGTAGTTGACGGCCAGTGGCTCGCGGTCGACCCCGAGGAAGGAGAGCGGCACGTCCGTGTCGTATGGTGCCTCGGTACCGGCGATCGCTTTTGCGAGCATCGAGCCGATCATCGGTGCGAGCTTGAACCCGTGGCCGCTGAACCCGTTGGCGACCCACCAGCCGTCGAGTGCCGTAGGTCCAAGAACGGGGTGGACGTCTCGCGGGTTCATCGTGTAGAGGCCCGCGATGCCGCCGACCGCACCTCGGTGGGGGAGTGCCGGGATGCGGTGGTGGAGGGCGTGGATCTTGATGTCCTTGAACGCCGCGTCGGCCGCGGTCAGGTAGTCATCCGGATCAGCCATCTCGCGTTCATCCTCGGGGAGCACCGACCCGAAGAGAATCTGACTGCCGTGTGGCCGCAAGTAGATGTCGTGGTCGGCGACGACCGGGATCGATCCGAGCTCTCCTTCAATCGATCGGTGAACGACCTGGACGCGGGTGGGGGTGAGTGGCCAGCCGGTGTCGACACCGGCGAGAGCGTTGAGGTGGTTGCACCATGGACCGGCCGCGTTGACGACCAGGCGCGTAGCGATCCGTGTGCCATCGGTGGTCTGGACACCTGTCACCTTGCTTCCGTCGATATGGACCTTCGCAACGGCGGATCGAAAACGCACGTCGGCGCCTTCTCTGCGAGCGGCCTCGACCAGATCACGATTCGAGCCGGTCGGATCTGCGTATCCACCGTCGTGTTCGAAGACGGCCGCCTCGAGGTCGAGGCACTCGTGGATCGTCTCGCCCGTGAGGTCGAATGGCAGGTCACACGTGGAGACCGAGGGGAAACGCTCGTGGATGTCGTCGGCGCCGAGGACGGATACTCGTACACCCTGCGAGGCGAGCCTGTCGGCGGCCGCCTGCGCGGTTGCGGTCGTGAAACCGAGAATCCAGAGAACACCGGTGCGGGTGAACTGGCCGGCCGGTTCGGCGATGCCGACGAAGTCGGACCAGTTGCGGTACGCCTCCTGACCGCCCAAGGCGAGCCTGACGACCTTGGGCTGTGTGTAGAAGGTTCGAATGACGGCCGAGGACGCGCCCGTTGATCCTTCGGAAGGGCCGGCACCCTTGTCGAGGACGATGATCGTGTCGGAGGTTCGACGGGCGAGCTGGTAGGCGATCGACGAGCCGATGATCCCTGCGCCTACGACGACGATGTCCGCGGTCTCCACTGCTTCCCTCCAACCGGCATTCTCACTGTATCCAGCGAGGCTTTGGTTGTCGCTCGCGAATGATCGGAGCGAGTGTGGACACGGCGCCCGCGGCAGGATTCGAACCTGCGACCTACTGCTTAGGAGGCAGTTGCTCTCTCCCCTGAGCTACGCGGGCGGGACCTACGTGGAAGTCTCCGTGAACCTTCCGGGGATCCTTCGGCGGCCGAGTGTACCGGCTGATGAACGACGGCTAATGGCAGAAGACTCGGGCGCCGGCGTGCTGGTCGCCTGTTCTCGGTGCGCTCGGCACCGTCGAAGAGCGAGCACCGGAGTCATCCACGCGTACCGGCCGTCTATCCGATGTTCACGGCCACGTCCAGAGTCACGGCGATCATGTCGTCGAGTGACTTCTCGCGAGCTTCAGGTGGCATGGCTTCATCCGAGTCGAGCACGTCACTGACGGTCAGGATTGACGCGACACGTACGCCGCTCTCGGCGGCAACGGCGAACAGGCCGGCTGACTCCATTTCGGCGGCGAGGATTCCCATGCGTCTGCAGAGTTCGAAGATCTCCGGCTGCGGGTGATAGAACTGATCGGACGTGAGCACGTTGCCGACCCTGACATTCAATCCTCGACGCTCTGCGGCCTCCACCAGCGACCGGGTCAAACCGAAGTCGGGAATCGCTGCGAAGTCGTAGCCGCCAAACCGAACGCGGTTCACGATCGAGTCGGTCGATGCCCCGGCGGCGATCACGAGGTCTCCCACAGAGAGGTCCGGTTGAATGCCGCCGCAGCTACCGATGCGAATCAGAGTCGTCACGCCGTATTCGCGGATCAGCTCCGTCGCGTAGATCAGCGCCGAAGGAACTCCCATCCCCGTACCCATCACCGAGACGCGTCGGCCTCGGTGGGTGCCCGTGTAGCCATCCATGTTCCGCACTGCCGTGACGAGGAGAGCATCATCCAAGAATTCCTCGGCGACATGGCGGGCACGGAGTGGGTCGCCGGGCAGCAGGCAGACATCTGCGAAGTCGCCCGGTTCTGCAGACATGTGCGGTGTCACCATCAGTCACCTACCCGTCTTCAGCCGAGTCTTTCTCCTGTCGAACCTACACTGCCGGTCAGCGGCACTACGGCGTCTCAACCGGTTCGAACCTGAGCGTCCACACGGCCGTGTTCCCCCCCTGGTACTGGCGGTTCTCGTCGTACCAGTCACCTCCGGTGAGTATCGCTTCCCCGGTCTCGCTGTCGAATGTAACGTTGCCGGATCCAGACCCCAGCCAGTACCCAGGGTTCCGGTCAGTCCGGTAGAGGGTCCAGGTGTTGGCTTCGTAGTCGTATGCCCACAACTCCTCCGCGCCAAACATCTTCCAGGGGAGTGGTGGCCAGGACGTGTCCTCGCTCCCACCAAACAGGAAGGTGAGGTTCGCAGTCGGGTCGTACCACATCGCTGCGTACCCTCTGGCGGGTGGCGAGACGGCCGGTTTCATCTCGGTCCATGTGTTCGTATTGGTGTCGTATGCCCACGTGTCACCGAGCACCTCTCCTACACCGAAGCCGGTCGAGCCACCGAAGACGACGATCCGATCGGCGGCGCTGTCATACACGATGCCGTGATTGACCCGGCCCGGTGGTGAGGTCGCCGGTGTACGGTCCACCCACGAGTTGGTGTCGGCGTCGTAGGCCCAGGTGTCGGGCAGACCCTGGTGCTTCCCGTTCTCGATTCGGCCCCACTCGGCACCGCCGAACGAGACCAGCACATCGGACTCGGTGTCGTAGATCATGCCCTGCCCGTACCGGGTGACGAACGGCCCGTCGGGCGCGAGTTCCGTCCAACTGTCGTCGTGGACGTCGTAGGCGAGCGTTGCCCCGTCGTCGGTACGCGAGACCAGTATCCGGTCGAGCCCGCGGTGGTACGCGGCGGCACCGAGCGTCGGTTCCGCATTCCCCACCTCGGCGGCGATGTCCTCGGGAACCTCGAGTGCCGGTGTGCCCACTGTCCACGTCCCAGTTGCTCGATCGAACACAGAGGGCCCGGCGAGCGACATGACCACCAGCGTGTCGAATTGGGTGTCGTAGAGGAGAGGGTCTCCTTGGGGACTCGGGGCCTCGAATTGTTCCCACGACCCTCCGGACGGCGCAGAGGCCCACGCGTCGTTTGAGATCCCGATCGGCCCCGCTGCCTCCGACTGGGCCGGAACGAGCCGCTCGATGGCGGGCGCCGGCGGGCAGCCTTCCCCGATGTAGGCCCGGCACTCGGCGTCGGTCAGGTCACGCGTCACGCGGCCGCGAGCCATGTCGAGGAGATCGTCGATGTCGAGCGCCCACACTCGCAGCTCACCGTCGCTGCTCAGCGACGCGAGGCGGGTGCCGTCGGGGCTGAAGGCAACCGACGCCAAGCTGTCGGATTGGGCGGGCAGTACCAGGGTCTCCTCGGCCGTTGTCGCGTCCCACAGGCGGACCGTCCCGTCTCCCTCGGCGGTGGCGATTCGGGTGCCATCCGGTGAGAAGGCGGCGGCGATCCCGTTGGCGGAGGGACCGTGGAGACTGCCCAACTCGCGCCCGGTGAATGGCTCGTATATGATCGGACGGGCTATGCCTGTGGTGACGAGCATGCGGCCGTCGGGGCTGAATGCCACGTCGCCAACGCCGTCCGACGGGAAGTGGTATTGAGCCATGATCAGCTCGCCTGACTCGAGATTCCACACCATGACGGAACCGAACTCGTCGGTCTGGGGAAGGAAGCCCTGGGTTGCGAGCATGCTTCCGTCGGGGCTGAACGTGACGCTTCCGTAGATGGCGTCAAACCCATGAGTCGGGGCCGAAGGTTCCATTTGGGCCGGGGGGCGTTGCTCGTCGAGAACCACCCTCCACGTGCTGGTGTTCCATACACGGACGAACGGGCCTGCAGCCATGGCGAGTCGTGTGCCGTCCGGACTGAATGCCAGGTCGTGCGGGTCCGCATCGGGGTCGGGAGGCATGAGTTCTCGAAGCAGCTCACCGGTAATCGCGTCCTCGATGACACACCATCCTTCATCGGCGCCGGTAATACCGGCGAGCGCAATGAGCGTGCCATTAGGGGAGAGGGCCCCTGCCGTTGCCGTCTCGCCGGCGACCGGCGGCGCGTACCGGTCCAGCTCTTCACCGCTGGTTGCGTCCCACAGAGATGCCCCCGAGTCCGTGTTTGTTGCCAGCACGCTCGTGCCGTCGGGAGTGAACGACACGGCAGAGGCCCCTGCCACGGTGGTCATCCACTCGTGACTGCCGGCCGCGCTGACGTCCCACAGTCTCACCTCCCAGGTTCTCGGCCAGTCGACCACGACGTCGGCCGGCCACTCCTGCGAGCCGCTGATCGTCGCGACATACCGTCCGTCGGGTGAGAACTGGACTTTCCAGAGGGGCCCGACGTGGCCGGGAAGCGTCGACACGATGTGTGCTCCCGACTCATCCCGTTCCCACAGGTAGGCGAGGCCTTCACGACCACCCGTGGCGAGGTACCTCCCGTCGGGACTCACGTCGATCGACAATACCGGGCCCGTGTGTCTGCGGAGCGTGCCGGTGACCTCGCCCGTGTCGAGATCGAGGAGCCGAACGAGGTTCCCGTCGCCGACTGCGACCAGGTGTTGATCGATGAAAGCAACCGGTCGACCCTGGCTATCGAATCCCTCCGGGATGTCCGATCGTTCTCCGGTCGCCACATCCCACCGGATGGCTCCCGTCATCAGGACGGATCCTTCGTCGCCGAGCGCGACGCCCCCGGGGCATTCGCCCTGCTCACAGTCGAGCGTGAATTCGGCGATCTGAGTTCGCGTCGTCAGATCCCACACACGGGCCGAACCATCGTAGGGGCTGATCGACGCGAGGAGTGTTCCGTTTCTGGCCGTGTCGAGGTCGGTGATCCAATCGGTGTGCCCGTCGAGCGTGAAAAGCTCCTCCATCGACTCGCGGTCCCGGACTGTGATGTTCCCCCCGAAGCCGGCGACGACGAGCCACTCGTCGTCGGGTCCCGCCACCGCGACGGCAGCGGTGTCGAATGGCAGCATCTCTTCGAGCTCGCCGCTGGTCTCGTCCTCGATCTCGGATTGGAGGAACCCACCAACATAGATCTCGTTGCTGTCGGGTGAGAAGGCCAGATCCCGCGTGTAGAGGTCGGCGGGTGCCACCGATACGAGGCGGTCGGCCGATACCGCATCGTGGAGGGCCTCTTCGGCCTCGCGGATGATCGTGCCGTCGGCATCTCTGGTGACTTCGACTGCCGAGGTGGCGAGGAGGAGGCTGAGATTGGGATCGGTGTCGATCGCGTCGACCGCGGCCGCGGCGAGACCTCGGGCCTTGGCGATCCGCTCTTGCCTGGTGGCCTCTGCCGCTCCGGTCTGGGCGAGTTGCTCGTTATCGAGCGCCTTTGCCGTCTGCTGTTTGGCAAGGTCGGTCTGCTGTTGCGCAAGATCGGTCTGCTGCGCGGCGATCGCCGCCTGCTCATCGGCCGCGCGCGCCTTCTCGTTTGCCTCGTTCCGCTGGGCCAGAGCGACGATCCCGAACGAAGACGCGGCGAGAGCGAGAACGAGAAGACCGCTGGCTACCAGTCGGCGGCGACGGCGACGACGGTGAGACGAGGCGGCTTCCTGGCGGGAACTCGCCTCCAGGAACTCGCGTTCGGTATCGGTGAACGCGAGGTCGGTTTCCTCCGCGAACGTCTCGAACTGGCGGAGGCGTCCACCTTGAAGCAGGTACGCGTCGTTCCTTGTCGAGTCTTCCCACTCTTGGTGTGCTTGCTGGAGTCGCCGCTGAAGGAGCAGATGCTCCCGTCGATTGGCGACCCACTCGCGGAGCCGATCCCACCGCTCGAGCAATGCCTCGTGTGCAACTTCCACGGTTGGAGTGCGCGTCTGGGGGTCACGGTCGAAGGTGAGCAGCCGGGCCGAACCGAACTGGTCCAGTACCTCTGCGACGGTTGCCTGTTCGATGCCGAGCTGCGACAGCTCCGGGACGGGGACCCGGCGGCGCGTGTTCTGTCCGCCCTCATCGACGTTGACCAGTCGGAGAAAGATCTGGCGCGCCGCGATCCGTGTCGGTTCGTCGAAGGCCAGGTAGAGCTGCTCGGGCCACTGTCCGAGCGCGCCGGTGACCCCGCCCGTTCGCTGATATGCCTCGACGGTGAGGCGCCGTCCGGACCGCTGCTCGAACAGTTGGGTGAGGGCGTACTCCATGAGGGGCAGGCCACCGGGCTGTTCGGACACGTCACGCACGATGATGCCGGTCAGGTCCGGTTCGAGCTCGAGGCCGACGTGCTCTGCAGGACGGGTGATTGCCTTGGCCAGTTCTTCCGGTTTCGGCGGCGTGATCGATACGACGGCGCCGCGCAGCAGATCCCCAAACGGCTGGTATTCGAGTGGCAGCCCGAAGAAATCCGCTCGCATGGTCACCACGATCCTGACCCCGGCCTTTGGATCTGTAGCGAGTGACGCGAGCGTGTCCATGAATCGTCGTCTCACGTCTACCTGTTCGCAGAGTGTGAACAGCTCCTCGAACTGGTCGATCACGATCAGGAGTTCGTCATCGGAAGGCAGCACACTGCGCACAGCACCTGCGACGGTGCCAGGATCGCCGAGCTGCTCTGAGAGATTCCGCGGGTGTTGAACAGCCACACGGAGGAGTGCGTCGGTGAGTTCACTGAAGGGATCTGTGCCCGGGTACATGTCGGTCGTCAGCCAGGTTTGCGAGCCGGGCCCCTGTCCTGTCCGGAGCGCGGGGAGCAGACCGGCCCGAACGAGGCTCGACTTCCCCGAACCGGACGGCCCCACGACCCCGACCAGCCTGTTGTCGACGACTGCAGCAACGAGGTCATCGACCTCGGACTGCCTGCCAAAGAAGTCCGGGGCGTCGGCCTCTCCGAATGCGCGCAGGCCCTTGTAGGGGTTGCGAAGCTCCGCCGTCGGTTCCGCTTGTGCGCGTCCTGCGGCCGCTCGGAGAAGCTCGAGGAACTCGTCCACATCGTGAAAGCGTTGCTCAGGGTGTGAGGCGGTGGCTTTGGCCAGCACGTCGTCGATCTCGACAGGGAGATCAGAGCGCAAGCCATGCACGCTCGGCAACGGTCCGCCGGGTGGGTCGGTGCCTGTAAGAAGCCGGAACACCAGCGTGCCAAGCCCGAACATGTCGGAGGCTTTCGAGGCAGGTTCTCCGGCCCGCTGCTCGGGTGACGCGTAGCCACCTGGCGGTGTCGATCCGAAGTCGAGGCTCGCGGCGAGGCCGAAGTCTGCCAGGTAGGCGTTCCCTTCCGAGTCCAGCAGGACGTTGCCTGGATGGAGGTCGGCATGCTGGAGGCCCCTTCGGTGTGCGTAGGCGAGACCCGACGCGATCTGGGCTACTACCCGCACCACCCGGGCCGGTTCCCACGGGGTTGCGGGCAAGCGGTCGAGACCGCCATTGCCCATGAGGCGCATGACCAGGTAGGCGCCGTCGGGGTCCCGCCAGAAGTCGAACACGGGAACGATGAAGGGGTGCTCGAGCGATGCGATCAGACGAGCTTCGGCTTCGAACCTTCTCACGAAATCCGGTTGGTTGGAGAGCCTCGGTTTGATGACCTTGATGGCCACGTCTCTGCCGACGGCCGGTTGGACCGCCCGCCACACGACGCCGGCCGCGCCTTCGCCGAGCTTCTCCTGAAGCTCGTAGCCTCGCAAGCGGCCGCCGGGTGGCTGGACTGCACCCGGCTTCTTCAGAACGGCGTCCTGAAACAGGATTCGCTCTTCGAGGGCGACCAGCTCGGGGGAGGGTCCGATTCCCAACTGCTCTCCCAACTGTGTTCGGAGCTGCTGGAAGCTTCGGAGGGCCTCAGCCTGCCGGTCGGACCGGTAGAGGGCCACCATCAGCTGACCCCACATGCGCTCCCGGAACGGATGCTCGGAAACGAGCCTCTCCAGCTCTCCAGCCAGTTCGGCGTGACGGCCCAGTGCCAGATCCGCTTCGATCCGATCCTCGAGAGCGGCGAGTCGAAGCTCTTCGAGGTGCAGGGCCTCGATGGTGGCGAAGGATTCCCCCTGGAAGTCCTCGAGGGCATGCCCCCGCCAGAGGTCAAGTGCTTCCTGGAGAGTGTCAGATGCAAGCGCCGGATCCGATGTCAGTGAACTGCGGGCGGCGCGTACCAGTCGTTCAAAACGGGCCGCGTCGACGCTATCGGGGTCCACGACGAGCATGTAGCCGGGCGAGCGTGTGACGACGCTGCCTTCTTCGCCAGGACGGCGGCCGGGTTGCAGGGCGTCACGAAGCTTGGATACGTGGAACTTGAGGGTGTTCAGGCCGCCGCCGGGAGGTTCCTCTCCCCACAGGTCGTCGATGATGCGATCGCTGGACACCACATGGTTCGCCGATAGCAGGAGGACGGCCAGAAGGGCTCGGAGCTTGGGTGCAGTGACCTCGACCGGGTGCCCGTTGGCGACGACCTCCAAAGGACCGAGGATCCTGAACTCCATCAGCCGCCTCCCTGTCGCGTTGATGCAGATCTGTCCGGGGGTTCGTGCGGTGACACAGTCGGAGTTGCACGCTCCGACGTGACTCGGACGTCCCTCCCTCCGTTGTCGAATCTACTCCTTCTCATCACTGCCGACCTGATCACGTCGTGCCACCTGTGAGCAGAGGTCGCGCGAGGTGGCGGGCCGGGTCGGACGATCCGGTAGACGCTGACGGGTCGCGAGATTCCGCGCAACGCGCGGATCCCGATCGGGACGGCGACGATGTCGTCGGGGTTCGCGTTGGACACCAGGGCTGCCGTGAGTCCAGTGGCCCAGACGGCGCCGGACGGGGTGAGGTCGAGGAGTCGCGTCGCCACGCACAAGGGCGATCCGAAGTAGTCGTGGTCGCGTTCAAAACACTCGCCGGTGTGCAGAACGAAGCGAACGTGCAAAGCGTCGGGGGTTGGCCACTGCTCCCTTTCGAGCGCCGCGCGGCTGTCGAGTGCTGCCTCGGCAGCGCAGGTGGTGCGGTCGAACGCCGCACAGATCCCATCGCCGGTGTGCTTGACGATGACGCCGCTGTGCCGTTCTACCTCCTCGTGCACGATGCCGTCGTGCATCCTGAGCGCTGCATCCATCTGAGCCGGGTTCGATTCCCACAACGCAGTGCTGTCAGCGATGTCACTCAACAGGAACGTCACCGTCCCGGTAGGTGTGTCCACCATCGCACCCCTCCTCGACGCTAACCGTAGGAGGGGATGGTTAGACACTGGTTAGGTCGCTGCCCCTAACCGAGAGCTAACCGCTTGGGTGTACCTCTTGCACCGTAGAGCGACGCGTCGTAAGGAAGCGCGTCGTGAGGGTCTACATAGTGGAGGAGGAAGGATCATGCGTCGAGTATCGAAGATCGGAGTCTTGCTGGCAGTGGCTCTGCTGGTCGCGGGCCTTGCAGCGCCGGCAAGCGCGAAGAAGGGAGGCCACCCTGGCGCGCCGTCGGGTACCGGTCTCGAGGTCACCGTCGAGCCGAGCGGTAACATGATGTGGGCCAACTCGGTGGGCGACCAGATCCTGTTCGACATCACGGTCACCAACACGAGCGGCGGGCTGTTGGAGGACATTACGGTGACGTTTGGAACCGAGGTGCTGGCCAGTGGCCTGGACCTGGAGAAGAACGCGTCATGGCCCACGACGGACACCTACACGGTCCTCGAAGCTGACTTTTCCGGGACGACTCTCCTCACGTCGAGCTCGGTGACGGTCGGCACCGTCACCGCAACCAACGGAGACGTGACGGATAGCGCTGATGCCGTCATGACGGCCTATCCGGTCGAGCCGTGTGAGCAGGCTGAAGGCGGGTCATTCACCTTCGGGACGGACGAGGACTACTCGGTCTGCTCGTTTGCACCAACAACGCTGGGCCACTGGACGCTGACGACTGAGTTGCCCAACAAACCGCGCGGGAAGAGCGGCAACCCAGGGGTGACAGTGCGCGATGGCGTGCCGGGCAACTGGTGCGACTACGACCTACTCGGCCCTCTCCAGTCCG
>Ga0315535_1002226_pt1 | contig 12553 bp, 13 predicted proteins | sample SalMarSW160220MG_2_FD_203092 | JGI IMG/M metagenome (GOLD analysis project Ga0315535, IMG submission 203092) | Salt marsh sediment microbial communities from the Plum Island Ecosystem LTER, Massachusetts, United States - Salt Marsh Sediment SW1602-20 ...
TCCCCGTTCCCCCGCACCCCTTCGCCGCGTCGGTTTAATCGGTGAGCCGAGTACGTGAGACGCCCACAAAAAAAAACGAGGCGACCTTCGGGCCGCCTCGCTGAACCTCTCTTTTGAGCTGGTGCCCCCGGGCGGAATTGAACCACCGACGCAGGGATTTTCAGTCCCTCGCTCTACCGTCTGAGCTACAGGGGCACCGTGCCGGGTTGACCGGCCAAAAAAGAATAGCCTTTAATCCCCCGCCGCGTCAAGGCCTTTCCAGGCCGAGACTTTTTCGGCACCGGCCTCTGCCGGTCCGGATCCGCCCCTATCTAAATGCGCACATGGGAGAGTATAATTAACATATACACTAATTGTCCCGAGGGGGTATCGAGATGGACCAGGACGATCAATACATCCGCTTGCTATCCATATTTCATTATGTCGTGGCAAGTTTGGCGGCGCTCTTCTCGCTCATTCCGGTCGTCCATCTGACCTTGGGCATCGCCATGGTTTCCGGCGCCTTCAAGGAGCCGAGGGATCCTTTTCCCTTCTCCATCATGGGGTGGTTCTTCATCGTTTTTGCATCGTGCTTCATCCTGTGCGGCCTGGCGTTTTCGACCTGCCTCGCCCTGGCCGGCAGGTATCTGAGCCGAAGACGCCATTACTATTTCTGCTTCGTCATGGCCGCCCTGGCTTGCATGTTCATGCCCTTCGGCACGGTCCTGGGGGTGTTCACCATCATTCTTCTCACCCGGGACAGCGTCAAGGCGCAGTTTCAATCGTGGGCGACGGATCCAAACCACAAAACCGACCGGGCTCCCTCTCCGCAAGACGCATAAGGCCGGCCGAATTCGAGGAGGCTGAGATGAAGAAGAGCGAGCTTCCCCTATCCAGGGTCTACGGCTTGCTGGAGCCCGGGCCGGTGGTCCTGATGACCACCGCGCGCGGCGGGCGGGCCAACATCATGGCCCTGTCCTGGCATACGGTGATGGAGTTCGAGCCGCCCCTCGTCGGCTGCGTTGTCAGCGGGCGGAACTACTCCTACGACGCCCTCGAAACGACGAAGGAATGCGTTCTCAATATCCCCACCGCGGACATGGCAGAAAAGGTCGTCGGGTGCGGCAACACGTCGGGCCGGGACATCGACAAGTTCCAGGCCTTCGGCCTCACGGCTGAACCGGCCTCCACGGTCTCGGCGCCCCTCATCGCGGAGTGCTTCGCCAGCCTGGAGTGCAAGGTCGTGGATACACAGCTCGTTGCCGGCTACAATTTTTTTGTCATGGAAGTACAGAAGGCCTGGGTCACCCCGTCGAAGAAAACCCCGAAGACCCTGCACCACCTGGGTCGCGGCCGGTTCATGGTGGCCGGAAGAGTCATCGAGCTGGCATCCGAGAAGAAATAGCCGGGGCTTGAAATCGTCGCGTGAGCGATTCAGACTGGTCCCGCGCCGATAAAGAAGCGCGCCGAAGGTCCAACGGGGAGTCCACTCATGAACGTGCTTATCGGGACCGCGATCGCCGCGGCAATCGGTCTTCTCGTTTTCTTTCTGGACGAGATCTACAGGGGCACGAACTCCGTCGAGCGGCAGGCCGCCTCCGTCGAAGTCCTGAAATACCTTGCCAACCGAAAGGACTTCGTGCTCGTGTCCACCCACGACCTGGCCCTCACCCAACTGCTCGCGAAAACCTACACCAACTACCACTTCCAGGAAGAAATTCAGGACGAGGGGCTGAGCTTCGACTACAAACTGCACCCCGGCCCCTCCACGAGCCGGAACGCCATCGCGCTGTTGCGCTACGTCGGCTACCCCGAGTCCATCGTCGAGAATGCCCTCGAGCGAATCGCGGAAGACAAGAACGGCGCCCTCCCCGCAGCCGCCGGGAAATCGTAAACGGACTCAGCGCGCTGGACACCACCTCTTCCTCTTCATGACTATTTGTCTGTTCTCTTGTCATATCTTCCCCCGGCGTGCTAGATTGTGTCAGGCACCACCGTTCAGGGGAGGAAATCAGAGATGATGGTCACCACCACGTTCTCGTTCGAAGGGTACGTGATCAAGGAGTACAAGGGCCTTGTCCGGGGTATCGTCGTACGCGCGCCTACCATCGCCCAGGGCATCGTCGGCGGGCTCAAGAACGTCATCGGCGGCAACATCGGCGCCTACGCGGAGATGTGCGAGCAGGCCAGGAGTCACGCGTACGACCTCCTGCTCCAGCACGCGCGGGAACTCGGCGCGAACGCAGTCGTAGGTCTGCGCTACGACGCATCCGAAGTCGTTAGCAAGGGCTCGGCCACCGAGGTTCTCTGTTACGGCACCGCGGTCATCGTGGAAAAGGACCGGTAGCGCGAATTTCAGCCTTGCCAACGAGGAGGCCTACCTTCATGCCATGGGAGCGATCTTTTGACCGGCATGAAGATGAACCCGCTCGTCACGACTCTCGCGCTCGGTTACGGCTGGTGATATAATTTCGGCCGGGGATATCCACAGGTTGGTAATCCCAGTTGAATGTCACAGGAAACGGCACCGTTTGGGCGAATGTCCGCGGTTTTTGATGCCGTACATGTGATGGAGGTTCCTTGAAGCAGACCATCAAGCGCCTGATCCCGAAGCCGTTGGCCCCACTGGTCCACAGAATATATTATTTCCCTATAGACTCCTTTGACAGGCTGACTGGACGGCGAGACGCCTTGACACCGCCGAAACGTCTCTGGTTTGTGGGGGACGGCGATTTCATGAAAATAGGCCGGCGCTTCCTGGCGTATTTTGTCGAGTACGGGGGGCTTCAATCTAGTCACCGCATACTCGACGTCGGATGCGGCGTCGGACGCATGGCCCTTCCACTCACGAGTTTTATCGGTAGTGAGGGTTCTTACGAAGGCTTCGACGCCGTGGCCGAGGCCGTGAGGTGGTGCCAGAAACACATCACGCCCAAGTTTTCTAATTTTCAATTCCAGACGGCGGACGTTTACAACAAGCAATATAATCCCAAAGGACGGTTGCAGGCGGAATCTTACCGCTTCCCGTACGCAGACGGGACCTTTGATTTCGTCATCAGCACATCCGTTTTCACGCACCTTCTCCCGGCGATTCTCGACCGATACGTGGCGGAGATTGCCAGGGTGCTGAAACCGGGGGGGCGTTGCTTCGGGACCTTCTTTCTGTTGAACGACGAGGCGCGCCGTTCCATTTCGGAAGGAAGGAGCCGTATGGACATCGGAAGTCCATTTTCTTCTATCTGCTGCGTGATGGAACCCGACTTGCCCGAACGCGCGGTCGGGTACGATGAAGCCTACATAAGGGACCTGCTTGAGCGCCGGGGCTTGGCCGTCCTGGACCCCGTTCGTTACGGCCGGTGGTGGGGAAAAGATGACGCCCCCGCATTCCAGGATATTGTGCTGGTAGAAAAACGGCGGCAGTAATGTTCGTCATTCCGTCGGGATGAAGAGGCTGGACTGGCTACGAGCCGCATATTGCGAAATGGGGACCGGGGCGCAATCCCATGGCGATTGCAGACGAAGGGAGAACGGGCAGGCGCGATGCGCCGGAAAGCGCCCCCGACGCGACCGGCCGGCCCGTGCGCAAGCCCACTTTCTCGGCCTTCTACCGGGCCGTGTTCGTCATGGCCCTGCTGTGGCCCCTGGAATGGGCCGTCTTCGGCAACCTGTTCAAGGACAATCCCCACGGCGGAAAGATCGTCGACGCCATCGTGCTGACTACGTCCCTTCTCACGTGGTACCTGATCCGTCGCGCCATGCGTTCCGAGAACCGTGCCCCTTCCAGCCGCCCCGCCTGAACTTCGGACGCCTCCCGCCCTGCGGTCCGGGATAGAAAAACCGTCCCGGTAGTACAATGTATCTGATTTCAGCCGATCGGCCGCCCGCGGCGGCCGGGACTTAGTCCGCCGAAACCCGGAGGAGGACATGAACACTCGGTCCACGGCGGGCGTAGAACCCTTCTATCGGAGATGCGACCATGAAAAAGCGAAGACTCGGAAAGAACGGACCCGAGGTTTCTGCCATGGGCCTGGGCTGCATGAGCATGTCCCACGCCTACGGCACCCGCAACGACCCCGAATCCCTCAAGGCCCTCCAGCGCGCCCTGGACCTGGGCGTCACCTTCCTGGACACGGCGGACGTGTACGGCGCGGGAGACAACGAGACCCTGGTGGGGCAGGGCATCCGCGGCCGCAGGGGCGAAATCGTCCTCGCCACCAAGTTCGGGTTTGCGAGCTGGAAAGGCGGGCCCCGCCTGGACGGTAGCCCGGCCTACGTCAAAAAGGCCTGCGAGGCGAGCCTGAAGCGCCTGGGCGTGGACGCGATCGACCTGTACTACCTGCACCGGGTGGACCCGCAGACGCCGGTCGAAGAGACAGTGGGCGCAATGGCCGAGCTGGTCCGCGAGGGCAAAGTGCGTTACCTGGGGCTGTCGGAGGTTTCGGGCAGGACGCTGGAACGGGCCCACGCCGTCCACACGATCACCGCCGTCCAGTCCGAGTACTCCCTGTGGTTCCGCGAACCGGAGACGCGCATCCTGCCCACCTGCCGGAAGCTCGGCGTGGGTTTCGTGCCCTTCAGCCCCCTGGGACGAGGCTTCCTGACGGGGACCGTGGGACCGGCGGACGACCTGCCGGACGACGACTTCCGCAAGCAGGTGCCCCGGTTCGAGGGCGAAAACTACGCCCGCAACCGGAAGCTGGTCGAGGCGCTCGAACCGATCGCCGCGGCGAAGGGCATCACGCTGGCCCAGCTCTCGCTGGCCTGGGTGCTGGCACAGGGCGACGACATCGTGCCCATCCCCGGCACGAAGCGCGTGAAGTACGTGGAGGAGAACGCCGCCGCCGCGGAGGTCCAACTGACTGACGACGACCGTTCGCGCATCGAGGCGGCCCTCGCGGCCAACCCGCCGGCCGGCGAGCGGTACGCGCCGGCCCTCCAGAGCCTGGTGGACCCGGAATGACCCCGCGCGGGCCGGCACCGCGCCGGTCCGCCTCACCCTGGAGGCTCGATCGTGGACGTTCATCCGAAAGACCCCGATTATGAGGGTCGCGTGCGAAGGAGCTTCGCCCGGCAGGCCTTCATGGCGACTATCGGTGCGACGCTCGAATCGGTCGCCCCGGGAGAGGTCGTCATCGGCCTCCCCTTCGACCCGTCCCTGACCCAGCAGCACGGCTTCCTGCACGCCGGCGCCACCACGTCCATCGCCGACAGCGCCTGCGGCTACGCCGCGCTCACCCTCATGCCGCCGGGCGCGGCGGTCCTGGCCGTGGAGTTCAAGATCAACCTGCTCGCTACCGCCGGCGGGACGCGGTTCCGCGCGACGGGGCGGGTGGTGCGCGCGGGCAGGACGCTGACGGTCTGCAGGGGCGAAGTCACCGCGGACGGACCGGACGGCGAGAAGACGGTGGCCGTCATGCAGTCCACCATGATCGCCGTCACCGACCGGGGCGGCATGGCCGACTGACCGCCGAAGACATTTTGAGAAATTTAGACCCGGCTGGCGCGTGGGGTAACCCCTCTCATTGAAACCCGGAGGGGAGCAACTGCGTTTCAGTTAGCTGGGATTTTTGCATCTCATCAACCCGAGAAGGAGGAATCATGAGGAGAATCCTGCTTGCCGTGATCGCGCTGCTCGCGGCTTCGGTGTGCCTGGCGGCCGCCGAACCGCCCCTGCTCCTGAGAGAGCCCACCATTTCCAAGACACAGATCGCCTTTTCCTACGGCGGCGACATCTGGATCGCCGGCCGCAGCGGGGGCGACGCCCATCGCCTGGTGACCGGCACCGGGCTCGAGGCCCGTCCCTTCTTCTCCCCCGACGGGTCCATGGTGGCTTACACGGGCGACTACGACGGGAACTACGACGTCTACGTGGTGCCCGCCGCGGGCGGCGAACCCACCCGCCTGACCTGGCACCCCGGGCCCGACGTGGCCGTGGGCTGGAGCCGCAACGGGAAGTCGGTACTGATCCGTTCCCACCGGGACAGCCCGAACGATTCGGACCGGCTGTTCCTGATGCCGCTCAAGGGCGGTCTGCCCACCGAACTGCCCCTGTCCATGGCCGAGAGCGGCTCCTTCTCTCCCGACGGCTCGCACCTGGCCTACAACCCCATCTTCCAGTGGGAACCCGACTGGCGCGACTACCACGGCGGCCAGACCACGCAGATCTGGATCGCAAGGCTGTCGGACTCGAGCGTGGTCAAAGTCCCCCACGAAAACGCCAACGACAGAGATCCCATGTGGGTCGGCGGCACGGTCTACTTCCTGTCCGACCGCAGCGGCCCGGCCACGCTCTACGCCTACGACGTCAAGAGCGGGACGGTGACGAAGCTGATCGACAACCGGGGCTACGACATAGACTCGGCCTCGGAGGGGCCTGGCGCCATCGTCTACTCGCAGATGGGCAAACTCTTCCTGTACGACCTGGCGACGAAGGCGGTCACGCCCGTCCACGTGCGGGTCACCGGCGACATGCCCCAGGTCAGGCCCCACTTTGAAAAGGTGGCCAAGCAGATCCAGAACGCGGACCTTTCGCCCACGGGCGTGCGGGCCGTGTTCGAGGCCCACGGCGACATCCTCACCGTGCCGGCGGAGAAGGGCGACGTCCGGGACATCACCTCGACGCCGGGCGTCATGGAGCGGAGCCCCTCCTGGTCGCCGGACGGCAAGTGGATCGCCTACTTCTCCGACGCATCCGGCGAATACGCCCTGTACATCCAGGGGCAGGACGGCCTGAAGCCCGCGCGCAAGATCGACCTGGGCGATCCCCCGTCCTTCTTCTACAACCCCGTGTGGTCGCCCGACAGCAAGAAGATCGCCTACAGCGACAAGCGGCTCAACCTCTGGGTCGTGGACCTGGATCACCCCACCCCGGTCAAGGTCGACACGGACCTCTACGACACGCCCATGCACGAGTTCGACCAGGCGTGGTCGCCCGACAGCCGCTGGATCACCTACACCAAGCAGCTGCCCAACCACCTGCACGCGGTCTTCGTCTACTCGCTTGCGGACCACAAGGCCACACAGGTCACGGACGGCATGAGCGACTGCCTCTACCCCGTATTCGACCGGAGCGGCAAGTACCTCTTCTTCACGGCCAGCACGGACACCGGCCTCGCGGCCGGCTGGCTGGACATGACGAGCGAAGCGCGCCCGGTCACCCGCAGCGTCTACGTGGCCGTGCTCAGGGCCGACCTCCCCTCGCCGCTGGCCCCGCAGAGCGACGATGAGAAGGTGAAGGACGACGCGGGCGCCAAGGCGGACAAGGGCGCCGCCAAGAAGGGCGAGGAGAAAAACGGAGGCAAGAAGGAATCGGGAAAGACCCCCGACGTGCGGATCGACTTTTCGGGACTGCTCCAGAGGACGCTGGCCCTGCCCGTCCAGGCGGCCAACTACGCCGGGCTGTCGGCCGGGAAGGCCGGTCAGCTCTTCCTCCTCGAGGCGCCCATCGTCTTCGTGAGCGGTCAGCCCGGCGCGCTCACGGTGAAGAAATTCGACCTGAAGAAGCGCAAGACGGAAACGCTCACGGGCGGCGTCCGGGCCTTCGTGCTGTCCCACGACGGCAGCAAGATGCTCTATCAGCAGGGCGACGGATGGTTTATAGCCGGAACGGCTTCGCCGCCGAAGCCGGGCGAGGGCAAGATCGACACCGCCGGCATGGAGGTCTACGTGGTGCCCCGCAAGGAGTGGGCCCAGATGTACAACGAGGTCTGGCGGATCGAACGGGACTTCTTCTACGATCCCCACTTCCACGGCCTCGACCTTAAAGCCGCTGAAAAGACCTTCCGGCCTTACCTGGCCGGTATCGCGAGCCGCAACGACCTGACTTTCCTTTTCCGGCGCATGCTGTCCTACATGTCCGTGGGCCACATGTTCGTCCGCGGCGGCACGGAACCCGACGTCAAGAAGGTGAACGTGGGCCTGCTGGGCGCCGACTACACGGTCGACCACGGCCGGTACCGGTTCGCCAAAATCTACAGCGGAGAAAACTGGAACCCCAGGCTGAAGGCACCGCTCACCCAGCCGGGCGTCAAGGTGAAGAAGGGCGAATACCTGCTGGCCGTCAACGGCCGGAATCTGACCGGCAAGGACAATCTCTACAGCTTCTTCATGAACACCGCGGGCAAGCAGGTGGTGATCCGGGTCGGTCCGAAACCCGACGGGACGGGTGCGCGCGACGTGACCGTCGTGCCCGTACCCAGCGAGTTCGGACTGAGGCACGAGGACTGGATCGAAGGCAACCGCCGGAAGGTCGACGCGCTGAGCGGGGGCAAGCTGGCCTACGTCTACCTGCCCAACACGGGCGGAGGCGGCTTCACCAGCTTCAACCGCTACTACTTCGCCCAGGTGGGCAAGGAGGGCGCGGTCATCGACGAGCGCTACAACCACGGCGGCCAGCTCGCCGACTACATCATCGACTACCTGAACCGCAAGCCCATGAGCCGGGTCATGACCCGCCAGGGCGAGGACTACACCGAACCCACCGAGGCCATCTTCGGGCCCAAGGCCATGATCATCGACCAGTTCTCGGGGTCGGGCGGAGACGCCATGCCCTGGTACTTCCGAAAGGCGGGCATCGGGCCGCTGGTGGGTACGCGGACCTGGGGCGGACTCGTCGGCATCGGCGGCTACCCGCCCCTCATGGACGGCGGCACGGTCACCGCACCTCGCTGGGCCATCTACGGCCTCAAGGGCAAATGGGTGGTCGAGAACCACGGCATAGCGCCCGACATAGAGGTCTGGCAGGATCCGAAGCTGGTACGCGAGGGCCACGATCCCCAGCTCGAAAAGACGGTCGAGGTGCTCATGCAGAAGCTGAAGGAACACCCCGCGCCCCACTACATAAAGCCGGCCTACCCGGACTACCATCCCGTCCTGCCCCCGCCGGGAAACTGATCCCCGGCCGGACCAGAGACGTTAACACCAGGGGACCGTCCTTCCGGGCGGTCCCCTTTTTTGTCGGTGGCCGGTAGTCCGCGGTCGGCGGTCCTTCGAAGGCCTGTCCGCGACCGGATCATTCGCTCACTCCATCACTTGATCGCGGCGGTCCGCGGCCTGCCGTCCGCAGTCCGTCCCCTGCGAAGACATGCCCTCGTCCTCATCCTCTTGCTCACCTGCTCGCCTCCTCGCGGCCACTGGCCGCGTCATGAAAATTCCTGTTAGAATGCCCATAGACTTTTCAACACTGCCCGGAACTGCGGCGGGAGAAACGACACCAAGGAACGTGGAGGTAACCATGACAGAAATGATCGCTTACTGCGGCCTGGCGTGCCACGCGTGCGGCGCTTTTCAGGCAACCAAGCAGGACGACGATGCCAAAAGGCAGGAGGTCGCCGGCCTGTGGTCCGCGATGTACGGCGCCAACCTTGAACCGGGGGACATCAACTGCGCCGGCTGTCTCTCCGATGTCGAGCCCCTCTTCGCCCACTGCAGGGTGTGCGAAGTCAGACAATGCGCCAGTGAAAATGGCGTAGGCAATTGCGCCGCCTGCCCCGAGTACGCGTGCGACATGCTTCAGGCCTTTTTCAAGCTCGCTCCCGAAGCGAAAGCCCGTCTCGAGGAGATCCGCGCCAACAGGTGACGGGCCGTCCCGCTTCCTTCGATCCGTTCTTGCGCACAGGGGGAATCTCGTGGACAGGGGTACTGCGGTCAAGATACTGAAGAGCCTTTTCGACGGCATCGACCCCTTCACGGGAGAGATATACGACCGGCACAGCCCCTACCAGCATCCCGATACGCTTCGGGCGCTGTCGATGGCCGTCGAGGCGATCAAGAGACCGAACGCGTCCGTCGGGCGGCGGGGCGAATCGCCCGCGAAGGCTGGGAAACCCTGGACCGATGACGAGGACGAGGCCCTCGTGCGGGCTTTCGAAAAGGGCCTGGATAAGAGTGCGCTCGCCCGCGAGCACGAGCGCACGCGGAGCGCCATTCGGGCGAGGCTCATCCGCCTGGGCAAGATCAGCCCCTGAGCGATTCTCGCCGTTTTTCGATCGCCTGAATCGTACCACGGTTCCTCCGGATGTCCTCCAGCGGTGAAGAGAATTGCCATGCGTGTTGTTATGTCGACATGAGCTTTCCCGGCACCCACCCGCAACCCCGGACACCGTTTTTCCCAGGAGGTCTGGAATGATGCAGAATGACCGCCCTCTAGGCATGGCGCCGAGGACTGCCTTCGGTTTCGTCGCCGGCTTTCTCGCCACCTTGATCTTCCACCAGCTGACCCTGGCGGTTCTATGGAACCTCGGCGTTGCCCCGTTCAGTCCCTTCTCGATGGCCGCGACCCGGCCGTTCGGCGTTCCGGCCGTCTTCTCCCTGGCCTTCTGGGGCGGCGTGTGGGGCGTTCTGTTCGCAGTGGTCCAGAGTCGGTTCCCACGCCGCGCCGGCTACTGGGTGGCCGCCTTCCTTTTCGGGGCCGTTCTGCCGTCGCTGGTCGCCCTCTGCTTCGTCATGCCCCTCAAGGGCCGCCCCATCGGCGGCGGCTGGCAACCCGGTCTCCTGTTGACGGCCTTCCTGATCAACGGGGCGTGGGGCGTGGGAACCGGACTGATCCTGGGCGCCCTCACCCGCTGGCTGCGCGCCTTCCGGGAGGTCAGAGCCTAACTTCGAATGAGCCCGATGGGCTTTGGGAAGGGGCCTGCGAAGCAGAAACGAACAGGGAGGACGGGAGGATGGTTTCGAGTTTTGGGTGCTGGGTTTTTAGTTGAGATACTTTTCTTTTTCAGGCGCAAGACGCCTGCAATAGCAGACGGCACATATCTGGAATCTGATCCGAATACACTGTGCCGGGGGCTTTCGATGCACAACATCGGAAGGCGCGTTTCAACGTAGGCCACGCGGGCGTGACCTCTCAAGGAGGGCCTCGGCCGGCCCTCCTCAACGCTCGCTTTGCTCGCCGCTTCTTCCTGCCCTTACGCGGGAAAGCCTCTGAGCGAGGGAACCCCTCCCCGTTCCCCGCGTCCGACTTCCTGCTACTTGTTCATCACGTGGATGGCCTCGCCCAGCGCGGCCTCCACCGACTCCAGCAGGCCTTCGCTGAGGGTGGGGTGCGGGTGGATGGTCTGGGAGAGGTCGTCGAGGTAGGCGCCCATCTCGATCGCCAGGGCTGCCTCCGAGACGAGTTCGCTGGCGTCCGTCCCGACGATGTGTACGCCGAGGATGCGCTTGGTCTCGGCGTCCGCCACGGTCTTGACGAAGCCCTCCGTGGCGTTGAGCGTCATGGCGCGGCCCGAGGCGCGGAAGGGGAACGTGCCCGTCACGACCTTGTAGCCCTGGTCCCTGGCCTCCTTTTCGGACAGGCCGGCCCAGGCGATCTCCGGGTCCGTGAAGATGACCGCCGGGATCACGACGTTGTCGAAGGCCGACGGCTCGCCCGCGATGACCTCCGCGGCGACCTTGGCCTCGCGGTAGGCCTTGTGGGCCAGGAGCGGCCCGCCCACCACGTCGCCGATGGCGTAGATGCCGGGCACGTTGGTCTCCATGCGGCCGTTGACCTTGATGAAGCCCTTGGGGTCCTGATCGACGCCGGCCTCCTTCAGGCCCAGGTTCTCGACATTGGGTACGCGGCCCACTGAGACGAGAATCTTGTCGGCTTCGAGCGCGGTCTCCGTGCCCTCCTTGTCCTGGATGAAAACCTTGGAAGGGGCGCCCTTCTCCATGCGCATGGCCTTGTGGCCCAGGTACATGTCGATGCCCAGGGTCTTGAGCCGGCGCATGGTGATGTCGCGGATTTCGGGATCGTGCTGGCCCAGGATCTCGGGGAAGAACTCGACCACGGAAACCTCGGAACCCAGCCGGCGATAGACGCTGCCCAGCTCGAGGCCGATGTAGCCCCCGCCGATGACGACGAGCTTCTTCGGCACCTCCTGGAGCGACAGCGCCTCTTTGGAGCCGATGACCGTCTCGCCGTCCACGGGGAAGGCGGGCAGGCCGAAGGGCACCGAGCCCGTGGCGATGACCGCCTGTTCGAACTCGATCACCTGTTTACCCTCGGCGGTCTCGACCTCGATGCTGCGGTCGCTCGTGAAGCGGGCGTGCCCGCGCACGATCTCGGCGCCGTTCTTTTCACTGAGGAATTTCACGCCGTCCGTGAGCTTCTTGACGATGCCGTCCTTCCACTGGATCAGCTTGGGCATGTCCACGCCGTCCTGTGTGACGGAGATGCCCATGCGGTCCGCGAACTGGGTCTGTTCGAGGAAATCGGCCGCGTGGATGAGGGCCTTGGAGGGGATGCAGCCCTCGTTGAGGCAGATGCCCCCCAGGCTCTTTTCCGCTTCCACCAGGATGACGTCCTTCTTGAGCTGCGCGAGGCGGATGGCCGCCAGGTAGCCTCCCGGTCCCGAACCGATGACCACGACCTGGCAGCCCTTTGCAAAGGATCCCACTACCATGGTTACAACCTCAACAAAAGAAGATCAGGATTTTCCAGGAGGTTCACCAGCGCGCTCGCGGCGCGGGCGCCCTCCGCCCCGTCGATGATGCGGTGATCGAAGCTGATGGCCACATTCATCATCTTACGCGGTACCACGGCGCCGTCAACCACGGCCGGCCGCTCCTTGACCGCGAAGAATGCCGCGATGGC
>Ga0315535_1002228_pt1 | contig 12551 bp, 9 predicted proteins | sample SalMarSW160220MG_2_FD_203092 | JGI IMG/M metagenome (GOLD analysis project Ga0315535, IMG submission 203092) | Salt marsh sediment microbial communities from the Plum Island Ecosystem LTER, Massachusetts, United States - Salt Marsh Sediment SW1602-20 ...
GGTCATTCGTCCCTATCTGGAAAAGCTGACCCAGTCTGAACTGATGACGGTGATGACGGCCGGCATGGCCCATATTGCCGGGTCCGTGCTGGGGGCGTACGTCCTGTTCGGTGCGCAGGCGCGCGACCTGCTGACCGCCGTGGTGATGACGGCGCCGGGAACGATGCTGATCTCCAAGATGCTGATCCCGGAGACAGGCAAGCCGGAAACCGAGGGCGAAGTGAAACTGGCGCTCGAGAAGAAGGACGTCAACCTGCTGGATGCCATCACGCGCGGTGTTCTTGACGGCCTTTTTATCGCTCTCAACGTCGGCGCCATGCTGATCGCCTTTGTTGCCCTCATCGCCCTGGCCAACGGCCTTCTGGGATTTGCCCATACCAACCTTTCCAGCGTATTCGGCTATTTTCTGGCGCCGGTGGCGTGGCTTCTGGGCGTGCCCTGGCACGACTCGATGGCCGTGGGAAACCTGCTGGCCACAAAAGTCGTCCTGAACGAGTTTGTAGCATTTTCCATGCTGGGCCCGCTGAAAGGGCACATCGCCGCCCGCTCATTCACCATTGCCACCTATGCGCTTTGCGGGTTTGCGAATTTCGGCTCCATTGGGATTCAGATTGGAGCCATCGGCGCGGTGGCGCCTTCACGAAGGCATGACATGGCCAGGCTGGGTCTCTGGGCGCTGCTGGGGGGAACTCTGGCAAACTATCTCTCTGCGGCCATCGTCGGCCTGTTTATCCACTGAGGCCAACCATGTCCACCGGGCGCGAACAGCACGGATACGCGCAGGCGTTGCGCGCGGCCCATTACCTGAAGAGACGTTCGAAGCCGTTTCCACAGGTCGGAATCGTTCTGGGCTCGGGCCTTGGCACGCTGGCCGCGGGACTCACCGATCCTGTCACCATCCCCTATTCGCGCATCCCGCATTTTCCCCGGCCTGCGGTCGAAGGCCACACGGGCAGGCTGCACCTGGGCGGCTGGAAGGACCTGCCCGTGGCGGTGCTCGCGGGGCGGGCCCATCTCTATGAAGGCTATACCCCTGCTGAGGTGGTTTTTGCCGTGCGCGTGCTGGCCCTTGCGGGCGTCGGAACCCTGGTCCTCACCTGTGCTGCGGGAGGCATTGCGGCCACAGCGGTTCCGGGCAGCCTGATGGTCTTTTCCGACCACCTGAATTTCCTCGGATCGAGCCCCTTGGCCGGGCCTCATGACAAGCGCTGGGGCGAGCGGTTTGTTGACATGACCCGTGCTTACGATGCCCGCCTGCGCCGCAACGCCCTGAAGGCCGCGCGCCCGCTGAGAATGAAGTGTTTTGAAGGCGTTTATGCAGCCGTGCCGGGCCCGCAATTCGAAACCCCTGCCGAGATTCGCGCCTTCAAGCGATTGGGAGCCGACGCCATCGGAATGTCCACGGTCCCGGAAGCGATTGCCGCGCGGCAATTGAACTTGCGGGTGCTCGCTGTGGCGCTCATCACGAATCGCGCCGCGGGACTCGCCCGGGGGCCGCTTCGCCACGATGAGGTGCTCGCCGCAGGGAGCCACGGCACAAAGGATCTGGCCCGCCTGCTCGACGGCATTCTGCCAGGCCTTGCTGGCTGAGCGTCCCAACCGAATACTCACCTGTCTGCTTAGTGTTTACCGGGATGCTTCGGTTTGTTGGCCTGTTCCTTCTGTTTCACCAACTTAAAGGCCATTCTTCGGATGACTTCGGCAACGTTCTTGTTGCGGGAGAGTTCTTTCAGGTCGCGGTCGTTCAGGCGATGAATCAGCGGAAGGCCCGAGTCAATGGGCGTCCGGGGATTGTTGATCAGATTTCGGGCCACCCCGTAGCTCCTGATGAATTTGCGGTTCATGGCCACCATGCGCAGGACTTCTTCCGACACGTTCCTCATCGTGGCGATGTTTTCCACTTCCTGATCGCTGAGCTTGGGTGACTGGAGCACCGCTCGGGCCACAATCTTGTTGGAGTCGCGCACCAGAACCGTGCGCTCCTCCTGGTTGCCCATCAAAGCCGCATTGATCTTTTCCGCCACCGTCATGTGGCTGATTTTCTGGAGCAGAGTTATGCGTTCCGGAGCGGCATCCGCAGCCTCTTCCTCTTCCGCAGCTCCGCCTGAGGAGGCCGCCTTTGCGCCGGCGTGCAGCATTTTTCCGAGCGAGCCCCGCAAGGCGGGATTGCCGGCCAGGGCATCAGCCAGTTCCTCCCGTACAGGAACCAGACTGAGAACAGCGAATTCCAGCACGGAGGCCGGCGTTTGCGGGTTCGAGAATACCTGCTTCAGCTCTGTGGGGTCCCAGTGGTTGAGGGTTTTGAGGGCTGTCGTGCGAGTGGCTTCATCGGGGTCGCTGCACAAGGTCACCAGGATTTCAATTTTCTCATCCAGAGAAACCGGCAGGTCGCCTTCCGCTGCTTTCCGGCGGATGGGAGCGGGAGCTTTGTCCGCGCGCAGGATTTCCACAAGCCGGTCAGAAATGGGCGTGGCCTCATTCAGAAGTCTGTTTATTCAAACTTTGCGAGGTCAGGTGGACCTGCTTGACCTCGCCCTCCCGCCCCAGCGGCTTCATCGTCTGGCCGTTCAATGTGAGGATCACTCCCTGGGCGTTTCCGGTCAGCACGTCAAAGCTGGTGTCGGCCTTGAAGGTTTTCACCGTATTGGGGTCCATGACGCCCTGTATCACCGAATTGCCATCGGCGTCGATGGCTACCCAGGAGCGCTCAGTGGCAGCAATCTGCAGGACCAGTCTGCCGTTGGCGTCGGTGACGGGCGGCAGCTTGGGCGCCGCCCCCATCGTGGAAGTCGCCGCCAGCACACCTCCGCCGGCCGGCCTGGCAGCTGCCGATTGGGTGCTGCCACCGGGGGCCCCCGCCGGGCTTGATGACGCGGCCGGCGCCGCACTCCCGCCTGTCGAGCTGTTCGTTGCCGCGGGCACTTGCAGCGGCCGGTGCGAGTGCCGCCAGAGTGTGAACCCGAGGGTCAGCAGGACGGCAGCAATCACTACCGCCCACAGCGCGTGCCTGGAACGCCGTTCCGGACCGGAAAAAGTCCTGGGCGGCGAAAACTGGGTGAGGTCAATGTCAGCCTTCGCTTTGGCGGCCTGCTGGAATTCTTCCAGCAGCGGGTCCTCGTCCAGGCCCAGATAGCGCGCGTATGCCCGCACAAAACTGCGGCTGAAAATGCCTCCCGGCAGCTTGGAAAACTCTTCACTTTCAATGGATTTGAGGAAGCGGACGCTGATCTTGGTGGCCGCAGATATCTCCTGCAGCGTTACCCCTCGCATTTCCCGCTCACGCCGTAGGTTCTCGCCAAATGAGCCCATCAATCCAGTCTTTCCGGCTTCCCTCCCCTGTGGGTTGTCTTTCATCATATTTCCCAGTCGCAGGACTGTCAATTCTTTCACCGGGCGCACCTCTCACAATCAGCGTCTTTGTCTTCTCTGCCATTCATTAATCGGAAGTTCACATAAACAAATTGAAAAAAACAGCCGAAAGACATACTGAAAACGTGAAGTTGCATCCTGTGGGCTGGTAAACCCTTGCTGAGAAGCAGGCGGACGGCATGCCGATGACAGACCGGGTGGATAGAATTCGCGAGCTGGAGCAGCAGATTGCGCGCCTGTCGCTTTTTCATGAAGTGGGCAAAGCCGTCGCTTCCACGCTCGACTTGCATAAGGTCCTTGAGACCATCATGTCAAAGATCAGCGACTTTCTTCGGCCCGACACCTGGGCGCTCCTCCTGCTCGACGAAAATACCAACGAGCTTCATTACGAGATGGCCGCGGGCGTCGGCGCCGCCGCCCTGAAAGAGGTTCGGGTACGCCTGGGCGAGGGCATTGGAGGATGGGTTGCCGAGCATGGCGAAGTGGTCCTGATCGAGGACGTTGCCACAGAGCCCCGTTTCAGCCTGGAAAGAGAGACCTGGCTCACCGAGGCCGGATCCATCGTCTGCGTGCCGGTGAAAGGCCGGGGGCGTGTGCTGGGCGCCATTGAGCTGGTAAATGCCTCAAAGAACCAGCACTTCCACGAGGACGACATTCCCATTCTGGCCAACCTGGCCGACTATACCGCCATCGCGCTGGAGAACGCGCGTTACGTGCAGCGCATCCACGACCTGACCATCACGGACGACTGCACGGCCCTCTACAATGCGCGGCACCTGAACTTTGTCCTCGACGCGGAGATCTATCGCTCCACCCGCTACGGTTATGAGTTCTCGGTGATCTTTATTGACCTGGACCACTTCAAGCTGGTGAACGACACTCACGGTCACCTGGCCGGGTCCAAGCTTCTCTGGCACGTCGGCACTCTTATCAAGGGCCATCTGCGCCTCATCGATTACGCCTTCCGCTACGGCGGAGACGAGTTTGTCGTGCTGCTGCCCCAGACCTCCAAGCACGACGCCCTCAGTGTGGTTCGCAGGCTGCGCGAGATTTTGAATTCCAAGTTGTTCCTTGACGAGGAGGGTTTGAACGTGAAGGTGACTGCCAGCTTTGGCGTGGCAGGATTCCCCACGGACGCCCGCACCCGCAAAGATCTCCTCCGACTGGCCGACGAGGCCATGTATCTGGTGAAGAACACCACTCGCGACAACATCGCGTTGGTGGGCGAAGGCGTGATGAACTAGCGCCGGCAAGGTCCGCAGGGCCCGGCTTCAGCACCGAAAACTCTGTCTGGAATTCCCTTGCGAGGGTGAGATTTCAACCACGGGGTGTTTTTGACGCCGGCGTTTCGAGCGCAAAAACAAACCCCGGTACGTCCCAAGACCGAGGGACGTACCGGGGGTAAGGCGGGTCTTGAGCGTCCCCGCGTTAGAAGGTAATGCGGCCCATGAACTGAGCTTCGCGGCCGTAGTTGCCGGCTGCAACATTGACGCTCTGGCCCAGACTGCCGCTGCCGATGCTGGTGACAGGATCGCTGGGCATGAACGCGTTGGGCATGTTGTAGAGTTCCATGCGCAACTCCAGCTTGACCCGCTCGGTCAGGTTGAACGTCTTGAAGAACGAGGAGTCAAGTTCCCACCAGTTCGGACCGCGTATCCCTGAGTAGTACCGAGGATTGGTCCGCAGAGTGTAGGCGGGGAGGGTTGAGAAGACCGACGGGTTGAAGTAATACCCGTCCGGAACGTTCTGGGTTGGATCGCCGTTCACCTGCGCATCGCCGAACGTCATCAGATTGCCGCTCCGCCAGAAGAACAACTGGCTGGTGCCCCAACCGCCGATGATGGCATCGACGAACTTGTTCACATGGTTCGCGTACTGCCGACCGATACCGAACGGCAGTTCGTAAGTGGCGCCCACACGGAAATTGTGCCGCGGGTCTCCGTGATCAAACATCGTCGGATTATTGTTGTAGTTGTCGAGAGCGTTGAAGAACGCGTCCTCGGACTGACGGGCGTAGTTGTAAGCAACCACAGCCGTCAGGCCGTTACCCATGGGCCGGTTGGCCTGCAACGCGATCGAGTAATAGTGGTCGCTGAAACCGGGCCAGGCATACTGGTTCAGACTGCCGTACTGCGGATACGGCTTCAGCAGACTGCCCACGGTCACAGTGGGCTCGTTCCGCAGGCTGCCCGGCATCAGGTCGGCTGGCATGAGATTGTAGAAGGGATTGGGAACCGACTGGTCAAGCAAGCCTTTATACTCGTATGACAGTTTCGGGTCCATCTGGTTGACGTTGTAATTGTAGCTGCCGCCCCACATGCTGGGGTCCTGGGCGTTGTGCTCGAACATCATGAAGAACGTGGCCTGGGTGAACAGGTTAAAAGGCGCCTGGTGCTGGATGCCGACATTAAACCGGTCGTTGATCGGCGTCTTCATGTTGGTGTCGCCGGCCCAGTATGAGATCGAGTTGCCCAGGTCGGTGTAACGGCCCAGGCTGTTGCCCACCGGCTGCTGCACCGGGTTCTGCCCGATTTGCGCACCTTGATAAGTGAAGCTGGAGCCTGGATACGGGTTGCTCAGCAGCGCGCGCGGAACACCGGATAACGGATCCAGAAGCGAGGTGGCTTGCGCAAAACCGTTCACCTGCAGGCCGCCGGTTTCGGGGTGGATCATGATCCAGGGCACTGCATACCGGGCATAGCCGGCGCGGATGGCCGTCTTGTTGTTGATGCGGTACGCGATCCCGATGCGAGGCAGAAAGTTACCCCACGGCGCGTTGTACATGCGCGGATGCGCGGCGTTTGTGTAGACCAGAGCCCCGTTAAACTGATAAGGGATGTGGGCGATGTCGGTCACCTCGGAAGGAATGACCACATTGTACTGATACCCGCTGCCGATTCCCAGGTCCGGAATCTGCGAAGTCAGGTCCAGGGTCTGCACCAGGTGGTGCTGCTCTTCCATCGGTGCCGTCTCGCGCTCCCAGCGCAGCCCCAGGTTCAGGGTGATGCGATGGGTGAGGTGCCAATTGTCCTGGAAGTAGAGGCCCACCTGCTCCTGGTGCATGTCCACAACAAGAGGAGTCTGGACGGTCCCGGTATGAACGACGCCCAGCAGAGCGGAAGCCCACTGATCGCCCGTCTGTGAGGAGTCGAAGCTGCTCTGGTAAGTGTTCCCGGTGTCGATGGCGTTAAAGCCCATGCTCCCCGGCCCGCTTACGTTGATGTTCTGGTCATAGGAGTGACGCCATTCCCAGCCGAACTCCAGGCTGTGCTTGCCCTGCTCGCGGGTCACGTTCACAGTGGGGTTATAGGAACGGCCCTGGACATGCCACCAGCCGCCGAAGCCCGTGATCTTGGTGTACGAGCTTGAGTCGGCGGTGCCAATTCCGCTCACGTCGAATTGGGGAAAGTAGCAGCCGAGGATCTCACTCTGGCAGTTGATCGCGCTGGTATACCAGTTACTGTTCGGCCACAAGCCCGCCCAAACGCTCTGGTCTACCTGGGCCCAGGTGGAATTGTAGGTGTCTTCGTCATAAGTGACGCCCACGTTGATGTCCACGGCGGTCTTTGGATTCACCATCCAAACGGCATCGATCACGGCGTTCAAGGCGTCCATGGTGCCGCCGTTATCGGAGGGCACGGCGATGGTGCCGCCCCAGTTATCGTTGTCCAGCCGCGTCTGGAACTTGCTGAAGCGGCCAAACAGGCGCCAATTGTCGCTGAGGTTGTAATCGACGCGGTCGCTCAAGTTGTAATAATGGATCCACCAGGGATAGGTGATTTTATAGTTATTCTCGCCGGTCAGGTTGTCGCCCGCATTGTTCGGCGCCCACAGGTAGCCCATCAGCTTCTGGGCCGTGGGATCGATCATGTTGGGCGGAATGATGTTTCCGGCAAAGGGCGTTCTAGTCACTGTGTTCCCGCTCAGCGTGGTGGTGAACGGGTTGTAGATGGTTCGCTGAGCGCCCGATGACGTCAAAGCCCCGGAGAAGTCACCGTTCTTTTCGGCGGCCGTTGGCATCGTCAGACTCTTGGAAGATGGCTGGGTGTTGCGCCATTGCTCGAAGGCGAAGAAGTTGAACAGCTTGTTCTTGATGATGGGGTTCCCGAGCGTGCCGCCATAGATATTGTACTTGTCGGAAAATTTGCTGCGCGTGACGCGGTTGGCCAGGGCGTTCAGGGACGGCTGGCGGCCGAAGTAATAGATGTCGCCGTGGTACTGGTTGGTGCCATTCTTCATGGACAGGTTCAGGGTGCCGCCGGCGCTGAAGCCGTACCTGGCGTCCGGCGTGTTTTCCATCACGACCACCTGCTTCACGGCGTCCATAGGCGCGTTGTAAGAGCCTCGCGCGGAGATGTTCAGCGACGTGCCGTCCAGCAACTGCTCATTCTTGCCGCCAGTGGGGCCGCCGATATCCATTCCGCCGTTGGACCACATATAGAAGGGGTTACGATGTGAGACGTCCCAGTAGCGGTTCACAACGGCCGCATCCAGCAAAGCCAGGGTGAAGGGGTTGCGCGCCAGGACCGGGAGGTTGGCCAGGTTGGCTCCTTGAATGACCATTTTCATGGTGGAGGTGTTGAACTCGACATGAGCGCCAGCTTCCCCGGAGACGGTCACTGTCTGGGACACGTTGCCGAGCTGCAGTACGGCGTTTACCGTGACGTCAGAGGTGGTCATTACGTTAACGCCGCTTTGCTCGTACTTTTGGAAGCCGGATTTCACCACTGAGATGCTGTACGTTCCGGGTTGTACAAAGTTGAACAGATAAAGTCCGCTGGTATTGGTCTCCTGGTTGACCGCCACCGAAGTCTCGGTGTTGGTCATGGTGACCTTAGCGCTGGGCACAACGGAGCCGCTGGGATCGGTCACAACTCCACGAATCGTGCCGCGGTATTGGGCGGATAAAGGTTGAACAAAACACAGTAAGAATGCTCCCAGCAACAACATGCCCATCATGGCAAATGAAAGGCTGCGCCTGGGGGAGCCGGTCTGATGCTTGTTGCTCATGACCCCTCCTTTGAGGATTGTAAGTTTGTTTATTAAGACCCGCACCCGACAGCTTCAGACGCTAATTGCTTGTCGCCCGACGAGGAAACACCGGAGATCGGTCCTTGTCCATGATTGGCAGGAAACCGCCTCCGATATAACAAGTGGCTATCGAGTGGAGCGAGGGGCAGCGGCCTCCCGTTCAGCCACGATATACCACCAAGCCTTTCAACTGCAGGCTAACCCAACCGAGATGCACAAACGCTTCTGACTACTTCGCGTACCCAGGAATGATTAAGGTTAAAAATAGAAATCAAACTTTCTGTGACTGGGGGCACGATTACACATCGAGACAGATCTGTCAAGAACTTTTTAAGAGAATTTCAAGCTGCTTTAAATAGGTGTTGCGGGTGTTGACGATTGGGTAACGTTTTTCCTTTTTTCCGCTTCTGTTTGCTCATTGTTACTTTCGTTTGTTGCCCTGGGCCGGGCGAGTCCAGGATTCCTTAACCGTGAAGGTGCGGGCTGTTGGCAAAGCGCCGGACCCTCCTAACCTCTCCGGGATTCTCCATTTCAGCCGGGCCGTCCCGGCGGGTCGTACCTTTTTGCAGAAGGTTTGACAATGACGCCAGGTTTCCGTGGCATAATCGGCCTGATGAAGTTTCAAAGGCGGTTATCTCCTGTGAAGCTCGCGACGCTTGCGGCGGCGGTGGTTGCCGCCTTTGCCTTGCTGCGGGCGGGCGAAGTTCCGGCAGCTCCATCTGCATCCGATGCGCCGCAGTATTCCGCGGACGGCAAGCTCGTGCTGCCGCGCGGCTACCGTGATTGGATTTATCTCTCCTCGGGGCTCGGCATGGAATACAGCGCGGAAGGAAAGCCGGGCAGCGAGTTCACCAACGTCTTCGTCAAACCCTCCGCTTATCGCTCCTTCCTCAGCAGCGGCCGCTGGCCCGACAGGACGGTGTTCGTCCTGGAAATTCGCAACTCGGCTACGCAGGGTTCCATCAATCGCGGCGGCCATTACCAGTCCGGGCTTCGCAGCCTGGCCGCTTCCGTCAAAGACGTCAATCGCTTTCCGAAAAAGTGGGCGTATTTTTCCTTTGATCAGGGCGCACAGCAGGCCGCTGCCAACGCTCCCTCTCATTGCTTCCAATGCCACAACACTCATGGCGCCGTGGACAACACCTTTGTGCAGTTCTACCCCACGCTCAAGCCCGTGGCCGAAAAGCACGGCACCTACAATCAGGCCAAAGCTGCAACAGAATCCAACAGAAATCACTAAGGCGTGCATTGTCCGGCTGCCACGCCGCAGAAATCCCCGAACCGAAATGCACCTTTGACCTTTCCGCTGCGGCTGGTGTTCCCGGCGGCTCTGGCCTGGCGATGGATGCCGGGGCTGTTTCCCGAAATCAGCTAGCCGAACGGTGCGGAATCAATAATTGCGTCGTTCTTCTGGATTGGCGTTAGAATGGCGGACAGCGAGGACACAACCCAGTGGACTCATGCATTGTTGATTTTAGCCAGGTTGTTTTCAGTTACGGCGCCGCTGAAGTTCTGCACGAAATTTCTTTCAAACTGAAGCGGGGCGAAGTGATCGGGCTGCTGGGTCCCAATGGAGCTGGCAAGACCACAACGCTCAAAATCATTGCCGGCGTTTTGGCCCCGGGCCGTGGAAGAGTTTCCGTTGCTGGCTTCCCTCTGCCCGAGCAAGCCATCAACGTCAAGCAGCACATTGGCTACGTCCCCGAAGCAGCCGTTCTTTTTGAGAGCCTGACGGGCCAGGAATTCCTGGAACTCTCCGGCCGCCTTCACGACGTGGAAGAAGCGGTTCTTCAAACCCGAATCGAGAACATCCTCGAATCGTTCGACCTCACCTCAAACCGGCTCCGCCGCCTGGAATCTTATTCCAAGGGCATGCGCCAGAAGGTCCTGATCGCCGCCGCCCTGCTGCACAATCCCGACCTCATCCTGCTGGACGAGCCGCTGGCCGGGCTTGACGTTAACGCCGGCATCATGATCAAGGACCTCATCGCCGCCCTCGCGGCTGAAGGCAGAACCATCGTTTACAGTTCGCACGTTCTGGACGTGGTTGAAAAAGTCTGTCACCGCGTGCTGATCATCCACAACGGACATCTCATCGCTGACGGATCGGCCGAACATTTGAAGGTCAAGACCCACCAGTCCACGCTGGAAGAAGTCTTCCGCAAGCTCACCGATTCCGACCGCGTGGATCCCGCTGTGGCCCACATTCTCAGCGGTCTGCGTACCTGAGGGCCATGAAGGCGATGCTCAACAGACTTCTCCGCAGAATTCTTCGCGGGCCATTCACCGCCAGGCTCCTGAAGGCGTGTGGCGTCAACCCTGTCCACTACTGGCTGCTGGTGGATCTGTTTGGCCGGCTCAGCGAGCGCAACGAATTCATGACCCAGCTGGGACGCTCGGGAATCGCGCTGAAGACGATGGCTTGGTTTTACTTTGTCTTTCTTTCCGCCGTGGGCATCATCCTGGTCTTTGCCCGGCTTTCACTGCCCTTTTACTTTTCCATCTTCCTCGGCATCACCGCCATGTTCCTGCTGGCGCTTCTGATATCAGAAACCAACAACAGCCTGGTGAATCCCGAGGATGGCCTGGTGCTTGCCCACCAGCCGATCGACGGCGCTACGTACACTGCGGCAAAGCTTTCGCATCTGGTGCGCATCCTTCTCTATGTTGTCCCTGCGCTGAATGTGGTTCCGGCGCTTGCGGGTTTGTGGCTACCTGGCGCTCCCTGGTTTTATCCCTTCCTTCACATGGGCGCGGCGTTCGCCATTGGTTTGTTGATGGCGCTGTTTTCCTGTGCGTTGTTTGGATGGCTGATCCGCTTTGTTCCGGCGCCCCGCCTGAAGACGGTGGGCAAGTGGATGGAGCTGATTGTGTGGATGTCTTTCATCTGGCTTCCGCAGGGTTTTCGGTTCCTGCCCCGCATCCGCTCCAGTGTTCTCCTTGCAATGCCCGGATGGCTGGAAGTGCTCCTTGCTGTTCTAGCAGCCGTGGTGATTGTGGCCAGCGTCATCATGGGGTTGCGTTCGCTTTCGGTGGATTACATGCTGCGCGTGTCGAGCATCGTGCACGGAAGTTCCAGCGCCCCGGGGCGGTCGCGCCCGCCGCGGAAGGCCAGCACCGTCTCCGGTTGGTTTGGAGGCCAGCCCGGCCGTGCAGCCTTCAAATTCATTCTGCAGATGATGCCGCGCGAGTGGCATTTCATCCGGCAGGTGGCAGCGTTCGTGCCCCTGCTCATCTTCATCTCTATTTGGATGGCTCAAGGCGTAGGCGTTTCCCCGTTCTCCCGCCACTTCTCGAGCTGGCACGTCTTCCCTCACATTTTCGGCCTGATGTTCTACATGATCTGCAGCGTCATCTCATACGGCAACAACTACAAGGGTTCGTGGATTTTTCTGCTGGCGCCTGCCGGTGCACTCAAGCGATTTGCGCATGGCGTGTTCGGTCTGCTTTGGATCGGCTTCGTCGTGGTGCCTCACCTTATTGCTTTTGCGTTCCTGGCCTCGCTCTGGGGAGTGGGTTCCACGGCGGTTTTTATCGCCTACAGCCTGGCGGTGGCCTCGTTCTATCTCGGCCTCACACTCAGGCTGATTGAAGGCGTGCCTTTCACCCGGCAGCCTCAGGTCTCAGGCAACTACATGATGCTCCCGATGCTGTTGGCAGCCTCGGTGGTTATCGCGGGTGCAGTCGCGCTGCAATATTTCTTTGTGTTCCGATCGATTCTCGCCGTGCTGGCTGTCACAGCCGTTATAGGAACAGCCGCCTGGCTCCTCACACGCAGCTCATTGCGCCGCCTGGCTGAAATCATGCGCTTCACGCTCGGCCTCGTTTCCGGCGAGTCGAAGTTCCTGTACCAGGAAATTATCACCTGATCGCGCAGGCAACCGCTCAACAAAGGAGAAACGAAATGCTTTTTGAAGTCAGAAGAAGGCACGTCACCATCAAACTCAGTGATCACAGCGTGCTCAACGCCGCCGTTCGCGGAGAAGAAACGCAGGGACTGTGGCTCACACCGGCGGAGGACACAGCGAACCCGGAATTCCCTGCCGGCGTGCAGGAACCCATTATCTTCGTCCCTTTTTCACAGATCGTCTGGATGTTCACTTCCTCGGCCCGCCAGACTGACATTTGACGCTCAACATCTGTGGCGGATG
>Ga0315535_1002229_pt1 | contig 12546 bp, 5 predicted proteins | sample SalMarSW160220MG_2_FD_203092 | JGI IMG/M metagenome (GOLD analysis project Ga0315535, IMG submission 203092) | Salt marsh sediment microbial communities from the Plum Island Ecosystem LTER, Massachusetts, United States - Salt Marsh Sediment SW1602-20 ...
TCCTGCCGGGGCTGGACAATCCGATCTATCCCTTGCGCATGACCGCTCTGGGAGTGGCCTCGGGCCAGAGCCTGGATCTGACATTGTGGGTGATCTTTCCATATCAACTCAACAGCCCTAATACCGAGGTTTATGTGCCCGACAACACGAGCGTGGTGAACTTCGAAGGCAACCCCCAGGACGCGACCGCCTACGAATCAGCCCTCGACGAGCTGTTCGATTCGCACCCCGATTCAGTGGTGGCGCTTTTTGGCCAAGAGCTCGCCGACAGCGAGCGGCAGTCGGGGTATGTGTGCGGGCCGTGGCCGTGTATTTCTTTCGCGGAACTGGGTCTCTCGGCCCCGGCCGCGTGGTCACAACCCTTACAGACAATCCTCGACAATCCGTTCTGGGTCTGGCGCTACCAGGCCCGCCTGTCACCCGCCGCCATGGCCAGCGACCTGACCTTCAAAAAGGGCTCTAGGTCCGACCTGAACCAAATTTACGCGGTGTACGTGAAATACACCTGCGACGAGGAACTGGCCGAAATGGGTTGGCTATTGGTTCTGGCCGCGGGCCTGGGATTGCTCAGGCGCATGGTGTGCAACAAGAAGAAGAGGACACTGTCCACCTGAGGTATGCTTATCGGCTCTTTTGCTCTATGAGTTCCAGGATATCCGCGACTCTGGCGTCCCAGGAATTTCGAGCGAGGAGCCGGGACATCCTTTCGTCGATCCTGGTTGAACGTACTGACAGGCATTTTGCCACAGCGGCGCAGAATTCCTCGGGGGTGCGGCCGATGCTGACGAGATCGCGAAATTCGCCGAGATTGTCGATCTCGGTCGAGACGATCGGCACGGACAGGGCGGCGTAGATCAGCAACTTCATCGGATGCATGCTGTCGGTCATCGCGTTCTTCAGGTGCGGGATGATGGCCACGTCGAAATAGCGGATGTAGCTGCGAACTTCAGGGTAAGTGCGAACTCCCAGCAGGTGAACGTTTTTATAGTTGGTAAGTTCCAGGATTCTGCGATCCAGATGCGCGGAACCGATCAGAATCAGGTTCCAGCGGGGATTTCGACTTGCCAGGTAGTCGAGCAGGTCTATATCGATCCGCGAGGAGAGATTACCGACGTAGCCGATTCGCGGCGTTGGGATGGCCTCGAGATCTTGCGGGATGCCTGCAAGATCTGCCGGGTCTTCTAGATCGACGCCGTTGGGGACGAGATCAGCATGCCCGCCGAGCTCTTCAACCGTGTCGACCTGCTTCCGGCAGTTGGCCAGGACTATGTCGCTGCGCGATATTATCGCACGGTAGTTCTCGGTGATCTCTTCAATCTTCGGCGAAGAAGAATCGTAGAATGTACGCTGATCGTCGATCATGTCGGTCACGCTCAAGGCCGGTCTGAAGTAGTCGTGGATCTCGGGGAAATAGAAGTTCAGCGGCCAGTTGTAGAAAATCGCCTTGGTCGGATCAATACCGACCTCGGACAGCTTGCGTTCGACGAAGGCGCGAAAACTTCTCGCTTCCGTCACTAGACGGCTAACGGGTTGTGGCAGTAGGCCGGTGATTTTCTGGCCCGCCAGGTAGCAGAATGCGTGTTTTTTCACTTTGCCGTCGTGGCTCCGGCCAAGCATCCTGGAAATGGTATTTTTCAGCACCAGTCTGGAATGATCCGCCCGTGATGCGCTAAGCGCGGGCAATGCCAGGCGCAGCGCGTTGATCGGCGCATCGAAATGCACGATCCGCCCGACGCGTTCGGAGCGGGCCAGGTGCTTGACCAGCATGTCGGAGCGCCGCCCGTAGATGTCGCTGTCGTTCTGTTTCCAGAAGAAGACGAGGTCGAGCTTCTTGTCTTTTCCCGAAGACGGACCGTGGCGGGGGAGGGCGGGGGCCTTGCCGAAGCACTCCCGGTGATACGACAGCAGCTCGAGTTGATCATCGTGAATCCTGGCCGGAGCCTTGCTCACCTCCTCGATGAGCTCGACCAGACCCGGCAGCACGGCCGAATAGGAGTAGTCTGAAAGGAACTTCTCGCGGTTGTGCATGGCAAGCTCGCGCCGGCGCGGCAAGTCCTGCAGGATCGAGTCGATCAGCCCGGCCAGCGGCTGCTCGCCGGTCAAATATGCCAGGCCCTGTCCGGCGACGTCGGTCATCGGCGCGGCCGGGCTGGCGATCACGGGTATGCCCATCGCCAGAGCGTCAGTGAATTTCGCGGGCATCTGGTATTTTGACACCCTGCTGTTCGGATCCTGCAGCAGGCAGATCAGATCGCCGAGCATCAGGTTGGCCGGCAGGTCCCGAAACGGTTGGCTGGGGACGAGCCGCACGCTGTCCCGAGAGCCTTTCAGCAACCCGATGAACAGCTTGTGATCGGTCATGTTCCCGACCACGCAAAGCTTGTAATCGGGGTTGCCGATCTGCCGCAAGGCCTCGAGAATATCCAGGATGCCCTTGTGACGCCTGGGCGTACCGAGAAACAGGATCACCTTGTCGGCCGGCGAGAACCCGAACTGTTTTCTCACTTGCGCACGGTCATAGAGACCCGGATCGAACCGCTTCTCGTCCCGGGCATGAGGAATGATCCGGCCGCCGAACTTTTTCTGCAAGCGGACGTTACTAACCGTGACCGCATCGAACGAGGCAATCAGCGACTCAGCGTAACGCGTCCAGAGCGAACCGTAGGGCACCTTGAAATCCGGATCATCGGCAAGCTTTTGTACCTTGGCCAATGTCAACGACTCGTCCTGCTCGAAAAAGGCCGGCTCGTAGTCGTCCACGTCGATGATGATCGATCTCTTGCGCATGGATGACGCCAGGATGGCGAGTTCGACGGAAGGCAGGCGGGGCTTCGATATCAGCAACAGGTCGCCCTCTATGCGCTCTGAGACCTTACGCATTCGCTCGAAGTGCCCGGGGAAATCGGCGCCCTCGAAGGAGGTAATCTTGATGTTCGTGTCTTTGATTGGCGGCCAGACCGACCCTCCGTAGCGTGGAAAACGGGCGCCGACAATCTCGACGGTGTAACGGCGGCTGAGCATGTCCGCAAGCATGAAGGCCCTGCCGACCGCGTTGTGGCAGACGTCCCAGGCCAGGATGGAGATTTTCTTGGTCATCCGCTTAGAAAATATTGTATTTCAGTATGCACCAAAACGCTTCCAGCCCATCAAGTACTCCAATCTTCTTCCCTTCCCGATAAGTTCTTCCGTAGTAGCCGATCCCAACCTCGTACATGCGACAGCGGCCGGCCTTGGCCAGTTTGGAGCACCAGGCGGTTACCTCTGGCTCGAAGCCGAAGCGGTCGGAATTCAGCTTGGGAAGAATCTCCCGTAATATCTCGGTCCTAAAGACCTTGTAACAAGTCTCCATGTCCGTGAGGTTCAAGTCAGTAAACATGTTGGAAAGGAGCGTCAAAGATCTGTTTACCACGAAGTGCCAAAAATACAGAACCCGGTGGGGCTCGGAACCAATGAAACGCGACCCGAACACAACATCGGCCACGCCTTCGATGATGGGACCAAGAAGCTTGGGATACTCTTGGGGATCGTATTCGAGATCCGCATCCTGAATGATGACCACATCGCCGGTCACATTTGAAAAACCGGTGCGTAGTGCCGCGCCCTTTCCGCGGTTGCTGGTGTGGGTGTATACCAACTCTCCTGGTTGAATAACGCGCTCGAGAATGGAGGCGGTCTCGTCCGTACTGCAGTCGTCAACAATGATGATCTCACGCTCCAAACCAGAGGTTGGAGCCTTGCGGATTCTATCCAAGATAAGCTCCAACGTGGCAGACTCGTTATATACCGGGACCACAATGGACACTTTGCGCATGTTTTTCATGAGCGATCCTTTCTGGATAAGCCCAGATTTCGTTCACGGAAAAGAACCTGTCGGTCTGTGCCGAAGAGATCTTCAGGTCGACATATTCGACTTCCTGGTCGCCCAGGATAAAAGTCATGAAATCCCCGTAGCGCTTGATGTCGTGATTCGCAAGCTTATTCGAACGACCCCCGACGCTCAGTCGTGTTTCGAGCTTCACCGGAAGGTCTCTATTGAGAGCTGCCATGTTCAGTGAGTGGTAGCGTACTCCCGGCCTCAGGAAAACTCTGAGACTGACAGCGGCCTGCAACTTCGATTGCGGCTTGTTGGTAGTCCAGCGGGTCGAGAGATCACGATCGTACATTTCACGGCCGAGTTCTCTGCCGTCTCCGTCTACGATCTGCTCGATGCCGGAATCCTGAGGAGGAGAGAAACAGACCTTCTGAAACTTACCGCGTCGCTGAGGAATGATGATTCCCATGCCCGAAGGAGAGAACTCTATTGGATCGAATCGTTTCTCGGCCTTGAAATTGCTGTCCACGCGGACCTGCTGCCCGGCGGCGAACTTTTCGGGATCGAACCTCTTTGTGATCAAATATGCAGGATCCAGATATACCCTGAGAAAGAAGTTGCGGAAAGGTGCGGATATTTTCATGCCCTCGGGAAAAGTTCTCTCAATGAACCTTGCCACGCCCATCCAGTTTTCCATCGGCTTGAAACTGAAGTGCCGAGCTTGGTTGAAACTGTGCAACGAGAAGAAGACCGCGGCTCCGATAAATATGAGCGGTCGCAACATGGCAATCCTGGAACTACGCAGGATGTAACCGAGCCGGATCAATATACACATGGCCAGCGGAAGCACTACAAAGCTTGTGGTTCGTACGAGAGGCGTCCTTATGATCCGGCAAATAACCAGAAAACCAAACGCAGCCATCAGGAGTATACGAACTCCTCGAACGGTAGAACCCTTTTTCTTCCAGATAATCACAGGGATGATCACGACACCCAACAGGAAGAAGGCCACGTTCCAGTCATCAGCGAACTTAGTACCCAAAAAGGGGCTCAGAAAGTATTTACGAATGGTCTCGCAAACGGCACTCCAACTTCCGTACTGATATCCCCATATTTCGCCGTAGTTGTTAATGTTATTAACTACGTCATTCCACACCGGAGTATATAGTGCGATCACTGCGAGCAAAGTGACTACTCCTGCGACGAGGAGCTTTGGCTTCATGTCCAGTGAGAAAAGCACCAGCATCAGTGTTCCTGAAAAGAATAAGTATGTGGGAATAGTCCAGGTTCCCAGAATCGTCAGAAGTGAGATGAGCACCAACGAGAGGTTCCCGGAATTGCGGAGATAGTCGAGCACGAGAATTGTAGTGGTCACCGCGCAGAAGCACAGCAGCCCGTAGCCGCGCGCCTGGAGAGTCAAATCCAGGAGCGGCTGGTTGGCTGCCATTAGCAGGAAAAACAGGGAGCCTTCGAAAAACCGCTTTCGTCGGGCGAAAACGATCGCACCAATCAGAATAGAGGCAGCCACAAAGATGAGAGACCAGATTCGAGCACGTAGTGGATTGTAAGATTCCGAACCAGGTGTCAATGCATTCAGCAGATTGAAAAATATGTGGTTGTTAGGCACGTGGTAGTCCGTCAGAGTTCTTATTGCTCCCTGGGAGCTGAAGTGCATGATGGAGTAGAGCTCGTCATTCCATAGTGAGGAAGTGCTCATGGCTTTCACAAATGGAAAAAGGAAGGTCAGAGCGAAGCCGATTATAACAAGGCTGGCGATCACCTCCAGAATCGATATTGCCTTGGTATGCCGCCCCGCAGCCGCGTTCCACCGGGACCAGGCATTCGGCACGGCATGCCGCCACCACCGGCGATCATCCGATGCACCACCTCGACCGTTCCGGTCCTCTCGATCCGGTTTGCTCATGCCTTGTTATCGCTCAGTAACATGCTATTCTAGTCGTACTACCTTCATCGCGTACAATCGATATAAGCCTGCTGACCCACCCGGATCTAGGCGTAGACGACCCCACACATCCTTGCGATGAATACTGAAGCGGATTTCGTTGCGGCCTTCGTGAATATCCTTTTTAACGCTGTACTTCTCCGAATAGTGCCTCTCTCCACGGGTCAGATAGAAAACCTGAAGGGTTGTGTCTACAGGGCTTTCTATGTCGATCTCGACTAGGAGTTCCGACTTTGGTTCTTTGCGCAGGGCGGGAAGTTGCAGGTGCGGGTCGCGGCCGGTTGCCTTCATGAGAAGTTCGTTCTTCAGGTAATCGAGTTCGACGTCCCGTATGATTTGGAGGCCCGCAAAGCCGTTGCCGCCTCCAATTTTCATGAGAACCTGACCCTCTCCTTGCTTGAACTGGTTCTCCTGAAATGGCGCCATCAGGAAACGTTCCACCATTTCCTGAATCACGATATCGGGTTTCTCTTTTTTGACCATCTCCTCGTCGAAGAAATCGCGGGTGCCGCGGCGAATGAATACGGAACGTCGAAAGTGTTCGGCAAGAAAGTCGTGAAGTGGCGTATCCACAACGAACGAATCACCGAAAACCAGCAGCTTGGGGCCGTCGTGATCTTTACGTTCCTTGGCTATGACTTCGCGGTATGCTCCGCGACCGATTGGAACTTGAGAGGCGCAATAGCCGCCTGCCAGCGTGATGCGGGGCGCGTCCTCGGTCTCCAGTCCGCCGAGTGTCAGAATTTGAGCCAGATCTCCTGTCCTGTCATGTTGAATATCCAGACGAATCTTGTCGTCGGGCAGAGAATGCAAGCTCGGGAACTGTTCGCGTATTGTCTTCATTATTTGTCTGTATGCTACCAGGGCTCCGCGGTCATTCCAGTGCGTGTCCGTCATGTAGTATACTTGATTTGCTTGTTTCTCCCGGTTCAATGCCGATCTGAGATCGACTAACTGCAGCGTAGATTTTTTTTTAAGGTGGTCCATGAGTTGGTCCAGCTTGGACTTCGGCCGCAAGCGCTTGACGTAGCCAGGAAGATACTCCGGGTAAATAGTAGCTTTATTGGGAGCTACAACGAACAGGTATGCAATCTTGCGGGCAGCAAGCCAGTCCCTGCGCTTTTCGAGGATTCGCTGGATATCGTCCAGCGTTTTTCTCGAATAAGGGTGTCGCGTCTGGAAGTCCTTGATGGCGCTAGTGTAGTAAAGCCATCCGTCGGCCCCGACCGCGACCCTTTTCGAAGAAGATGCCTTAAAAAGGCAGTAGCGAATGATGTTGTTCGATGTGATCATCCACTTGCGAAACCCGAAATGATCGCTGAAGAAATTGTTGAACTCGTTTCTGAAATACGACAAACCCTTAGACCGCAATTCGCTAAGATCCGGAGCTTTCGCGAGTTCGCGTTTTTCGAAACCTTTCTCCGATACGCCGATAGAAAGCGCCGTGCCTATGACGGGGAGCCACAGGAACAATAAAAAGCCGACGGCCGTAATCAGGTGTGACCAACGCCCATATTTTGCATCTTGTTTATTCATGGCTATCAGTACTGAAAGTAAATGAACGGATTATGGGTTGAACCGGCTATGGACAACAAACTCAACACCAGTAAAAGAAAAAAGGCCGCTGTTGATGCCGACCTGAGAAATGTACCGCTAGTGCCGCCTTGGGAGATTTTCAGGGCCATCAAGGAGATGCCAGTCTTCTTGCCCAGCCAGGCGAAAAAAGGTGTTGAAGCCATGAGTGCGAAGACGAGCGCGACAACAACTTGCCCGCTGAGAAACTCCGACAAGAAATGAACCGAATCAGGATCAGAACTGCGGCCGAACATCGAGGCGATGAAGGTCCATGCCAGGGAGATGGATTTACATTGAAAGAATACCCAGCCAACCATGACGACTGTGAATGCATAAAGGTAGCGCAGAAATCCAATACGTTTCAGGATGCGTTCAAAACCGGCTCGTTCGAGAATCATGAAGAAACCGTGATAGAGACCCCAGACAACCAGGGTCCAGCGCGGGCCATGCCACAGGCCGCAGAGAAAGAACACCAAGAACAGGTTGAAATAGGTTTTCCAGCGAGAGACACGATTGCCGCCCATGGGAATGTAGAGATAGTCGCGAAACCAGTTCGAAAGTGTAATATGCCAGCGTCGCCAGAATTCCCTTATGGATCGGGAAATGTAAGGATAGTTGAAATTCTCGGGGATATCGAATCCAAACATGTGACCCAATCCTATGGCCATGTCTGAATAGCCCGAGAAGTCGAAAAAGATCTGCAATGTGAAACACAGCGCACCGAACCATGCCAGGGTGGGGCCCGGGGCCGCGGGAAGGATTCCGAAGATTTCCCTTACAGGCACGGCCAAAGTATTGGCGATCAGCACTTTCTTGCCGAGCCCCAGGGCGAATCGGCGTGCCCCAAGTGCAAACTTCTCTGTTGTGATTTTACGCGTGTCGAGTTGTGCGTGCATATGACCATAACTAGTGATGGGACCCGCCATCAGCTTCGGGAAAAACGACACGTACAGGGCGGTGTCAATGAGGTTCCTTCTGGCAGGGCAGATCTTCCGGTACACATCAACGAGGTAAGTGATGGCTTGGAACGTGAAAAAGGAAACTCCGATAGGCCAGCCCGGGTTTGGAACTGGAAGTTTATCGAAATGCGCCCAGGACAGTGCGACATTCAGGTTGTTTACCAGGAAAGGAACATACTTGAATGCGCTCAGGATAAGCAGATTGGCCGAGACACCCATTGCCAGGATGATTTTTTGGTTGGCTTTCTGGGAACGGTCGAGCCAGAGTCCAATCAAGTAGTTCAACACTATGGAGCCGACCAGGACCAGAACGTAGGCCAACTGTCCCCAGGTATAGAAAAGAAGGCTGGCAACTACCAGGAATGGGTTGCTGTATTTTCCCCGCGCGAAAAATGAGAGCGTCAGTGTGGCCGGCAAGAAGAGGAACAGGAAGATTGTTGTGTCAAACGCCACACTGGGCCTCCTTGAAATAGTTTTTACTCCTCGTCGCAGATATCTGCCAGTGATTTTTCCATTCTTGTTGGTGCTGTGTGCTCCGATTTTGAGCTTTACAACCTGTAAAAAATCCCTTACTTACCAGATGCATTGGAAGCCTGACCGGGTCGTTGGATAACGAGAAAGGATGTTGGATGTATCGGTTCTGGGAAACGATAATCAGGCCGATCTTCGATTTGATAGAACCCAAGACAATTGTCGAGATCGGCTCCGGTGACGGCAGAAACACCGGAAAACTGGTTGAATACTGTGCTGCAAAAAACGCCATACTTCACGCCATCGATCCCGCTTTCAATTTCGATATACAGGCAATGGAGAATGAAAATGAAGGTCGATTAATACCTCACCGGGCTCTCAGCCTAGAAGCCATGCAATCAATCGACGATTACGACGTAGTGCTGATTGATGGAGACCATAACTGGTACACCGTGTTCAATGAGTTGAAACTCATCGAGGCGCATTGCGGAAAAAATAGGAAATCGTTTCCCCTGGTCTTCTTTCACGATATCGGTTGGCCTTACGGTCGACGGGACTTGTACTACAACCCAGACAGCATCCCAGAGCAATACAGGAAACCATGCAAGAAACTGGGGATGCGTCCAGGTGTGCGCGATCTGGTTGAGGACGGCGGGGCAAACACCCACCTTTACAATGCCACATATGAAAACGATCCTCGGAGTGGTGTGCTCACTGCCGTCGAAGATTTCCTCGATGAAACGACCAGTGATTTCGAATTGTTCAAAGTGCCGGGTTTCCACACACTCGGTGTTTTGGTCCCACTGCTCGAAGAGTCTCTATCCAACCAGATCAAGCGATTTCTGGGGGAATTCTGTTCTCCACCAGAGGTGTTGAAGCACTTCGAGGCGCTCGAGCGTTTCCGGATAGAAGCGGAAATCAAGCTGCAGGACATGACCAGTGCATACTTGAAATCGAAGACGAAGAATGCCCAAGCGATCGAGAATCTGCAGAAGGTCCGATCCGACTTCGAGAATGCGGTATCCGCAAGAGATCGTGAAATCGAAGTCCTGAAGAATACCCGCGACTCGCTCAGGGATCAGATCGACTCCAAGAACCTTGAGCGTGTGAGCTTGAAGCAATCCTTGAAGGCCGAAAGAGAAAGAACTGTCGCGTTCAAGGACAGCCTCAGATCTAGAGATCACGAGATTGATGTTCTGGGGGAATCTATCGAAAAGATCGAAAAGCAAGCAAAAGCAGACGTGGCAGACCTTGAGCGTGTGGTTAGTGAGAGCCGGGCCGAGGCATCCGAGCTGGCGGCAAAGCTTGAAAAGCACCAGAAACTTCGAAGTGTGTTGGAAAAGACACGCGATCGGATGAGCGAGAAGCTTGAGTTGCAAGGAGAGGACATTGTAGGCAAGGCTGCAACGATACGACACCTGTCTCGTCTCGTCAGCCGCCATAAAGACGAACAGGCCCGGTTGCTCAACTACATCGATCAGCTAGATCAGGACATTAAAACACTCCTGGAAACTCAAAGATGGAAAGTGGGCAACGCCCTTGGTGACTTAAAACGCCGTCTCCTCTGGCAGCGCCGAATCAGACCACCCTCAGTGAGTCTCGTAAGGACGCTTGAGAAAATCAGAGATCTGCGCAAGACAGTCGAGGCTAGACATAAAGCAACTGAAGCCGATAGACAAGCTGCGAAACAATCGGCACGTGACATCGCCGAAGACGCAACTGACGATGAAGAGTCATATCTCGCCTTGTTGGGCACTGACTGTAATCAGTTGAGATCGATGCCCGAAAACGAACAGGAAGTCGTCAAGAAAACTCTCACTGTTCTAGCGAACAAGAGAGTGACAATCGTTGTTCCTGTGTACAACGGCTACGAAGAAACCAAGACGTGTATCGAGAGCATCGAACGGCATACTTCGATTCCATACAAGCTTACGATAGTGGATGATTGCAGCACGGACGAACAGTTGATCTCGTATTTGGATGAACTCAGACGGCGGGAAAATGTTACAATTATTCACCATGACAACAATAAGGGTTTTGTCGAGAGTGCAAATGACGGCATGAGTGCGACCGACTCCGATGTGCTGCTTTTGAACAGTGACACAGAGGTTACACCGCGTTGGTTGCAAAAATTAATTGTCGCTGCCTATTCATCGGACAAGATCGCTACCGTAACCCCTTTTTCAAACGCTGCCGGCGCCTTTTCTGTGCCCGAAATTGGTGTAAATCGCGATATCGAGCCGTTCATTACGGTAACTGGTATGGCGCACGTCGTAGAGCGGGTTTCCCGAAGAACCTATCCAGAGGTGCCGACGGGAAACGGTTTCTGCATGTATATCAAACGTGCAGTATTAGAAGATGTCGGGTACTTCGATCACGAGCGTTTCAAGCGAGGGTACTGCGAGGAAAACGATTTTTGCATGCGGGCTTTGAAAAGAGGCTGGAAACACGTAATAGATGACTCGACATTCATTTTCCATAAGAGAGCCGTCTCTTTCTCCAAAGAAAAGGCGCAGCTCGAAAAAAAGAACCGTAAGATTCTAAACGAAATCCACCCGGAGTATTCCGAGTTGGTGAGGCAGTTCACGCATTCCGAGCAAATCGAGAGTATCAGGAAACGTATCCGTGATGTGCTGAAAGACGGAGGGATAGCCAAGTCAGCAGGGGTGAAGCGTTTGCTGTATGTGCTTCACGAAGGTACGGGTGGAACACCTGCCACCAGCCGGGATCTGATCGACGGGATCGACGGGGATTATGATTGCTACTTGCTGACTTGCGATACACAGGACATCATTCTGCGCCACATCGCCGGAGGTCAGGCGACCGAGCTTCTTCGTAAACGGTTGAGCAAACGCTGGTCAGTTCGCAACCTGCACGACGATGAGTTCGAGCAATTCTACTTCAATGTACTCGTGAACCTTAATATCGAACTCGTCCATATTCGACATCTCTTCAAGCACAGCTTTGATCTCCCGGAGATCTGCTTCAATTTAGGCATCCCAGTAATCCTTTCCTTTCACGATTTTTACTTCATCTGTCCGTCATTTCACCTGCTTGATGGCGAGAACAAGTATTGTGGTGGACATTGTTCAGAAACGGGTCATGTAAACTGTCGCATACCGACGCCACTGGTCGGTGATCTCCCGAATCTTAGACAATGGCTTCCCAACTGGCGAGCCGGAGTCGAACGACTATTCGAATTCTGTGATATGTTTGTAACCACTTCTGAATTCGCCAAGTCCACGTTTCTAGAAAACTATCCGGCATTGAAGCAACGAACTTTCAAAGTGATTGAACATGGCAGGGATTTCCGACAAAACGAATCCGACATCCATCAGGAACCCGGTTCCTCTTTGCCGGTCAATATTCTTGTGCCGGGTAACATTGATGTTCACAAGGGCAGTCTTTTCATTCGTGCACTGCGAGAACTGGACCGAGAAAACAAACTCGAATTCCATTTCCTCGGAACAATTTGCGATGGATTGCGGGGCGTTGGTGTCGAGCACGGAAGATACAATCGCGACCAGTTTTGCGAAAAAGTCACCCAGATCAAACCATCCTTTGTTGCAATTTTCTCGATTTGGCCGGAAACCTATTGCCATACATTGTCGGAAGCATGGTCTTGCGGTATCCCGGTTCTGGCGAGCGACATCGGTACGATCAAAGAGCGGGTTGTGAATCATGGGGGTGGATGGCTGCTCGATTACGAGAATCCAGCAGCGGCTTATCAGAGGATCCTCGATATCATCGGGGATCGTGATGAGTAC
>Ga0315535_1002231_pt1 | contig 12540 bp, 8 predicted proteins | sample SalMarSW160220MG_2_FD_203092 | JGI IMG/M metagenome (GOLD analysis project Ga0315535, IMG submission 203092) | Salt marsh sediment microbial communities from the Plum Island Ecosystem LTER, Massachusetts, United States - Salt Marsh Sediment SW1602-20 ...
CCGCAATCATGTTGAAAGAAGTAAAAAACAAGTTAAAAAAATAGCCATGTACGGAAAATTCCAAACGCACCTGAAACAGGAACTGAACGCCATCTCCGAAGCCGGGTTGTTCAAAAGGGAACGGATCATCTCCTCCTCCCAATCTGCCGAAATCTCTCTGGAAAGCGGAGAGAAAGTCCTGAATTTCTGTGCCAACAACTACCTGGGGCTGTCCGATCATCCCGAGTTGATCCAGGCAGCCAAGGATGCCCTGGATACACACGGATTCGGTATGTCGTCGGTACGCTTCATCTGCGGCACACAGGATATTCACAAAGTTCTTGAACAAAAGATCGCCGCTTTTTTCGGTACCGAAGATACCATCCTCTATGCTGCCTGCTTTGATGCCAACGGCGGGGTATTTGAGCCACTGCTGGGTGACGAAGATGCCATCATCTCCGATTCGTTGAATCACGCCTCCATCATCGACGGGGTCAGGCTTTGCAAAGCCCAGCGGTACCGTTACCAGAACGCCGACATGCAGGACCTGGAACAACAGCTCATTGCAGCACAGGACCAGCGTTTCAGGCTCATCGTTACCGACGGGGTTTTCTCCATGGACGGGAACGTGGCTCCTGTGGATCAGATCTGTGCGCTGGCTGAAAAATATAATGCCCTGGTCATGGTGGACGAGTGCCACTCGGCCGGTGTGGTGGGTGATACCGGACGCGGAGTCACGGAACTGTTCCGGATCAGGGGAAAGGTGGACATCATTACAGGAACCCTGGGGAAAGCTTTTGGAGGAGCCATTGGTGGTTTTACCACCGGCAAAAAAGAGATCATCGAGATGCTTCGCCAGCGTTCCAGACCCTATCTTTTCTCCAATTCCCTTCCCCCCGTTGTGGTGGGAGCGGGGATTCGCATGTTCGACATGATGGATGAAACCTCCGAACTGCAGGAGAAGCTGCATGACAATACAGCCTACTTTATGGAACACATGACCGCCGCCGGGTTCGACATCAAACCCACCCAATCGGCCATCTGTGCGTTGATGCTCTATGATGCCAAACTCTCTCAGGAATTTGCCTCCAGGCTTCTGAACGAGGGTATCTATGTGATCGGATTCTATTTCCCGGTTGTTCCCAGGGACCAGGCACGGATCAGGGTGCAGCTGTCAGCTGCCCACAGCAGGGACCACCTGGATAAGGCCATCAAAGGGTTTACAAAGGTCGGAAAGGAGTTGGGTGTAATCTGAGGAAGACCCTAGAGAATAAATTTCCGCCTGCTGATCCCTGCATCGGACAATACCAGGATGAAAATAGCCACAACGGCTGCAACCACTCCCGTAGAGATTTTGATTTTGGAAAGGAAGCTGAAGTTCCAGTTAATATGCGGCAGCTGCAAGTCCAGGCCTGAAATCCCCAACGACTCCATGTACCGGCCCCCTGGCTCGGAATAGACCATGGACAGCACAACGACGGCGACCACAAAGAGAATGATCATGATCCTGCCTCCCCTGCCGATCAAAGGTTTGTATGCTTTTCTTTCCGGCTCTGCAGTGATCAGGTCCATGACCCGGCTGCTGAATCCCTCAGGGGCCGTTACAACACCGCTTTCCCTGATTAGCTTTGATATTTGCGGATCCCGTTTCATGTTATACAATTGAATTAAGTTCAGATTTTAACTGCCCGCTCAGCACCTGGTACATTTTTTTTCTTGAGCGGTGAAGTTTGATTCGGATGTTGCTGCTGGTCAGCCCGGTGACCTCGGCAATCTCTTCCAGCGACAACTCGTCATAATAAAAGAGTGTTACCACCACTGCATCGGTTTCGGGGAGGGCCTCCACGGCCATCTGCAGGTACCGGGCCCTCTCCTCCCTGCTTAGAATCTCAAGGCCGTTCATCTCTCCGGGGGTTTCTTCGGTATCGGGAAGCTCATCCACCAGGTCAATGACCCTCACCTTTTTCCGGATCTCACTGATGCAATGGTTGTAAGTAATCCGGTAGATCCAGGTGGAGAACTTCGACTTTTCCTGAAAGCTCCCTATGGACCTGTATGCCTTCACAAACACTTCCTGGGCCGCATCACCGGCATCCTCCTCGTCGGCCAGCATCCTCAGGCATACGGTATAGACCATGTTCTTGTACTGATCCACAACCCAGGAAAATGCTTCCCTGTCCCCGGCTTTTACCCTGCCGATGTGGTATTTTTCACCTTGAACGTCCATGCCATCTATAAGACGCGGGTTTTGAAAAAACGTTACACCATCCCTGCAATTATCTGCCTACTATAAAGGAACGAATAAATAATTGAAAAAGTTTGTGCCCGAGGTGTAACATGAATTGAATCCCCTGCGTCAAAGAGGCAACAAACAATGTTTAACCAAATTATACTGTTATGGCTGAAGATATTTTAATACCCCTGGTGATTTTTGGTGCAATCTTCGCAATATTCTATGTGTTTATCTCTGCAAGGAATAAGGAGCGGATGGCACTGATTGAAAAAGGCATTAACGCAAAGGATTTTCTGGTACAAAGGAAAGTGAGTATTTACGGGATCCTGAAATGGGCCCTCCTGCTGGTGGGTGTGGGACTGGGTATTTTCATTGGAAGTCTCCTGGAAACCTATACCGCAATGCCGGAAGAAGCTACTTACTTTGCCTGTGCCCTCTTTTTTGGAGGAGCCGGGCTTGCCGTAGCGTTCATCGTACAGAAGAATGCGCCGGAAGAGAAAGCATAAACACCTCTCTGGTTTACTTCCTGTCAATGCAAATGGGGGATGTCTCAAAAGGACATCCCTTTTTTACTTTGCATAATATTTTACCGCCAAGTGGTTATTGCTTCGCAAAAATCCCAGTTGGCTTATAAAACATTATGCAAAATAGAGTGCTTTTGATAGGTAGCAGAAAAAAAAACCGCCCGGGTGGGGGTGGCCTTTTTAACAAACAGACTTCACGGTTTAACCACACTTTGAGCTGCCGCAATCGGTACAGATCAGGCAGCCCTCCTGGTAGATCAGGTTATCTGAACTGCACTCTTCGCATTTCAGTCCCGACTTGGCCTTGGTGCCGTTGGGAATATATTTCTTCAGAGAGCGAACCACCCCGGCACTCCAGGTATTGATCGATTCATTATCCAGCCTCAGGGAGCTGATCAGGTTGATGGCATCCATCACGGGCATTCCGTGCCTGAGTACCCCGGAGATCAACTTGGCGTAGTTCCAGAACTCACTGTTGAACTGGTGGGACAACCCTCCCATGGTTACCTTGTATCCGTATTTATCCACATACTGGAAATCGTAACGCTTGGTGCCATCCTCGTTCCTGTTTTTCAGGATTTTTCCCTTTTTTACCTTGGAGGGAATGGGGAAGGTATCTTCCTCTTTGCGCCCGGTAAATATCTCATAGGGCTTTCCATCCAGCAAACCGATAAATGCGATCCAGTCTTCGTCATTGTTCTTGAACCGGAGGATCTCCGCATCAAGCTCCCTGGGTCGCTTGATGGGAAATTGTGTCTCGTCTGTACCCTTTTTATCAGCAGCCAGCAAAACACCGGAACGGCAGCCATCCCGGTAAACGGTCACCCCCTTGCATCCGTTTTTCCAGGCATGCACATAGAGATCGCCTACAAGCTCCTCCTTGGCATCCGAAGGCAGGTTGATCGTAACGCTGATGGAGTGATCCACCCACTTCTGAATGGCCCCCTGCATCTTAACCTTCTGCATCCAGTCCACATCATTGGAAGTGGCTTTGTAATAGGGGGAACGCTTTACCAGCTCCTCCACATCCTGGTCACTCAGATTCTCCACATCATCTGTCTTCAATCCGTTCACCTCCAACCAGGTAAGAAAGTTGTGATGAAATACGTTGTACTCCTCCCAGCTATCCCCAACCTCATCCACAAAAGTGATGTTGGACTCTTTGTCATTTGGATTTACTTTTCTGCGCCGCTTGTAAACCGGAAGGAAAACCGGTTCGATCCCCGAGGTGGTCTGTGTCATCAGGCTGGTGGTTCCTGTGGGTGCAATGGTCAGTAGGGATATATTCCTTCGGCCGTGTGTTTTCATGGCTTCAATGAGTTCCGAATCCTCTTTCCCAAGCCTGTTGATGAAAGGATTGTCCTTCTCCTTGTTGAAATCGAATACCTCGAATGGACCCCGCTCTTTGGCCATGTTCACCGAAGAGCGGTAAGCCTCCAGGGCAAGAGTTTTGTGGACCTCCACTGAAAAATCGACAGCATCCTCACTGCCATAACGAAGTCCCAGTCCGGCCAGCATATCACCTTCTGCCGTGATCCCTACGCCGGTTCTCCTGCCTTCCAAAGCTTTGCGCTTGATGTTTCTCCAAAGATTGATCTCCACCTGCTTGATCTCTTCGTCTTCGGGGTCGGAGTATATTTTATCCAGGATTGCATCCACCTTCTCCAGCTCCAGGTCGATAATATCATCCATGATTCGCTGGGCCAGTCCCACATGTTTCCGGAACTTTTCCCAGTTAAACTTTGCATGGGCAGTGAATGGTTCTTCCACATAGCTGTAAAGGTTCACGGCCAGAAGGCGGCAGCTGTCGTAAGGGCAGAGCGGAATTTCACCGCACGGATTGGTGGATACTGTTCTGAATCCCTCGCTGGCATAACTGTCCGCCACTGATTCGCGGATCACTGTATCCCAGAAGAGGATTCCCGGTTCTGCCGATTTCCAGGCATTGTGTACAATTTTTTGCCACAAATCGCGGGCATCGATCTCTTTGGTATGGGTGGGTGTATCAGAGTTGACGGGATATTGCTGGGTATAGGTTTTTCCCTCCACCACAGCCTTCATGAATTCATCGTTGATCTTCACGGATACATTGGCCCCGGTAACCTTTCCCGACACCAGCTTGGCATCAATGAAATGTTCCGCATCGGGATGTTTTACCTCGATACTGAGCATCAGCGCACCCCGTCGTCCGTCCTGGGCCACCTCCCTGGTTGAATTGGAATAGCGTTCCATGAAGGGAACCACTCCTGTGGATGAAAGCGCGCTGTTCAAAACAGGGCTTCCGGAGGGCCTGATGTGTGACAGGTCATGTCCAACTCCTCCACGGCGTTTCATGAGCTGAACCTGTTCCTGATCGATCTTCATGATCCCGCCGTATGAATCTGCCCGGCCTTCGTGACCGATCACAAAACAATTGGAGAGGCTGGCGATCTGGAAGTTGTTCCCGATCCCGGTCATGGGCGACCCCTGTGGAACGATGTATTTAAATCCCTGCATCAATCCAAAAAGATCGTCAAATGAGATGGGATTGGGATATCTTTTTTCAATGCGGCAGATCTCCGATGCCAGGCGGCGGTGCATGTCGTCCGGGGTACGTTCGTATATCCTGCCGGCTGAATCTTTCAGTGCATATTTGTTCACCCATACCCTGGCGGCAAGTTCATCGCCCTTGAAGTAATCCCTGGAGGCTTTAAAGGCTTCATCGAAACTGTACGTTTGTTGGAGCTTCTTTCCTTCGCTGGCTTTGCTGTCTGCAATAATGATCTCTTTTGCCTCAAACGTCAGGTTCTTCTGTGGTACTGCCTTTTCTGCCATTCTTCTCTTTTTAATCAAGTGGTTTCGCGGGGTGCCATAAGTAACACCAAAATAGTCATTGGACGGGCCTGTTTCAATCGTAGTTATGAATGGATATCAACAAGCTTGTAACGCCCTGGTAATATGTCTTTTAAAATGAAGCCCCTTTCGACCAGGGCCAATTATTCCCATTTCCACATGGTAAAACTCGAATGGCTCTTCCTAAAAAATGATGAAAATGGGGTCCTTCGCAATACAGATTCTGGGAAATGAAAATAAGAAGAAATCAATAGCAGGATGGGTGAAATCCATTCCATTTTATTAACAAGAAATCAACCCTAAAGCTAACTCAATGAATGGCAGCCACATGAGAAAAATCATGCTTTCAGAGTCCATTTTGAATTGTTATCTATCTGATTTTATGATTGTTGGGCTATTCCGATAAATTCATACATTCGCTGGAGGCCAATGGTGACGGGCGACCTGACTTTTACGCGAAATTGGTCTAAAAAAAACCGCAGCATAAAAAAAACTGCCCCCCGGAAAGGAGGCAGTTTTTCATCATATCAGGGTCTGATTAGAAGAAGTAACGTGCTCCGATCTGGATATGCCAGCAATCCCAGTAACTATAATAAGTAGTATATGTTTCTGTCAGGTAATTGCCATCGTCATCTACAGCCATTGAAAAGCTTGGAACATTGTTTGCATCCACGCCTTCATAAGTCAAAATCCGACCATCGTTTGGATCATACTTGCCAATACCCCATTTGCTGTTGAGCAAATTTCCGAAGTTGAAAATGTCAAGGGCCAATTGCAAAGTATGTTTGGTGTTACCTGCATTTATGCTGAAATTCTGTGCCACACGCAGATCAAAGCGATGCACCCAGGAAGCTCTTGCAGCATATGCTTCAGCATATTCACCCTGATGCTTGCTCAGGTAACTGTCCTGATCCATAAATGCAAAGAAAGCATCTTCGTCAGCAGCACTTACAAACTGGATGTCGCCCCTCTCGCTCGGTATATAAATCAGATCATTTCCATAACCATCGCCGTTCATATCATTTGTATACATAAAGCTGTTGTACCAATCTGAAGATCCGGAATAAAACAGATTAAACGATGTGGACATATGATCGTTGGCATAAGGAATGCTGTATGTGACTGAAGCAATGGCTTTGCTCGGCACCACATACTGTGAACGCTGTACCCAGGGAATATGCGGACCATTCACCTGAATGGCGCCATTGTATGCTGAATAGGCGGCGCTGCCGGGCATGCCCGAAACCTCTTTTGACTCGGTTTGGTTATAAGCCACCATTACATTCAGATTTTTAACAGGCTCTGCAGTCAGGGTAATATTCCCGGTTGCCCCCCATCCTTCGCTGCTATTGGACAATACGTACGCATTTCTCGAAGTATAGGAAATATCATCGGGATAAATATACCTGTCATCACTTCCGCTGAAATTTTCCCATGAGGCATCAGGCTGCATCAGGTTCCAGTTTTCCAACAATACACCATGGATGTTCTTAGTGAACATCCCTTCCACTGTCACCGACATCGGGAAAGAAACCGGAAGTTCATAATCTACGGCCAGAGAGGTTTTCCAAACCTGGGGCATTTTGAATTCGGGATCAATGGCATTGACCTCGCTCGGCAATACGCCCTGATCAGGGGTTATGGTATTGGGCAGCCCCAATCGGGAGATCATTTCATCCACATCAGTGATCATGGGCCCTGCCAGTCCTGCCAGGGCAGGATCAACGGAGGAAATCGTCCAATCGTCGGTATTATACCTGGTCACAGCCGTGTAACTGCCCTGTACCATCCCTGAATTGGTCGGCATGTTGGTGAAGAACACCAGAGGCAGTCTTCCGGCAAAAAGGCCTGTACCACCCCGGAGTTTCACAGTCTGATCGCCCATGGCATCCCAGGTGAAACCCACCCTTGGGGAGAACTGGACATTCCCTGCCGGCCATTCACCGGTATCAATGTTCCTGCTGCCAAAATCCAAAGCAAGGATTGCGTTATTCGTGAGCACATTATCCACATATTTCATATAATCTGCACGCAGACCGTACATTAATTTAAAATCAGGACTGAGGTTCCATTCATCCTGTACATACAGGCCAAAGGTATTGAAGGCTACTTCCGCGGCTGGGCTTTCTTCCCCGTCATACCCGTAAGTCAGGGCAAAGTCTCTCGGTGCAGCCTGGTTCAGGAAATCCTGGATATTTGCATAGCGGTAGTATCCCGTACCGTTACGCATGTAGGAATTGTTTGCCATCTGATGTTCAAACTTGAACCCTGCCGTAATTTTATGGTTGTCCAGGTAATAGACCAGGTTGTCGGTGATATTCCAGATGTTGTTATGCACCCCGTTGTTCCATGTGAACAATTCATACCCTGCAGATATATAGGGTTCAACCGGGTAGGGAGTGGATCCATCTCCATCGTCGTCATACATGATGTCGATAAAGGGGAACTTTTCAGAATTGGATCCACGGATATCGTTAAGCGATGAAAAGGTGGCCAGAAATTGATTTGAAAACTTGTCGGAAAGCCGGCTGTTCAGGTCCAGAGAAAATGAATTCACGATGTTATCCATGGAATACAGGGAATTGGCAAAGGCCATGGAATACTGGGAAATCCGGTCCATGGACCGGTTACGGTAGCCGGCATTGTTTGAATTGCCGTTGGTGGGATTCCATGCCATATTCTTGGTATAGTTATACCGGAAACTCAGTTTGTTGTCATCGTTGATGTTCCAGTCGATACGCGCAAGAAGTTTCCTGTTGCTTTCATTGGCAGGGTAATCGGTGTAGGAACCGGGATCATATCCGTAATTGTTTTTCAGGTGCTGGCTGACCAGCTCCATATCCCCTGTGCTGGCGCGTGAATACATTTGCTCGGTATTGGCAATGCCATTCTCTGATGGTCTCCAGGTAACGACCTGTCCGGGCTTCAGTTCGTATTCCCCGTTCACGAAGAAGAACAGCTTGTTCTTAATGATGGGACCGCCCAGGGTCACACCGTATGTACCCGTCGATTCCTTATCACGTTCACCGAAATCCACATCCCCGATCTTATTGCCCCTCATATTCTGGTTGGTGTAATAGGTATAGGCTGAGCCTCGGAATGTATTGGTTCCGGATTTGGTAATGGCGTTGATGCCACCCCCGATGAAATTGGTCTGGCGAACATCGAAAGGTGCAACCACCACCTGAATTTCCTCAATGGCATCCAGGGAAATGGGGTTCCCCCCTCCAGGAAGGTTGGAACTCAGTCCAAAGTTGTTATTAAAATTGGCACCATCCACCGTGAAGTTGGTCGAACGGCCATCGCCCCCTGCAAAGCTCATACCATTGGCATAGGGTGAAATCCTTGAAATGTCGGAAATACTCCTGTTTAAGGTAGGCATTGAACTGATCTGTTCATTGGAGATGTTGGTCGTGGCCCCGGTCTTGGTGGTGCTGAATTTCGAAGGCCTGGAACCGATTACCACAACTTCTGCAACATCAACTGCACTTTGCTTGATCTGTGCGTTTAGAATAAATGATTCACCCAAAAGCAAAGTAATGTCGGTATAAGAAGCGGTAGAGTAACCGACATATGAAACTTTGACAGTGTATGGCCCGCCGGGTCGCATACCCTGCAAATTGAAACGGCCTTCGGAGTTGGTAACAGTTCCGTACTGTGTTCCGGAAGGTTCATGAACAGCTACTACCGTAGCCCCGGGAAGTTTTTCGCCAGATTCTGACGCAACTGTACCATTCATACCTGAATTGGTAATTTGCGAATAAACAGGAATTGTTATAAGGCAAAAAACGAAAAATGTAAGTAATAACTTTTGCATGTTTTTCATAGACTTTAGGTTTTTATAAGAGTAATCTTAGTGCGAATATATACCCGCATGGTTCAGTTCATGTTAATAAATTCTAAAGAAATGGTTTAGATTACAGCAACAGGGCATCATACGACCAAAAGTAGAAAGAAATCCCGGCTCAGAAATCTATTCCGTAACATTTTGAATCCTTATTTTTTGCACAGCTTATCAAGGATTCGGGATGTTGCTCCAACCCTTTGTAATACATAGTTAGAAGCAATACCGGATGTGGTTTTCAACAGCTGTGAATTTCCCAATTGTTGATGAATGGTTGATAACAATTGGCCACCGCCGGAAACCGGAAACGCGCCTCCCATCTGAATAAGCTCCACAGCTTCAGAGAACTTTTTATAATTGGGACCAAAAATCACCGGAAGCCCGTAGGTTGCTGCTTCCAGAATGTTGTGGATTCCTTTGCCAAATCCTCCCCCTATATAAGCCAGGGTGCCATAGCGGTAGAGGTGGGAAAGGTGGCCAATGGTATTCACAATCACCACCCTGGTATCCGGCGGAACTTTTTTACCTGTCTCTGTGAATAACACGCTTTCCGGAAAACGTTTTTGCAGTTTCTCAAGATGGCTGTTGGACAATTCATGAGGAGCTATGATCCAAAGCAGACTGGAAGGAAGCTCTTTGTAAGCCTCCTCCAGGATTTGTTCGTCGGGCTCCCAGGTACTTCCTGCCACAAGCACCTGTGCTTCCGAAGTGAAGGCCTCAAGTGCCGGATTACGGTATTCCGATTGCACCAATTGTTTCACCCGGTCGAAACGGGTATCGCCACTCACCGAAACCCTGTCAAATCCGCTTTCTTCCAGCAATCTGCGGGAAGCTTCCTGTTGCACAAAAATATGTGTAAAGGCTTCAAGGAAGCGCCTGTACCACCGGCCATACCACTTAAAAAAAATCTGGCCGGGACGGAAAATTCCAGATATCAGGTAGACCGGTATCCCCTCTTTTTTTATCCTGGTGAGGAAATGGAACCAGAATTCATACTTGACAAACAATACCATCTCCAGGGAAAGGGATTGCACCAGTTTCCGGGCATTCCGTGAGGTATCCAGGGGCAGGTACATCACATGGTCCGCACCCTCATAGTCTTTTCGCTTTTCGTAGCCTGAGGGGGAGAAAAAGGAAAGCAGGATTTTATATTCCGGGCAGCACTCCTTCATGGCTTCAATTACCGGTCGTCCCTGCTCAAACTCACCCAACGAGGCACAATGGAGCCAAACCACCCTGTCACCCGGCTCAAATGCATTCTGAAGCTCTTCTTTCCATCCCTTTCTTCCCTTCACCCATTTCTTCGCCTTGGAATTCCAGGGTGAGATGATGATTGCCACCAACTGGTAGAGCCTGATCCCTATGTTATAGAGGAGTCTCATTCCAGGGTCAGGTTGCCGGTTTTTGAAAAGTGATAACGCTGGTAATCCACACTGCTGCAAGTGCCAGCACCCAGGAGACGAACCTCACACTGATCACCTGGTCAAGCAATGTAATCTCCGACCAGATCACTGTGGAGACAAATCCGGTGACCAGTCCCGCGATCACACCCTGCCGGGTCACTTTTTTCCAGGTGAGCATCAAAAGGATCAGGGGCCCGAAAGAAGAACCCAATCCGGCCCATGCATAGGAAACCATGGAAAAGATCAGTTTGTCGGAGGTAAGGGCGATCACAAAGGCAGTAACTCCCACGATGATGGTGATCATGCGGCTCCCCTTCAACAGGGAAGCATCACCCACCTCCCGGCCCAGGGTCTGGTGAAAAAAATCCTCGATAATAGATGAACTGATCACCAGCAGCTGGCTGTCGGCCGTTGACATCATGGCTGCGATGGCCCCACTGACAAATATTCCGGCCAGCCATGCGGGAAGCAGGTCGTTGGCCAGATGCGGCATTACCTTTTCGATATCATCAAAAACACCCTGTCCGTAAAGCCCGGCGCCCACAAGCCCAATGACCACTGCTCCTGTAAAGGCGGGAATAACCCATGCAATGGCGATCCGGCGTGAGATCATGATGTTCTCGGCTTTGTCTATGGCCATGAAACGGGTGAGCAGGTGGGGCTGACCCATGTATCCAAGGGCCCAGCTCATGCCGCTGATGATCACAGCAGCAGCAGCCCACCCTGTTTTACCGCCCGTAAATGACAGGAGCGGATACCCTCCGGCTGCAGCCATCTCCGCAACCGGCTTTGTACCTTCACTGATCTCCCTGAGTTCCACAAGTCCCACCAGGGGCAGCACCACCAGGGTGCCGATCATGATGATTCCCTGAACCACATCGGTCCATGCAACCGCGAAAAACCCGCCCATCATGGTGTAAAAGATGATCACTGTAGCACCGAGGATCATCCCTATGCGCTGGTCAATCCCAAAGGTCACATTCAGAATTTTTCCGGCACCGTTAAACTGGGCGGAGAGATAAAAAATGAAGAAAAAGATGATGATGAAGGTGGCCAGCACCCTGATCACGGACTGTCCCTTTTGATATCTTGCAGCCAGGAAGGTTGGCAGGGTTATGGCTCCCAGTGCCTCAGTCTCCTCCCGCAGGGCCCTGGCTATAAAAAACCAGTAGAATATGATCCCTGTCACACATCCCAGGGCCGACCAGAATTCCATCAACCCGGCCGCATAGGCTGCTCCGGGCAGGCCCAGCAGCAACCAGGCGCTCTCCCCCGATGCCCTTTCAGAAAATGCAATGACCCAGGGGCTCAGTCTCCTGTCGGCTATAAAAAAGTCTTTGTGTGATTTGTTGATGTTGTAGGTGATAAATCCCACGACAAGGATCACTGCCAGGTAGAAAATGAAACCAAGAAGCGCGAAATTCATGTCCTAATATAGAAAAAAGCCGTCAATCGGATAATAACTGAAAGACTTTGGACCCGTTGGGCGCATAACCGTATTCCAGGTTGACTTCGTTGTATGGTCTGCCCGATTCCACCTCCATGTACTGGATGACTGTAATGACCATCTTCACATAATTTCCTTTAGCGGTCTGCTGCACCCAAACCTGGTGTAGTTTTACGGTATCGCTCACCTGTGTGAACTTCAATCCCTCTTCCACCTCTGCATAGCCATTAAAAAACGAGCGGGCTTCCTCCCCCGATGCGAACTCCCCCACCAGGGCA
>Ga0315535_1002237_pt1 | contig 12520 bp, 12 predicted proteins | sample SalMarSW160220MG_2_FD_203092 | JGI IMG/M metagenome (GOLD analysis project Ga0315535, IMG submission 203092) | Salt marsh sediment microbial communities from the Plum Island Ecosystem LTER, Massachusetts, United States - Salt Marsh Sediment SW1602-20 ...
GGAGTCATCGGTCAGCCCTCGCCGCTCGCCCCTTGGGCCTGGGGCGTACGCGTCCCCTTGGGCGTATACCAGATGGGACTGGTGTAGGCGCGGTCGGTGACTTCCATAGCGGTACCCTGGGGCATCTCGATGTTGAAGAACTTCGCGTCGTAAGCCGTCCAGCGCGGCGTGGGGATTTCGATCACGCGCACGTAGTAGAAGGCCGGCAGAGTCGGGTTGAAGTCCGGATCTTTCCAGTAGGCGGAAAGGACGGCCGCCCCGATGTCGTTGGTATAGGTCGCATTGGCCAGATCAACGGTGTTGCCCACCGGCTCCTTGCAACGGCCGTCGGCGCCGATGCTTCGGTCTCCCGAAACGGCCACGTCGTAGATCCGCTCGCGCGTCTTGCCGTCGGCATCGAGCCATCCCTTGATGATCTGAATACGATCGAGATTGGCGCCGTCCGGGTCTCGCAGGGCGCGGACCATGAACCTGGGCGCTGCACCCTCGGGGCCGGGACGCAGGTCGCCGCCCATGGGTACGCCGCGGGCGTAGCCCTGTCGGGCGAAGTCGGGTCGCTGGACTTCCGGTTTCTTAAAGTCCCAGCCGGCAAACACACGAACCCGCAGTCGGGTGCCCGTGGTCGCGAAGACCTCGCGTCTGGCAAAGGCGTCCCAGATCGCCTCGCGCGTGTTCTCGGTTGCCCACACGGCGGCGAGACCCGAGGCGCCCAGGTCCACATCGCGGATCGAATACGCGGGGTCGACCGCGCTTTCGATGAAGTAGCCGTCGCGGCGGTGCGGGGAGGGCTCGACGAAGTGGATCTTGCCGAACCAGTTCTCCTCACGCGTCGAGGGGATCGCGTTGTGGCTGTCGGTCGAGCCGATCATGCCGAACTTGAACGGGTTGACGCCGAGACGAGCCTCCTCGGCCAGCCCCAGCTTTAGCGCCTCGCGGGCATACTCGGTCTTGATCATCTCCGGCGTCTTGGCGACGGTGCCGGTGAGGTTCGACTTGTCCATCAGCTCGAAGTCGGCGAACTCGTCGTCGGGCGAGAGCAGCGGGTGGGCCTCGCCGGTGCCCTTCGGCTGGGTGACTTCGACGACGCGCTCGAAGCGCTGGCGCCGCTCTGCGTAGTCCCTGTCGAAGGGGTGCCCGTCGAGGGTCTCGAGCATGAACATCATGCCGTTCGACAGGTTGCCGTTGTGGGGGATCGCGAAGACCCTCCCGCCGGTCTTCTCTTCGTAGGCATTGAGGTAGGCCCAGAGGTCCTCCGGGTCATTGCTGTCGAAGGCCGAGAACGGCACGACCTGCCGGGCGCGCTCCCCGCCGTCCCTGAAAATGACGTTACGGTGGAGGTTGTTGCTGCCGGGGCCGGACGTCCACTCGTAGCCGATGAAGGTGGTGAAGACGCCCGGCGCGTTGTATTTCTCGGCGTTCTCGATCACGCGCTCCCAAACGCGGGACCGCATCTCGGGGCTGTCGATGGGGTCCTGCCCCTTGGCGTTGAACGCGCTCCACTCGTAGGCCGCCTTGATGCCCTCCCCCTTCCTGAAATATTCGAGCCACTTCCGTCCGTTCTCGCTCTGCTCGAGGATCGGATCGGACCGGTCGAGGTAGTCGTAGATCCCGATGTTCTCCGCGTGGTCGGCCACGACCAGGAAATCGAGCGGACGGATCAGCTTGAAGGGCAGCCCGGTCTGGCTGGTGACCGTCTCGCCGCGCGAGACACGGTAGGCGAATTCCGGTCCCAGAGTGGCGCCGGCCAGCCCCGCGTCCGCGGACCATGAGGTATGCAGGTGCGTATCGCCGAAGTAGACGTTCTGCGGAAAATGCTCGTCGACGTAGGGCGAATACTTCTTGCCCCTTTCCGCGTAGTCGCCTTCGTGCAGCGTGAATTCCTGCCCCTGGCACGGCAGTACCGTGAGGGCGCCGAGAATGGTGACGATCCCGTATGCCTTCATCTTGCTCCTCGATATTTCTTGGGCGGTCGATCGGATTTGATGGCCGGTGGTCTTCTCGGATCGCATTCATTCGCCGAATGGCGATTCAACGGGTTTGCGAGCCACGAGGTCCCGCCCACCGAGCGGGACCTCGCTCAAGTCCGTCGAATGCGTCAGTTCGGTACGAAGCACGCCCTTAGCGCCCCATCGACTGCGAGTTGATTAGCTTGCTGAAATCGCCGACCTCCAGCGACATGCTCTTCTGGCTGGGCGGGAATTCTTCGAACGTCTTGACGAACGCGGCAATCTGGGCGCCGGCGGGTCCGAGGACCCAGCTTCGGTTCTCGGCCCATTCGTCGTAGCCGCGGGAGTGGATGAGCCGCTCGAAGGGATCCAGCTTCAGATTGATGATGTACGGCGTCGAGAGCGTGGGCTGGGGAGCACGGAACCATTTCTCCTGGTCCCTGAACAGCACCTTCCAATCCCCGTACCGCATGCCCTGAAAGGTCGCCTCGGTGAAATAGTAGAAGTCCTTGCGCTTCGACTTGCCCCGGTTGAGTAGAAGGTCGCTCTGGTCATACCCGTCGAGGTGCACCTTGAAGGTCTTGTCGCCGATCTTCTTTCCCTGGAGGAGCTCGTCCTTGATGTTCGGCTCGCCAACCCACGACATGAGCGTCGGGACCCAGTCTTCCATGGTCATGAACTCTCCGGTGCTCACACCGGCCGGGATGTGGCCCTTCCACTCAACGAGCATGGGCACGCGAAAGCCGCCCTCCCAGCCGCCTGCACCCTTCTCCCCGTGGAATGGTTGGTTGCCGCCGTCAGGCCAGGAGTTCGACGCCGCGCCGTTGTCGGTGGAGAACATGACAATCGTGTTGTCCGCAACGCCGAGTTTCTCGATCAGATCGAGCAGCTCGCCGACATCGTCGTCCAGCTCCATCATGGCGTCGGCGTAGACGCCGTAACCGCTCTTGCCCTCATACTCCTTGCTGAGGTTGGTGCGGTAGTGCGTCCGTGTCATGTTGTGCCAGACGAAAAACGGCTTGCCGGACTTCACGGCCTCGGTGATGAAGCGCTTCGACTGTTCCAGGACCTCCTGGTCCAGGTTTCTCTGCCGCTCCTGCCCCCAGGGACCGAGGTCCTCGATCTGCTGGGAGCCGTCCGCAACGGCCTTCGAGTGGATGACGCCGCGCTGTTTCAGGCCGAAGCGCGTCTGCACCTCCTCGTCCTTCGGGAAGTCGTACTGCTCCGGATACTCGCCGGCGTTGAGGTGATAGAGGATTCCGAAGAACTCGTCGAAGCCGTGATTGGTCGGCAGGTGCTCGTCGCGATCGCCGAGGTGGTTCTTGCCGAACTGCCCGGTGACGTAGCCCAACGGCTTGAGCATCTGGGCGAGGGTTGGATCGCTGTCCTGGATGCCCTCCTTCGCGCCTGGAAGTCCGACCGTGCTCAGGCCCGTGCGCATCGGGTACTGGCCGAGGATGAACGCCGCGCGGCCCGCGGTGCACGATGCCTGGGCGTAGTGATCCATGAAAATCATGCCCTGGTCGGCGATGCGGTCGATGTTCGGCGTGGACCCGCCCATCATTCCACGATGGTAGGCGCTGATATTCCACATGCCGACGTCATCGCCCCAGATGATGAGGACGTTCGGCTTCTGCGCAGCAAATGCGGCGGTTGTCCATGCGGACAGGAACAAGCATGTCGACAGAATGCGTAATCCGAGTCTCATGTCTCTTTCCTCGTGGTCTTTAATTGTTTCTAATTCAGCGCGTTCTAATGCAGCGCGACCGCCAAGAACCGCAGTACGAGATGCGCGTCGCCACTGTAGATGGCCAGCTCATCTGCGTGGATGGTGAACCGCTGTGCTTCACGGAGCCTATTCAGGAAGCATTGCTCCTGCTCCATGGCGTCCACGTCCACGCAGGCCATCCGGGTTGACGCAAGCTGTGCCAACTGGATCCGACCACCGTTTCGCTCGTAGTTGCCGGTGAACCGGTTGCAGCCCGAAAATCCACGTACGCGGTGCCCGTCGCTGGTGAGCACCATGTGCAGCTCCAGTTGGCCCGCTCCGAGGCTGGCCTCCTGGCCTTCGATCTCGACGAGCTTCCAATAGATGTCTGTCAGGCTCACATCAGGCACCTCGGTAACGTCGGCAGGCCGGCTCGACGGCACCCGCGATACGCGAATCTCCAGCGGTGCCGAGGCGTCTCCGGCAAAGGCCGGGATGCTCTGTGTGTTGATGAACAGCAGCCGGCCATCGGCCTCGATCCTGACGCGCAGGATGTAGCGGCCACGCTCGTGCAATGTCTTCGGGTCGTACGGCAGGGTGAACGACCAGGGTGGCCCGCCGTGGGGGGTAATGCTGGTGGAGGCGACCACCTCCGACGGGCTATCCATCCGCGCCGCGTCTTCGAGATAGACATGGATCTCCGCGTTCGGCGGCAAGGCAATGCGCTCCCGATACCAGATGCTGCCTTCGATCTTTTGCATGCCCTCCGCCTCCTGGTCGCCGGCATACGCGTGGCCGTGCGCGAGCAGGGCAAGGGCCAGCATGTTGCGGAGCAACTGGGCGCGCCAGGAGTTTTCGTGCGTTTCGCGGATGCTCATACCACTGTGCTGCACCTTAGCCTTCCGGCGTCGATCAGATGGGGACGGTTGCGTGTTTGGCCTTCGCGCGTCTCGCCTTTTGTCGGACGCCGCGGTTGTCAGCTCTTCTGGTGCTTCCTAGGATCGGGTTGAGCGGGCCGGGATCCCGTTGGTGAACCCGCCCAGCCGACCGTTCGTACGCGCTGCTCTGGCTATTCCTAATCGTCAGAATTCTTCTTCGCCCCGCCGATGATGGCGCCCGCAGCCGCCCCTTTGCCCGCGCCCATTCCAGTGACGGCCCCAACCGCCGCCCCCTTGGCTGCGCCTTTCCCAGCGCTCGGATCATCGGAGCTGGTGCCGCCCATGACGGCACCCGCGGCAGCCCCCTTTCCTGCTCCGACTCCAGTAACAGCGCCAACCGCCGCACCCGTCACTGCACCCTTTCCTGCGCCGCCCTCTCCGGCGCTTGCCGTGGTTGCCCAAATCGCCATGCAAGGCAAAAAGACACCGAGGGTGAATACACGAACCGCTGTACCGAATTTCATTGTTAAGCTCCCATTGGGTGGTGGAAATACGCACTGCCGGCGGACAACGGCGACGGCAATGCTCTCGCCGCCGCCGGCTGTCACCGGTTCGTTGCGTCGTAAGGACCTATTGTCTCGGGTTGTTGATGAACTCTTGGATCACGTTCGACATGTCGAAGCTCTTGCCGCCCTGGACAGGGGGATAGTCCTTCAGGGTCTTGAGGTGAGCGACCATCAGCTCCCCCATAGGCGCCGACAGCCAGGATACTTTCTGCAGCAGGTGCCCATAGGATTCCTTGTCGCTGTAACTCTCGAAGGGGTCCATCCGTAGGTTGAAGACCAGCGGAAAAGTGCGTGGCACCAGGTTGGCGTAGTAGTCCTCCTTCGTGGAGAAGAGGAACTTCCACGGACCCATCCGCACCCCGGAGAGCTTGGTTTCGTAGTAGTAGAAGATGCTGTTGCGGGCGGAATGGTCGGACTCGCCCTTCCAGTAGGGCAGGTTGTTCACCCCGTCGATGTATTGCTTCTTTTCCTTCATGACGCGCTCGGCGACGTCCGGCACACCGGCCGCCGCAGCCAGGCTGGTGAACATGTCCATGTGGCTCTGGATGCCGTTCTTGATCTGTCCCGGCTTGATCACCCCGGGCCAGCGCAGCATGGAGATCACACGCACGCCGCCCTCGTAGGTGGACATCTTCTCGCCACGGAAGGGGGTGGTCGCGCCATGGGGCCAGGAGGAGTGCTCGGGGCCGTTATCCGTGGAGTACCAGACGATGGTGTTGTCTGCGAGGCCGTTTTGCTTAAGGAAGTCCAGCAACTGGCCGATGTCGTGGTCGTGCTGCAGCATCCCGGAGCCGTGAACATCGGCCTCCGAGGTGTATTTCTCAGCCGCGTAGCGCCACTTGTCGTTGAGCCGGGTGTAGAGATGCATGCGGCTGGGGTTGACCCAAACGAAGAAGGGTTTGCCGTCGGCCTTGGCCTTCTTTATAGAATCCTCAGCCTTCGGGATGACCTCCCCGCCATCGAAGTTCTTCATCCGCTCCTGGGTGAGCGGGCCCGTGTCCTCGCACTTCTGCTTGCCGACCTTGCCGAAGCGCGGGTCCTCGGTGGGATCGTCGATGTCGGTGGCAACGCAGTGGAGCACGCCGCGGGTGCCGAACTTCTTTTCGTAGTCTTCGAGGTTGCCGGAGTAGGCCTTGGCAAAGCGCTGGTAGTCGCGTTGCTCGGACTTGTCGGACTGGGCGCTGGCCGTTGGGCTCAGGCCCAGCCCGGCAAGGAGCATGGCGGCAACGCCAAGCCCCGCACGGAAGCGTGGTTGAAACATGGAATTGGTACTCCTCCAGTAGGCACAGGTTGCTCTTCGGCAACTCCAGTCAAGCTGGGGAGGAATGCTAGGAAATCGCGCTAGACTTGCGATATGCAAATTACGAACATTTAACAGACCGGAACACTAGGGAATATGCAAGCGTTACGCGCGGGTGACGCCGACCCAGCATCAATCCCATTACTGCACGTCGGGAGTTTCGCGTGCGACGAGCCGTGGGTCACCGAACAAGCGACCGTACCCTGGGACAACGCGATAACGCCGCTTTCCCGGGGTCCGTACAGGCATGAGAACACCTTTCTCGCCACCTCGAGGCTCATCCTGTACCGCGAGACCTTCTCGGTTTGGACGCGGGTTCAAGGACTGTCGCCACCGGACATGTTCAGCTTCGCCGTGCCGCTTCGGCTCGGCAGCAAGACACATTGGTGGGGCAAAGCCCTGCATGAGCGAGGGCTTCCGGCCGCGATGCCGGGCGGAGTTCACGTCGAAATATCGCCGGGACAGCAGCACTTCATTGCTCTGGTCGACCTCGGACTCATGCACGACAGCATGCCGGAGGAGCTGTGCGTGGCGATCGAGAAGGCGACCTGTGGGCATGTGCTTCCCGCCGCACGTTCGGCGGTCGGCCGGCTTGCCGCGACGTTCAGCGCGCTGCTAGACGGGGCAACGGCCCACCCCCAGGCACTCCGCCACCCAAACGCGGTCCGTTGCATGGAGCAGGACCTGCTGGCGGCGTTCGGCCGCTCGTTGACTGGTCCCTTACCAGCTCCAAGGGGCATCGGGCGTGCTATCCGCCAGCGCGGACTGCAAAGGGCCATCGAGTACCTGCGAGCCATGGATCCGGGAGCGGTCACGGTCGCTGACCTGTGTACCGCGGCATGCGTCACCGAGCGAACCCTCCAGTACGCCTTTCGCGAGACCTTCGGCCTAAGCCCGCTCGGATTTCTTCACTTGCGGCGTTATCACGCAACGCGACGAGACCTGCTCGCTGCCGACGCCAAGACCGCGACGGTCAACGAGATCGCTCAGCGGAACGGCTTCTACGAAATGGGACGCTTTGCGGTGCGCTACAAAGCACTCTTTGGCGAATCACCTTCGGCTACGTTGAACCGCCATTGCGAGAGCATCCTGCGAGGTCTTCTCCGCCCGGATGGCTTTGGCGCACGGGAGATCTGATTGCGAGGTGCATTCCTGCGTCTTCTCGCACACCTCGACGATTGACAGCAAAGCGGAAGACACGGGATGCCAGAGGCGATTTTCCCGTGGGTGGGTAAAGGGGGCGAAGAGTCGCTCACTTGATCTGCTGCGAGCACCCGCTCTGCGTGTTGACCTGCCACTCCGCAGGCCCATGTTGGCCCGCAGTATTAGGCTGGAACTTGTGCCGGGCCATTGGACGCAGCAAGTCGCGGGAAAAGTCAACGTTGTTCGCGGTGGATGGCGGTCCCGGCATCCGGTTCTTGCCCTAAGCGCCCCTCGAGGCTTGGTCCTGTTCGTTCGCGTTGGCGTTCGGTGCGCCGCTCTTGATACCCTTCCTTGACCAGTGGACCGAGGCCTTTCGTCCTTCGTCCGGAGCTCGGGCTGCTCGCAGCCGGTTTTGCTGGTAACCGGTCGCCCCTGTCCGCCCCTCCCAAAGCAAGACCTCCGCCTTAGGCGACCTCGACGGCGACCACGGTCGGCGGTAGCTTACCGGCGGCTCGGAGGCTCCGCGCCGTTCTGGCCGCCGGTCTTCCGAGTCGGTGTGGGCAGCACGGAAGCGTTACTGTGTCCGGTCTTGGGGAAAGCAAAGATGTCCAGGGTCGACGGGGTGATAGGGTCGTGGGTGCGTGGCGCATCGCACGGGGTTCGCACAGCTCTGCTGATCTTTGCGGCGTTCATCGCGATGCACGCCCTCGTGGCCAACGCCGACGAGGGACCCCAGCCCACCCCAGCGGGCACGGCGGACTCCGCGGATGTGGTCATCGATGGCCACGTGATCCTCCGCGTCCGGGGGGTCTCCGCCTTTCCCGCGAATACCCGTGCGGAGCAGATCGCGCAACGCATCATCGCCGCCGCAGAGGACAACCGCATCGCCGCCGGGGACATCACCCTGGTGGAAAAGGAGGACCGCACCGAGATCGACGCCGGTGGCAAGCGGCTTTTCGACATCTTCGATGCCGATGCCGAGCTGGCGGGAGTGTCGCGCCAGCTCCTTGCCGAGGCGACGCAGCTGCGTCTCCGACAGGTGCTCACCAACTACCGCCTCGAGCGCAGCCCGCGCGTGCTTCTGATCAATAGTGGCTACGCGCTGGGGACAACCCTTCTCGCTATCGCCCTGTTGTTCGGCCTGCGCCGCAGTTTCCGGGCACTGGACGGTGTCGTCGTGCGACACATGCGCGAGCACCTCCAGGCCCTGGAGGAACAATCCGCCAGCTTCGTGCGGGCACAGCACGTGGCGAAGTTCCTGCGCGGGTTGCTGAAGCTCGTCTATGGCGCGCTGATCGCCCTCACCCTGTACTTTTACCTCAACTTCGTCCTTGGCCTCTACCCCTGGACGCGACCCTTTGCCACCTGGTTGTTCGAGCTGATCCTGGACCCCCTGCGCACCATGGGCAATGCGGTGCTTGCCACCATCCCGGACCTGGTGTTTCTGGTGATCCTGTTCTTCGTCACCCGTTACGTCCTGCGCATGATCCGCGCCTTCTTCGAGGGCGTCGACACTGGTGCCGTGAAGCTCGTCTCCTTCGCACAGGAGTGGGCGTTGCCCACCTACCGTATCCTGCGGCTTCTGGTGATCGTCTTTGCCCTTGTTATCGCCTACCCCTATATCCCGGGGTCTCAGTCCGACGCCTTCAAGGGGATCTCGCTGTTTATCGGTCTGATCATCTCCCTCGGGTCCTCGTCGATCATCGCCAACATCATCGCGGGTTACAGCCTGGCCTACCGCCGCCCCTTCCGGGTCGGGGACCGGGTCCGGATCAACGAAACCGTCGGCGACGTCATGGAGATGCGGGCGCTGGTGACCCGGCTGCGCTCGCTCAAGAACGAGGAGATCGTCATCCCGAGCACCGCCATCCTCAGCGGCGAGGTGATCAACTACAGCACCCTGGCGGCAGAGCAGGGACTCATTCTCCATACCACCGTGGGAATCGGCTACGAGACCCCCTGGCGCCAGGTGGAGGCGATGCTCAAGCTCGCCGCCAACCGGACGACCGGGCTCCTGAAGAAGCCGGCGCCCTTCGTGCTGCAGAAGGGGTTGGGGGACTTCGCGGTCACTTACGAGATCAATGCCTACTGCGAGAACCCAAAGCGTATGTTGCAGCTGTATACCGCGCTGCACCAGAACATCCTGGACGTGTTCAACGAATACGGGGTGGCGATCATGACGCCCGCCTACGTGAGCGATCCGCCCGCGCGCAAGGTAGTACCCAAGGACCAGTGGTACCTGGCCCCTGCGGCCTCTCCCGGCGGAGGATCAGAGCCCGGATAACGCGTCCCTCGATGCTCATTCAGGCTCCCGCCAAAGGCGGCGGCATCAGCAGCCGGAACAAGGGCCTGCAAGTGAGCGACGTCGGGTCGGTCGACGTCTACTTGGGCCCCGAGGCAGCCATAGGACCGGAGAACGGTTAGGGTGCAGACGATTCCCGGCAACGGCTTGCGATACCGGGCCATGATGGGCTATTCGCGCGCCGGCTCCCAATCGGTCTTTCGTGCTTCTCGCACGTGGACACTCGCGGGTTCTGCCGGCGCCGGTTCGACCTGTTCGCGATCGTTCGACTTGCTTGGCAATCGTGGATGATGGGTTCCTGCGAAAATTTGGTTAATCCACTGCGGTTAGGATCGACGCCCCAGCAGCTGACCTCATCCGGTTGGTAATCGGGCCCGTTTCGCAACATCGCCCAGGCAATGCGCGCAGTTTTGTTGGCTAATGCGGCGGCGGCCAAGGCGGTTGCGGTGATCGGGCCGACGCCGCGCAGCTGCTGCAGGCGTTGGGCCGCGGGGTCTTCCTCGGCGATCGCGGCAATCTCCGCATCGAGCTCGGCCACGCGCTCATCGAGCCCTCTGAGGTCCGCCCATAGCCCGTCGAGGAGCCCACGGATGCGCTTGCCCAGGCCGTCGTCCGGATTTTTCAACCAGCCCGGCACGACCCGGCGCAGCTGGCAAAGCTCCTGGGGTGCAACCAGACCGTACTCACTCACCAGGCCGCGGAGCTGGTTGGCCTTGGTGGCACGCTGGCCGAGCAACTCAGCGCGAATGCGGTGAACCGCCTGGATATCCTGTTGCTCGACGCGCTTGACGTCCACGAAGCGCATGCTCGGCCGACTCATCGCCTCACTTGGCGACCTCCTGCTGGACGACGACGAACCGCCAGAACTCGAACGCCAACCAGTCCGCGGCGAACAGGGATTCGTTGAGATTTCATCTTCATCTTTGCCGGTGTGCTCGGTTCCGCGCCCAACAGCTATCGCGGTGCCGAGCTTTCGCGGGAAGCTTCAACGCGCGCCTAAGCCTACGCTAGCCAAGGGCAGCAGCTGTGCCTATTCGCCCGATCAGCCAGCCTACGTACGTAGGCTGGAAAGGAATCACTCGTTCGCGTCCGCATCCTCCCGACCCGTTGCCGCCGTCTTGATGCGCTCCAGCAGGTTCGCGGTCCTGAGAGGCTTCTCCAAGACATCGACGGCACCTGCCTTGATCCTGCGCACGGCGATCGGCACGTCGCCGGGGTCGACCAGCAACAGAACGGGGAGCCTGGCGCAGGTCGCTGTCAACCTCGCGAGTCGTTCCGGATCGGTGAAGTCGCGAGCCCGTGCATCCAACACCAGGCAACCTCGCGGCTTCGACTGGATGGCACCAAGCCATCTCTCAAGAGACGCGAAGGTCTCGGCGCCTAAATCCGCCGACGCGATGAGCTCCGAGAGCGAATTCCGGATCGCCGGATCGTCGCTGACGACGAATACCGTCGTGTCTGCCATGCATGCACCCTGACCGGGACTGGATCGGGTGAAACCCGACAAATCTAAGCGCGCGTTCCCGGGCGACGCCCCCTGCATCGGGATCGCCTTCCGGTTGATCGGGCGGCGTGCGCGTGTACGGAAGAACTTAGACGAGATTAGAAGAAGGGGGCATTCGTTTGACTCCCAGGATTACGTACGTAGCTAACGGCCATGGCGGCAGCGCCACCCCGGAAAATGTAAGTCACTGCCGCCACGACCGTTTCCCTCACCCCGGCCCTCTCTCAGGGGGCGAGGGAGATTCGGAGCGCGCTGCGCGCCACTTTCGGTAATCAGCGAAGGCTCAAGGAGCAATGACCTTTCTCCCCGGCCGAGGACCACCATGGCCCAGAGTGCCGGGGGATCTGAAACGTTTCAGGGTCAGCTCGCCAGCGACTTCGACCCTTTCCTGAAGGAGGGGCGACTCACTGGGCGTCCCCCTGGCCCGGCCTGGTGTACGTCGCGGAGGGGGGCGTTGGCGGGTTTTCCTTCAAGGTGTCGCCGCCGGCGGCAATGAACTGCCGGCGTGCCTCCGGGCCGCTGGCCTTGGGGTCAGGGTTGAGATAGGCGACCCCGATCCAGCCCGGGGGCAGGGAGGCCTTGCTCGACGCGTCAGCGCACACCGCGATGGTGTTCCCCGGGTTCACCCGGGAGGGGGAGGAGCGCAGCACCGAGAGGACCTTCATGCGGTAGAGCACCTCGGAGCGCTCCCCCTGGTCCGGGGGCACCTGCATGATCCAATGACCGAAGGGCCCGCCGCAGACGATTCGCGCTGAGGCCACAGTCGGTGACGGTGCCTCAGGGAAAGGTTGTTGCCGCTACTTGTTCAGGATCTTCTTGCGCTCGCGCTCATACTCGCTTTCGCTGATGGCGCCGGACTCATACGCCTTCTTCAGGTCCATAAGCTGCTGACCTGTAGTAGTAGTTATGTCGCTCTTCACGTCGGCGCCCCCACCGCCGCAGCCGCTAAGTGCACCGAGCACGAACAACCCGGCAACAAGGTACGGCACGGATTTCGCCCAATAAGTCATGACGCGATTCTCCTCCCGGAGGGTGGGTAGATGGCCTAAGGGATGTGGAAAAAATTGATCTACGCAGGTCCACCCAAAATTGCCAAATTCCAGCGAGGTATGGTTGTGGATTTGTAGATCTTTCCAGAATACTTCTTCATCTCGTCCTTAGCCACTTTGATTC
>Ga0315535_1002240_pt1 | contig 12518 bp, 11 predicted proteins | sample SalMarSW160220MG_2_FD_203092 | JGI IMG/M metagenome (GOLD analysis project Ga0315535, IMG submission 203092) | Salt marsh sediment microbial communities from the Plum Island Ecosystem LTER, Massachusetts, United States - Salt Marsh Sediment SW1602-20 ...
TCTTTGTTAATGCTGGTGGTCCTCCGCCAGGGACTTTTGCAAAACTTACAGATGCGGATTGGAATAAAGCCTTTGATCTCACTCTAATGAGTGCTGTTTGGCTAACACGAGAAACAATCCCCCTTCTCAAAATGTCTGACTCGCCATCTATTCTTTACAGCGCCTCAGTCTCAGTGAAACAACCAATCGATAACCTACTACTCTCGAATGCAATTCGACCTGCAGTTATTGGCATGATGCGTACACTTGCTACTGAACTAGCTCCTGATTATATTCGTGTGAATGCTATCTGCCCTGGATATATCCAGACTGAAAGAGTAGATGAACTCTTGTCTGTGTCCGACTCCGCAGAAGAGAACATTACTGCTAGAATTCCATTGAAGCGTATTGGAAAACCAGAAGAATTTGGTCCAGTGGCTGCATTTCTTCTAAGCCCGGTTTCAAGCTATATTCATGGCTCACTCCTACTAGTAGATGGTGGTCTCTATCAAGGAATGATGTAGAGTTCAAATCAGAGATGTAAATCCGTTGGATCCAGTCCTCCACTCCGAATGAGAGCGATTCTTGCATAATCACGAACTTCTTCATCTTCATCATTGAGAAGTTCTTTGAGACTTGGTACTGCAGGAGGATATGGCGAAACACCTAGAGCCCATGCAGCGGAACGTCGTACATGCATATCTTGTGAGCCAAGTAGCTCTACAATTGCTCTGAGAATGACCTCCGACTTTCGTTCAATCACTAATCGAATCATTCTCACTTGTTCATTGGGAGGGCTTGTATTGATTGCTTCTGCCAGTCCTTGAAGAGCTCGAGTATCATCCATATCACGAAGTCCACGAATGGCCCAATCCCTGACAATCTCATCATCGTCATCAAGAGCCGCTAGTAAGCAGTTGATAGAATCTGAAGAACCAATATTGCTTAGTGCCCAAGATCCAGACTGACGGATTTCTACATCTGCATCTCCCAATAGTGTACAGAGAGTTCCCAAGATTTTATCGTTTACAATCTGAGTAAGGGCAAAAATAGCTTCTTTACGAATATTGACATCCTCGGAGCTATCCCGAGTTATCTTTACAATCTGACCACTGTAGCATTCTGGATCTGAACTCCCCAAGATATGAAGTGCCCATTTTCTTACCTCAAACTCTTCTTCTTTGTTCGAAAGAATCTCCGCAACATATGCGTTAAGCGAATCAACTCTAGTTCTGTAAGCCGCTTGTAATCCGCGTTTCCTAATCAAAACATTTTCATCCAAAACCGCTTGTTCGATGAGCAGAACCATTTGGGTACTATTCAATAAATCCACAATATCGAGTAGAGGTTTTTTCAAATCGGAATCTTCTGAGAAGGCGCGATTTATGACTAGTTCAAACTCTTTTGGATGGTTATTGATATATTCTGCAATCTCAAGCCTTCTGTCTTTGGTGAGATCGGTCAACAAGAGTTCGGATATTTCTGTCACAAGATATCACTCTATTTTCGTATTGATACATCTTCCCGTGAAGGTAGAATTCAATAAATTTTGAATGCCTTTGCATGAGGCATCTTGAACCATTCCATATCTGGGTTGTACCTACGTACTGTAAAATGTGCCCCCATCTGAAGGGCAATAGTATTCAGGATTGTCTGTGCAAGTGCAGTTTTGAAACCAAAATCTTCAGGTACATGAATATGATGCGCCTGCATATTCAGAACTTCAGTCAGTATTTTCATGTATCGTTCATCATCAGGGCATTTTTGTCCGGAAATTAGCACTGCTTGATCTTCATCGTCTATTGACAAGTTTTGGTGATGACAGAAATCCTCACGGATGGCCGCAAACCCTTTGACAACTGCAAACTCATTAAATTTCATCATACCAACCTGAGCTGCAACATGATTTGGGCCATCCGAAATCATGTATAGTGGAGGGCCAGGCGTTACAAGCTCGGCAACAATCTTTCCTTCACGTTCTGCCCAACCAAGCATCTTCTTTCCTACGGTGGTAAGCTGTTTTACATCACTTTGCAGATTTCTCCGTAGTTTACTATCCAATTCAGAAGCGATAGTGAGCAAATATGCCATTGCAGTCGTGGTTGGTGAAGCTGGGCTGACGTTATACGAATCTACATGAGCCTTAGTCACCCATAATTTGGAAGTTTCTTCTGATGCTTTCCCATCTGGGTTGTCTGTTAATACAATGGTTTGAGCACCTTTTGTTTTGGTTTTCTGAAGAGCATCAAGTGTAGAGAGACTTCTACCTGAAGCTGTAACTCCAATTACCACTGTATCTGAATCCATTGGAATATGAATAACTTCAGGTGGCGACAATGAGATAGCATCTAATCCAACAGACCTGAAGGCCCATTTCCCATACTCGGATACAGCATAGGAATCTCCCGCACCAATCAACACAATCCGTTTTCCTGCAATATCTGATACATTAGCCAAATCTACCGAGTTAATAGTGTCCGCAATGGATTTCTCTTGTATCTTGATTGCTTCATAGCAAGCATCTAGGAACTCATTCATTCTTTCACAACCTAGTACATATTGACATCAAGCTGTATTCTGAAGATGCAATCTCTCTCTTCTAACTTTAGTCATATGTAAAACAGCGTATACAAGATAACACAATCCGACTAGTAAAATTGCTATTGGGAGTAAAAATCCTAGAAAATAGACCTGAAGATCATCAAAACCTGAATTATGCAAGGTCATTACAACATATAGCCAAAGTGCAATTCCAAAAGCTCCAATGAAGAGTATGATTATTCCACGTTTCATATGTTTCCCTACTACATCTCTAGTTTGCTTGGTAGAAAAGATCCCAGCAATTGAAATTCCTAATGGTATCAAAACAACTAGATAATACTCAGGGACTAAATCGTAGCCAAAGTCATCGAGGAACATAACAACAAAAACCCATATCATCAGGCCAATAGGACCAATACACCAAATGTTGGAGGATTTCCTCTTATCTCCTTCATCCCCGCTGCTAATTGCAATCACCCTAGCTTTCCATAATCATAGACGGATAAAGACATTATGAAAATGGAGCTGTCAACTATGGACTGTCCCCCTATCGTTGGCAAAAAGTACATTCACAGCAATCTCTCCATCTATCTCCATGTAGAAGCAATTGACCAGGATTTGATGATTTTACCCTCCTTAAGTTGATGAAAGATTAGCTCTGGATTGGTTAGTGCTCCCCGTTCCCAAGTTGTTGCTTGTTGATGAACTGGAGTTCCTCTGAGTCGTAAGCGACTAGCTACTTTATTCCCTTCTGCTATCATGTCGTCTATTTGGATAGTAAAATCAGGATACGCTGAGCGAGTTTCTTGCACGTTCTTTTTTACGCCATCAATCCCAATGACCTTTACATCGGTCGCAAGTCCAATTGCCTCATATTCTGGTGAAATATAATTTGATATTTCATCAACAAATCCTCGATTCCAGACTCGATCTATGAAGTCCCTCACAATTGCTTTATTCTTCTCAGTTGACATGGCGTACTACAAGACTACTTTTCCTTTAAGCATCACTACAATAAGAAAACCGTATATAGTTCAACTCTCAGGTTATCATTATCTCGTGGTTTGAGGTTTCACTAATGTCTGAAAAAAATCAAGAAGATTCAAAGACTATTGAGCGATTGAATCAGAAAATATCCGACATCCAATTTGGAAACAAAATCATCATTATTCTAATTCTACTGATTTTTGCTACTCAAGTATCCATAATCATAGAAAGTCCTGACATTCCCTCTTCTGGTTTGTCTGCACTTTTACAACTCATAACAGTGGCATTCCTTTTCATTGCAGCAATTATTATGTTCTGTACACGAAGTAATCAAGAAATAAGAAGCACTTCCTAACGAACATGAGAAAAGAGAAAAAGTGGCGCCCCCGCCGGGATTCGAACCCGGGTTTCAAGAGGTCCGCTCCAAGGTGTCAATCACGATGGATTGACAGTCTTGAATGCTAGTGCGATGAATGAAACTTCTAGTTTCCAATAATTCACTATAATTCAAATAGTGGTTCGAACAATCATTTTTGGATGTGAGTAGTGTGGTTAAGGAGTATCCAAAAACAAGAATTGAGAACATAGTCGAAGAAATTCATGGGATTACAATAACAGATCCATATCGATGGCTTGAGAACTCTTCTGACAAAGAGGTGCTTGATTGGATTAAGACCCAAAAGGATTTTGCTACAAGAATTATGGATGATTACAAGGGTTGGGATAAAACATACGCACGCGTAAAAAGACTACTCAGCTTCGATTCAATTATTCCGTACTCATTCAATATCACTGAAACGCCATCAGGTCTACGTTTTTTCTTTCTGATGCGAGAAGGAGGAAAAAAACAATATTCTCTGTTCTATCAAAATGAAAACCAAGGTAACAGAATTGAGCTGATTAATACTGATGAACTATCATCTGAGTGCCATGTGGCAATCGATTGGTATTATCCATCACCTGATGGTAGATTTATCGCATATGGACTATCAGAGGGTGGTACTGAGAAGAGTGTTCTGCATATTATTGATGTAGAACAGAAGAAAACATTCTCTGAGCAAATACCCCAAACACGAATGTGTAGTCTTATCTGGTTGCCTGATAATTCAGGCTTTTACTACACACGTTATCCGCTTCCTGGCACAGTTTCTCCTGATGAGGAGAATTACAATCGTCATATCTTCTTTCACAAATTAGGTGATGACTATAAGAACGATGTAAAGGTGTTCGGTGAGAACACACAACCAAATTCGGTTCTCTGGATGGTAGCTAATGATTCTTGCACAGTTCTATCAGTTGTGGATATTCAATACACTAAGGCAGATATCTATGTCAGTGTAGTAAATCGAGATAATCTAGTATCACTTAGTTTCTCTTCTTTAATTACGGCTTCATCGGTGATTAACTTTCCAATCATTAACGGAAACAAATTATACATCATCACACAGATGGATGCGCCAAATGGTAAAATCATTATGTATGATTTGAAAGAATTTCTACAAGGAGGAGATATCAAAAAACCCAAGACTATAGTGGATGAAGAAGATAATAGCGTCATCACTCCCGATTTAGATAAATTTGTGGTTCTTTCAAACAAAATTGGAGTGGTGAAGGAACAAAATGCAATGAGTAAGATATGCTTCTACAATCCAGAAACGAGTCATCTAATCGAAGAGGTCAATTTCGATACTTCAATGACGGTTCGTAGTATATACTCGTTGAAAGAATCTGATCAACTCTATTTTATGGCTGAATCTTTCTTAAAGCCTATTTCAATATATTTCCATAAACCTGAAACTGGTGTAAATCTCCTGATAGGTCCATCTCTAGACTTAGATTCTGAGTCTATAGATGTAAGACAGGAGTGGTATGAGTCTAAGGATGGAACCAAGGTTTCTATGTTTGTGTCATCTCTCAATAGCATCAAACCATCATCTACAACTCCAGTGCTTCTCACTGGATATGGAGGATTTGGATACTCTATTACGCCGAGGTATACTCCTGAAAATTACGCTTGGATTATGAATGGTGGAGTAGTTGCTGAGCCAAATCTGAGAGGCGGCAATGAATATGGGCAGGAGTGGCATCGTGCAGGTAACAGAGAGAATAAACAAAATGTGTTTGATGATTTTATATCTGCAGCAGAGTGGTTGATTGATAATAACATTGGTTCTCGTGAAACACTTAGTATTGTAGGAGGTAGCAATGGTGGACTATTGGTCGGTGCTGCATTTGTACAACGTCCTGACTTGTTCAAGTGTGTTTATTGTTCTCTTCCTCTTCTTGATATGATACGATACACTCGATTTCTAGTAGCAAAGCAATGGATTCCCGAGTATGGTGATCCCGAGATAAAGGAAGAATTCCAATGGCTCTATGCTTACAGTCCTTACCATAATGCAGCATCAGGAATTCACTATCCTGCTATACTCTTCAAGACTGCTATGGGCGACAGTCGTGTAGACCCAATGCACGCGCTCAAGATGACTGCAAAAATACAAAATGCAACATTGGCACCGATTGAAGAAAATCCTGTACTATTATGGGTAGAAACTGAAGAAGGGCATGCAGTTGGAAGGTCACTGGAACAAGAAATTGAAGGTAAAACCAGAGCACTCATCTTTTTAGCTCACCATACAGGGATGATATTGGAATAGGTATAATAAATAGAACAAAGAATGGCGCCCCCGCCGGGATTCGAACCCGGGTCTCAAGAGATCCGTTCCAAGGTGTCAACCACTTTGGATTGGATTGACAAGTTGGTCAACTTACTACTGCCTCTAAAAAAGGAAGTCCTATATCAAGATTGATTTAATAGGACTTAATTTAGACCGAATTTGGGTATGTTCCTTGAGTCATGTAGATCCATCAGTTGTGCGTTCAAGACTACTGAAGAAGATAATTCAAGAAGGGTTGCAAATTTCCCCCGAAGCTCTCGATTTTCTTGTATCTCTAGACTCCCCAGAAGAGATTTTTCAAGATATATACCACCGTGTTCCGAAAGACGAAATCTCAACTGTCATCAATAAATCATTCCTGAAAATTTGGATGTCCCCCACTTTGAAACTCGATATTACGAAAGACGACGGTGTGCAAGATCAAATAGAATTCATGAACATTGTTAGTACTCTGGACCTTGAAAGTATGAGAATCGCCAGTATTGATTTATCTCCTTTGAGTTCTTGTTCCAATTTGTCAATTATCAATCTCTCAGAGAACTGCCTTGAATCTATTAACCTGGATCCGCTCAGATTCTGTGAAAATTTGAAAAAGATTAACCTGTCAAAGAATAGTCTTGCTAAGATCAATCTATTTCCATTGCGTGATAATATGAGTCTATCAGAACTTATTCTTCATGGTAACAACTTTGAAACAATTGATTCAACACCCCTCTATAACAAACACCTACAATCTCTTGATATCGATGACGACGTAAGATTAGTAACAATCCTTGAAAAAACAAGATTCTCAAAATCTTATCCGAGGACAATTTATGATGCCCCTGTCCGATTACCTAATCTCGAAGTTATGCCATATCTCTTCTCATTGGTTAAGGGAAAAGATTGGAAACCTATTCATTTGTTACACGAATCTCTAAGAATATTGGATCTTGACTGGTTGGGAATGATAGATGGAGATGCTGAACCACTTCTTCAAGATGTAATACTGAAAAACCTTGGAACCGATGAAATTGAAATAGTTCGTCAAAAGACAATGGAAACTCTGATACCGTTAGTAATTCAACAGATTGATGAGGGGCGGACAACTTTTGGACTTGATATTGAGAGAGCAAGTGCTGAATCAAAAGAGATAGCCAAGAGAGTAGAGCAAATCAATGAAATAAGAAATGATGAACTGAAACAAGTAAAGATTGTAACTCGTTTATATGACTTCAAAGGCGGCGGTGACGAAGAGTATGACCGGAGAGCGCTGATACTCACTCATTATGGAAATCAGATTATGAAGTCATTAGACTTCAGGAATTTTGATGATGCTGATTTTAAAATCAATCAAGAATTGGTACGAGCAATAGGAGTACTTGGTCATGAACTGCAAATCATCCATGAATCCTATAAAGAAACAGAGATGAAGGGAGTGTGGATGACCTTTAACTCGGAAGAGCCGAGTCCATCATTTGGAAAGTTGGAATCTCTACCCCAAGCAGATGATGGACGTTCTGCCATTAAAATGAATGAGTTATTGCAGGAGTATATATTGAATCTATGGTATTTCCAGCGTAAACTCAATAGCTGATAAAAGAAGTGGCGCCCCCGCCGGGACTTGAACCCGGGTCAAGGATTTCTCTCGTTGCTCTTATATGATTCAGATGTGGTATTAGCATGAAATCTTATGGTTATCGTAGCCAAGTTGGAGAAGGTAATTGAATTATTGTATGACGCTTTCGAAGACATTCGTTTTGAATTAGATGATGATGTTAATTGGTTCAATAATGCATTACCACAAATTGAGAATTGCTTTGAATTCCTTCGAAAACGTGCTATATCAACTAGGGACTTAGTGTTTCTTTTTGGTACTATGTGGCCGAATATTAATCGTACAATGAAGAAGAAGGAGTTTATCCAGCGTCTGACGATAATTGTTTGGTCGAACTTTGTTTTCAACCTTTCATCAATTGAATTCTTCCTAAAAAATATCATCAAAACATCCTCAGCTGGACCTCTCGTCGATTGGCTTTCAAAGAAAACAGAAGATGCACTGAAGGAGAAGAAAGTGTTCTGGATGTATCTTGGTAATATCATGAATGTATCACGAAAAAAGAAGCTTATTACAAAAGCTCAATATAGAAACTGGTCCAACTTGCTTCAGTTACGTAATGCTATAGTACACAATAATGGTGTTTTCGAGAAGAGTAGAGAATTATGTATCGGACAAATCAAAATTATCGTAGAAGCAGAAAATTCCATAGAAACAATGTTGATCAATTATCCTAGATTGATGAAGATACTCATCAAACTAACAAGAACTTGGATTGAGAAGTATCTGGATGTCCATAAGTTTTGACAACATCATGTAAAAATACAAAGATCATCTTCTACACACCATCGTTCTAATATTCTATCAAGCGCCTTCTGTGAACTCTTAAGATGTAACGGTCTTCTACATCTGACACAGTTCCACTCCTCAAAGACCACATCTTCTGGAACCAACTCAATAGATTCCTCTCTTGTAGCATAATTAAACGTAATAACCACAGCCAATCCCTCTGAGAAGGTCTTCTGGAATCTGCTTCTTAGGCATGTTGGACAATACATCCCGTCACTCTCCTCTATCTAAACAGGAACAGCCCTCACGGTCCTAGCCTGCACAACATTGGCGATGTTACACCGAGGACAGATCAGGACCATCTTATCGGAGGCTATGTCATCAGATGTTGCCTTGCCAAGAGTCTTCCACTTGGTGCCGTTGTTCAGTACAATCGTTTCGCACATGGTGTCCACGAGAGTATGTGCGGATGGGGGTTGAAAAGGACCTACAAGAATGGTTCAAGGTTTAGGATAGAATCTATCAGGGTCCAAATCCCAGTATTCATCATCACGATGCGGCCTATCTTCATCTTCTTCATATCCTACATACACTTTCACACTTGGGTCAAGAACTGGATGTATGAAGGGGCACGATGAATAATTATCCATGAGATCGACAGCCTTGAGATTTAGACATGCACGTAACGGCGAGAGGTCAATGTATTCAAGGTCATTTTTCTGAAGGTAGATGTATTCGAGAGCGGTACAAAAGCTGAGAGGAGTCAAGTCAATCTCCTCTAGTCTATTGTCACTTAATGAAAAGACCTTCAGGGTTACACATGAACTGAGGGGTGTAAGGTCGATATAGGCAATATCTAACTCACTGAGATCAATTTCAGTAACATCATCCTCGAACTCCTCATGACCCTTCCTACCATCTATCTTGGTGTATTTCAGCACAATCGTCATGGTTACTCCCCTTCTATCTCACTCCACGGTCGCCCTCTATTCTCTGCAATCCACCAGATAGCTTCCCGCAGTTCATCACTCATTTTCACACCTGGGACCGAGGTATCACCAGTCTTCAACTGGAATCCTAGTTCAGCAAGAGCCTTTCTGACCTGTTCAAGTCCTTCGAGGTCGGTGGTGAGGCGCATGTCAAGAGCGGTCAGGATTTTGTAACCATAGGCGGTGAGCCAGAGTTCCCGTATGTCCGCCTCAGTATCTCTCACTCCGACACTGACTCGTTGCATCTCTGCTTCTCGAAGGTCGATGACCCGTTGCATACTTTTTGCTAACTCCCCATGGTGCGTGCTCAACTCTTCAACATTGAGACCTGTGGTAGCTCCTCCAGTTTCTATAATTCTCGGTATATCCTCTAGTAGTCTCTCTCTCACCTGTTCATGAGCCAATTCGATAGGAGTGTCTGCAGGTATCGAGCGAAAGAGGTCAGACAGGTCGCAGTCGATGAATCCATAGTGCTTCAATCCCAAAGCATAGAGGATATCCTGTTGCACGCGATGGTCTGTCCCGAATTGTTCAACAGTCTTGCACAAGAAGGACCACGGGTATGAACTGACAGGTCGCCTGTAAATGGCATGTACTTGTTCGAGCCATGATGATACTGCATCGCTGGACTGGAGCTGATTCCCAGACAGACTGAGTCTCTGCAGGTTGGTGCAGGTGGCAAGAGGAGTCAAGTCTAGGGACGTGAGCTGATTCCTATTCAACCAGAGGTACTGCAGGTTGGTGCAGGTGGCCAGCGGGGTCAGGTCTAGGGACGTGAACTGATTCTCAGACAGATTGAGTTTAAGCAGATTGATGCAGGTGGCTAGCGGGCTCAGGTCTAGGGACGTGAGCTGATTCTCATCCAGATAGAGTTCCTGCAGACTGGTACAGGTCGCAAGCGGGCTCAGGTCTAGGGACGTGAACTGATTCTCAGACAGATTGAGTTTAAGCAGATTGATGCAGGTGGCTAGCGGGCTCAGGTCTAGGGACGTGAGCTGATTCCCAGACAGATAGAGGTATCGCAAGTTGGTGCAGGGAGTAAGCGGGCTCAGGTCTAGAATTTGAAACTGATTCCCAGACAGATTGAGGTATCGCAAGTTGGTGCAGGGAGTAAGCGGGCTCAGGTCTAGGGACGTGAACTGATTCCCAGACAGATTGAGTTTAAGCAGATTGATGCAGGGAGTAAGCGGGGTCAGGTCTATCGACGGGAGCTGATTCCTATTCAACCAGAGTTCCTGCAGGTTGGTGCAGGTGGCCAGCGGGGTCAGGTCTATGGGATCTGGGGCCCAGAGCTGATTATGAGACAGATCGAGTCTCCGCAGATTGGTGCAGGTGGCCAGCGGGGTCAGGTCTAGAGCCCAGAGCTGATTACATCCCAGATAGAGTTCCAGCAGACTGGTACAGGTGGCCAGCGGGCTCAGGTCTAAGGACGTGAACTGATTCTCATACAGATCGAGTTTCCGCAGATTGGTGCAGGTGGCCAGCGGGGTCAGGTCTAGAATTTGAAACTGATTGTCAGACAGATTGAGTTCCAGCAGACTGGTACAGGTCGCAAGCGGGCTCAGGTCTAACAACCAGTGCTGACTCTTATGCAGAGCGAGTACTTGCAGGTTGGCGCAGGTAGCAAGAGAGCTCAGGTCAATACTGGCTATTAGCTGAAGAGAGAGATCAATCTCAACAACATCATCCTTGAACTCAACCTGTCCCTGAGAACCATCCTTAGTGGTGTAGGTCAGCACAATCGTCATAGTCTCCGTGCCCTCATCTTCCTCAACTGTCAAATAACATATGTTTCCTTCGTCCCTATTAAGCCCACCTTGCAGACTCCCTGCTCTGGGAGATAACCGGGTTCCCCAACTCGGTTATCAATAGTTTTCATTGATACACAATTAGTATTTGAAGATTCAGTCATATTATTCAGGTTGGAATAGTTGATTAAATCTTCAGGATTGTCCAGCCGAATCATTCTCCTTCAAACAACCATAATGATGCCATGGCCCTCTCTTATCGCCGACCATTTCAATATAGAGTTCATTGTAGTGAATGGGTTTGCCACATCGTTTACAAATGTCGACAATATAAGATTCGGACATACATACCAATATCATCCTGCAGATTTTAAAGTAATCTGCTCATTGAGACCGAGCTGTGTAAGAATTGCGATAGTAATTCTAACTCACTACTGAAAGATAAGTTCTCAACCGATGAGTTTAATAGAAAATCGGATTTGCAGCAGTCAATCACGCCCCTGTAGTGTAGTACGGTTTAGCATTCAAGACTGTCAATCCAATCGGATTGATCGATTGAAGCAGACCTCTTGAAACCCGGGTTCGAATCCCGGCGGGGGCGCCACTTCTTTTCACTAGATAACCTTTCAACTAATAACTATAGACATACTCATATCATAATTTGTAATGATTATTCAATCATGTCAGAGGGCTGGTGTTATGAAAGATGATGATTCATTGGAGGAGAATCCACTAGCATATAATCCCTTACCAATACGTTTTGATGAAAAGGACGAAATGGTATTGAGAGAGATGCAAGGTGGAGCCATTGTGGTTGATCTTGATTGGTACCCAGAGCAATATGAAGACCAAGAATCCGAAGACGCAGGTGCTACAATACTCAATCGAGAAACCCTCGAGTGCCAAGTTATGGCATGTGACAGTATGAACGAAATTGACAACATGGATGATGAATCTGGTTATGAGAAAATGACATGGAATGAAGACATAACTTATCATCCTATCTTACTTGTTCCTGTCGAGATTCATAAGGTCCTAGGTCCAACCGGTTATTATCACAGATTCTGGGGATATGTCTGCCAGTCCTATCCTGATTCAGAATACGTAGAAGTCAAGAAAGCAACAATATCACTACCCTCGGGTTTGTCCAAACGAATCGCGGCTTTCAGTGAAGATATGTTGAACTTGAAAGTTAATCCAGTTGAAGACTCAAAGGTTCATTTGATTCTCACAACGTATCATGGTTTGGAAGAGTTCGAATCTATGAATG
>Ga0315535_1002241_pt1 | contig 12511 bp, 13 predicted proteins | sample SalMarSW160220MG_2_FD_203092 | JGI IMG/M metagenome (GOLD analysis project Ga0315535, IMG submission 203092) | Salt marsh sediment microbial communities from the Plum Island Ecosystem LTER, Massachusetts, United States - Salt Marsh Sediment SW1602-20 ...
GGGGAGGATAATCCTGCCCGGAAATTTTAGCCTTGTAATTGAGTAAGCTGAAAGGCTTGCAATTATAGTTGTGAAAAACGCTGAAAGCCCGGACACTATAATACTGTTTCTTAAATATGCGATCAGGTGAACCGCGTTGCTTGTAAAGATTTCGAAATAGTTATTTAGTGTAAAAACATATGAAACCTGTTCAGAAAGAAAATCTGGTTTTTTGCTGAATGAAACCACTATCATCCATAAAAATGGAATTATACAAAAGGCCAGCATAAAAACGGCTATAATAAAAAGTAATGTTTTTTTTAATTTTTCTTCTTTCATTTAATTTCTTCAGTGAAGTTTCCTATTTTTATATATATAACAGCAAGAATCGAAGCCAGAAGGAATATTAAAATGGATATAGCTGAACCATAACCGAAATCCCCAGTCAAGTAATATTTAAAAGCATAGAGAGATACCGACGATGTGCTGCCGCCAGGGCCTCCACCCGTTAAGACATAGATTAAGTCGAAAATCCTGATAGCATCAATTGTTCTGAATAAGAGCGCGACTATAATAACAGGTTTTAATAAAGGTAACGTTATGTAAAAAAACCTCTTTATAAAATTCGTTCCGTCAATCATTGCCTGTTTATAAAGCTCATTTGGAATAGTTGAAAGTCCAGCCAGAATAATTATGGCTATGAAAGGCGTGGTCTTCCATACATCACTGATTACAATTGAAATAAAAGCTCCAACAGGGGTACCCAACCAGTTTATATGTGAATTTGAAAATCCCAGATTTATAGATAAATAATTGAGAAGGCCATAATTAAAATTATAAATGAGCTGCCAGACTCTTGCGGAAATAGCAACTGGAATTGTCCAGGGGATTAAAATGGCAACGCGGAGAAATCCCCGTCCCGGAAATTTTTCATTCAATACAAGCGCAAAAACAGTTCCTAGGATAATTTCAAGTGTTACAGAAACTAAAACAAAAAGGATCGTAAATATCAGTGAATCCCGAAAATGAATGTCGGATAGAAGTCTTTTGAAATTTCCCAGTCCGATAAACTTTTCCGGGAGAAAGGTTACGTCTCTAAAGAATCCGGTTACAAATGTTCCAACAACTGGGACTACTATAAATATCAAAATGACAAATATCAGTGGCAGATTAAAAAATAATCCCTCTTTCTTTTCACTATTTATTGTGAATAGTTTCACTTCTTTGTGCTATAAATATTTTCCAGTGATTGAATCTCCCTCTGGCTTCTATTTAATGCATCTGATGAAGAAATTTTTCCTGCTAGGCATTGATTAACATAGCGTTGAATTATATCCGATACTTCATTATAAAAAGGGAGCACAGGGCGTGCAACGGCATGCTGAAAAGCATCGTATAGAATTTTTATCTGCGGATAATTTTCCCGTAGCTTTTTATTGAAGTAAACGTCTTTTCTGCCGGGATTCCATCCTACAGAAGTGAAAAGATTTTTCTGCACTTCATAAGATGTCACATATTTAATAAATTTCAATGCCTTTTCCCTCTGATCGGAATATTTTGAAACTCCGATATGCCATCCACCAAGAGCAGAAGCCGAACTATGATTATCAAAGTGGGGAAGAATAGTCATTCCTGTCTTTCCCTTGACGTTTGAATCCTTGTTGTTATGAAGTTTAAAGGCATAAGTCCAGTTCCTTTCAAACAATGCATTACCGTTTTGAAAAGCACGTCTAACTTCTTCCTCTTTCATATCAGTATAAGTATTTTCGGGTGAGATTTTATATTTATGAATAATGTCCTGCATAAACTGCAAAGCATAGATATTTTCAGGAATATTAAGTTTTATAATTCCATTTTGTAAGATCCCCCCACCGTTGGAAGCAATGAATTCAACAAAATCGCAAATTAAGCCTTCATACTGCGCACCCTGCCAGACAAATCCATAGAAATCATTATTCGTTTTTCTTTCCTTTTTTTGAATCCATTCAGATTCATTAACCAGATCATTCCACGTATCGGGAGGGGAATTGAACCCATATTTTTTTAACAGATCTTTTCTATAATATAAGAGCCCGACATCAAGAAAAACTGGAAGCGCAAATAAATGATTGTCTGATTTATCAACAGAATTAATTACAGAGGGGAAAAAATTATTAATTGAAAAACTTGTGTCATCTAAGAGTGTATCCAGGGGAAGCAGCCATTTGGATTCAATAAATTGCTTGAGCCATACAACATCCATTAAAAACAAATCAGGATCTTTCTGTTTTGATTCAAGCGAAACTATTAGCGATTGTTTACGTTGATCAGTATATGTTGGTTGTCTAATTAGTTGAAGATCGGAATTTGTCTCTTCATTAAAGCTGTGTACTAATTTCTGCCAGTAATTAACTTCTTCAGGTGAGCCGCCGATCCAGATCGTAAATTCTTTTTGATTTTTTGAACAGCCGGAGAGAAGTATCAGTATTAGAGCTATAAATAGAATAATAAATCTTTTTTTTTGCATTATTGTTACGGTTGTTCAGGATTTTAAGCAATATAAAAACTAAGCCGGTTAATAGAAATGAAAAAGCGACGATCCTGGAGTAAACCAAATCTTTAGTATATATAGAGAATAGTGTAATAAAGAGACTTTTGTGTGTAATTAAAATTGTTCTGTAAATAGGGATGGATTATCAGGTAATTAAATTTAACTAATACCATAACGCAACTGCTTTTGCTCAGACCGATGGCTCTATTTAGTAGGAATAAAGACCAGCTGTGCCAACGTGAATCATCAATTTTTAGGATTAGAAGTTTTTAATTATCAGATCTGAGATAGTAAGACCTATACTTAATGAGGCGGTTGCGGCAGGCGAAGGTGCATTCAAAACGTGAATCATTCTTTCGGCTTCTACAATTCTAAAATCATCAACCAGTTTTCCATCAGGCTCAAGAGCCTGTGCACGGACACCAGCGCCGGCACGGTATATATCTTCATATTGAATAGCCGGAATTAATTTTTGTAATGCTTTAACAAAGGCAGTTTTGCTGAATGATCGGTTAAATTCGTGAAATCCCATTTTATAATGTTTTACTACCATTTTCCAGAAACCGCCATAAAACATCATTTGAGCTAAATCAGGGAATGAAATATCAGAATGTTTGTATCCTTCTCTTTTGAATGCAAGCACGGCATTCGGCCCAGCCTCAATACCCCCTTTTATCATTCTTGTAAAATGAACACCAAGGAAAGGAAAATTGGGGTCAGGTACCGGATAAACGAGATTTTTTACAAGAGGTTCTTTCTCTTTTTTAATTTTATAGTATTCACCACGGAAAGGGATTATCTGTAAACCTGGTTCAACCCCACAGAGTTTTGCAATTCTATCAGATTGAAGTCCCCCGCAGTTAACTAGGAATTTTGACCTGACTTCGCCGCTTTCGGTCTCCAGAATAAAATAATTATTTTCATTTATTAGATTTATAAAGCGGCTGTTTGTTTTGATTTCTCCATCTTTTTCTTTTATTAATTTTGAGTAAACATTAACTACGTCCTTGTAATCAACAATTCCTGTGTCGCCGACGGACAAACCTTCAATACCTTTTACATAAGGCTCATATTCATTTAATTCGTCGGCAGATAATCTTCTTATTTTTTTAAGACCATTTTCTCTGCCGCGCCTTTCAAGTTCGTTTAATGCAGCTATTTCATTTTTATTTGTAGCAACGACTAGTTTTCCACAACGCTCATACTTTATGTTATTTTTTTCACAAAATTGGTACATCATTTCTCTGCCAAGAGTGCAATTCTTTGCTTTCAATGAACCGGGTTTATAATAAAGTCCGGAATGAATTACGCCGCTGTTGTTTCCTGTTTGGTGAGCAGCAAGTTGATTCTCGGCTTCCAGTATGACGATTTTGTAATTGATTTTTTTCTGTAAATTGAGGGCAGTTGCAGTTCCTATTATTCCTCCCCCTATAATTGCAATGTCAAATATTTTAGGATCGTTTGCCATTTCAGTTTCCGAAAAGAAAGGAATCAATTTTACTAAAATAGGTCTATGGGGGATTAGATTAAAGAACAGTCGGGATGTAAGCATTTTATTCTTTAATAAACATATCAGAGCTTAGAGCCGCAGGTAAGCCTATAAATAATATCAGAAAGACTATATGTAAAATTAGTTGAAAAACCGAATGGGGATTTGAAGGGGTGTGGCTTAATGGTATTACTATAAGGTTCATTATCAGCCATGTAAGAATTCCGAATAGAAATGCGATCCAATATTTGTTTTTTAGGAATGTTTTTACCTTTGGATAATTAAAGAAGTAAAAGGTGACAAATGAATATACAATTATAAAATGAAATAAGAGGCCACAAATAGCGTAGAAAGAACCACCTAAAAAAGCGATTTGACCGAAAACTCCACTGGCAATAAAATACAAAACTATAACAGGATTTTTGCCTCCTGAAGTGATTAGAAAATTTACAAATGATGCAGAAATATCAAGTGTTCCAGCCAGTAAACCTGTGTAGAAAACATATTTCAAAATTTTAGGTGAAGATTTTTTGCTATCTTGAAAAGAGCCCATGTCAGTAGTTTTTGTGCTAATTAGTATTAATACATATATTTCCGAAAATTTTGTATCATATTCAACATAATATTTTAATAACTTAATTAATGCTATGAAATACGTTGCTTTTTTACGCGCAGTCAATGTTGGGGGCCACAACAAAATAAAAATGGAAGATTTGAAAGAACTTTTTGTCTCTATTGGTTACAAAAATGTTAGAACTGTTATCCAGAGTGGTAATGTGATTTTTGAATCGTCTGGTAGAAGTATAAGATCTATAACTTCAAAGATTGAAGATAAATTGTTGAACTATATGACAAAAGAAATTAAGGTTTTTGTTAGAACTCAAAATGAGCTTTTAAAAATTGTAAGACAAAATCCTTTTGGAAAGACTAAGGGTGATGATAAAATAAAAACATATGTATTCTTTTTGTATGAAGAGCCAAAAGAGAAAATTGAGATTCCCTTTACAACCGCTTCGGGAGAAGTGAATGTCTTCTCCAAAAATAATCTGAATCTATTTTTGCTTGTAAAAAAAATTCCCGGAAAAGCCTCTTCGCCCAATGATCTAATTGAAAAGGCTTTCAAAGTTCGGGCAACGGCCCGCAATTGGGATGTTGTATGTAAAATTATGGAAATAGCAGGGAAGGGTAATTAAATGAAACCCAAATTCTTTACTAACCCTTTAAAATTTCGTAAATGGCTCGAAGATAATCATAATAAGAAAAAAGAACTGATTGTCGGATTTTATAAAAAGTTATCGGGCAAGCCCAGTATAACCTGGCCTGAATCAGTTGAACAGGCCCTTTGTTTCGGCTGGATAGATGGAATTCGCAAATCAATTGATGCTGAAAGTTATTCGATTAGGTTTACTCCAAGAAAGCCTAAAAGTAACTGGAGTGCTGTAAATATTAAAAAGATTGAAGAGCTAAAGAAACTTGGTTTGATGAAACCTGCCGGGCTCGCAGCTTATTATAGAATAGACAAAAACAATTCATATATTTATTCATTCGAACAGAGAATTGTACGATTTGATCCGCGCTACAAAGAGATGTTCAAAAAAAATAAAAAAGCCTGGATCAATTTTCAATTGCAGGCACCTTATTATAGAAAAACCGTAACTCATTGGGTAATGAGCGCAAAGCAGGAGAAGACGCGTCTAAAGAGATTGAATACTTTAATAAAAGATTCTAAAGCAGGCTTGAAAATTAAGGAGATGAGAATAGTGAGGAAGTAGTATTTTATAAATCGACCTTGAAGGTCTATTGAGTGACCTTCAAGGCTACATTTTTTATTACTTAGCTTTCTTTATATAAATATCACCTGCTATTGTAGAAATTTTTACTTTATTGTTTCCACCGTTAAATATTCCGGTTCCGGTTAATACTTCTGTTTTTCTCCAGCCGTTATTCTTTTCTTTTTGGGCAGTTGATTCATTAAGACTAAAATCACTGTGAATTTTATATTTACCATTATCATCCTGGTTGTATGTTATCTGTGAATTAATATCCATTGAAAAATCCACTGGTACAACAAGGGTTATATCTCCGCTCATTGATTTGAGCTCTATATCTTTGTTATCACCTGTTCCGGTTTCTGTTATCCCGATATTTCCCCCCATTGTCGTTGCCTTTACGCTTCCATTAACTGATTTTATTAGAATATTTCCGCCCATCGTTTTAGCTTTTACAAATTTATCTGCTGAGTTTATCGTTATGTCTCCACCCATTGTCTGCACATCGGCTCCGAATGGTGCGTTATTCAGTTCAATGGCTCCACCCATAGTAGAAATGTGGGTTTCTTTCCCGATAGAAGTTCCATCCCTCCTTTTTAAGTTTTTAATTGTAACATTTCCTCCCATCGAGCTTCCATCTACATTTCCGACTACGTTCTCAATACTTACCTTTCCGCCCATAGTTGAAACTTTGCCGTCAACGTCGGAATCAGTTAGAGTTATTGGTCCACCCATAGTTTTTAATCTAAGATTTCCTTTTAAATATGATAGGTTAAGCGGGCCACCCATTGTTGTTCCTTCCATTTCACCTTCTATATTATTTAATGTAACTGCACCGCCCATAGTTTCAAATTTTAAGTCAAATTTTTTAGGAACTTTTATTATAACCTCAATCTTTGAGCTTCTATTATTACGTGATCCTTCGTAATCGCTAGTTACTACAACTCCGGAGGAGCTTTGATTAAAATTCAGATTAACATCTTTCCAGTCACTACCTCCCAATTCAGCATCTATAGATACAATATCTTTATCCCATCCATTGATGTTTATTGTGGCACCAGTTCTGAGATCAAGATCAAGAAGTTGACCGCTCTTTACGCTGAACTCTTTATGAACTCTTTTATCTTTTTGAGGATTTGCTCGTTCTGTATAAGAACTAAATGCCGGCGCAATATTCCAGGTAGCCTCAAGTGAAGAGCCGCTGAAGAATATTATCATTAAAAATGATGTTGATAATAAGATAATCTTTTTCATTTATTCCCTCTGTTTTTTATTTCTTTTTAATTTGTATGCTTCCGTTAATGGTGTAAATTTCTATATAATTTTTGCCGCCTCCGTTAATTGCATATTTAGCGATAATTTTATTATCTCTTAAATCAACGTTTGAGAGATTTACGGTTTCAAAATCTGAGTGTATAAGCTTCATCATCTCCTTATTCTCGTCATTTCTGTTATACGGCCTCGATATCACTGTTGCTGATACATTTATCTTTGCATTGGCAGGCAGATAAAGGACGACATTTCCGTTGAGTGATTTAATTTTGCTGTTCCCGCCTGATGGATTGAGTTCAACATAAATATTACCGCTTTTTGTCTCCGCATTAACAAAGCCGTTAATATTTTTGAGATCAATATTTCCTCCATAAGTATTTGATTCAATATTTCCGGTTGCTCCTGAAAGGGAAATATCTCCGCCGTATGTATTAATGTTTGCATTACCTGAAACCGTTCCAATACCGATACTTCCCCCCATTGTTTTAACATCAGCTGTTCCACCAACATTACCAACGTTAATGTCTCCCCCCATAGTACTTACATTTAAATCTTTATCAGCTTTATTGACATTGATTGAGCCACCCATTGTATTAATGCTTAATTTTCCACTTACTACACCTGTTCTTACGTCTCCGCCATTGGTAGAAATTGTGAGTTCATCACCAATATTTCCTGTCGCTATATCTCCGCCATTCGATTTTAAATTTGTTCGACCGCTGACATCTCCAGTTTTAATATCACCACCGGAAGTAAATATATTTGTTGTACCTTTTAAGCTTCCAGTCTGAATGACATCTCCTGATTGTGTATTTATATCAACATTAAAATCTGATGGGATATTAATGGTCAGTGAAATATCGCTGGATAGGCCTCGCCAGGAGGAATGATCATTCCTGATTTTCACGGTGTTATTTTCCAGGGTGGCATTAATGGTGTTGATGTCTTCCTTATCCTCAGATGCAATTTTTATATTAACTTCATCTTTATTCCAGACAGCAATTTTTATATCTCCTGTGGATATTTGCACGTCCAGTTTTCCACCTTTATTAACATTGAACGTTTTTGTTTTTGACCCGGAATTGTCTTGTGATAATCCTGTATTGCTTTGTGCGTTTATCATTAAAGATAAACAGAAAAGTATTCCAAATGTTTTTATAGTTAGATTTGATTTTTTCATTATAGTTGTGCCTCCTTAACAAGTGATGCCGCACGAATTCTTATATATTCATTGTCATCATTTTTTGATTTTTGTTTTAGTATTTTCAAAGTCGCTTCGTCAAATTTATTTCCTTCCATTGTGGCAGATGTCAAACCGTTAATTGCTGCTATCCTTATTCCTGAATTTGGATCTTTTACCAAAGCGAATAAAAGAGCATTTTTTATTTGCTGATCATAAGGCAGATTAAGCAGTGCTGTAAGAGCCCTTTTTCTAACTCCCGGATTGTTGTCAAGCTCAAGAGTTGTAATTAATGCAGATTTAACTTTCGGGTCTAGTATCGCGTTTTTTTCTTCTGTTTGGTTTGCAATAGCGCTAACAGTAGTAAATCTTGAGCCAGGATTTTTTTCATTCAAGAGTGCACGCGCAAGGATCATCTGGATTTTAGGCTCGTCAATATTTCCCTTAATTGTTACAGGTTTTACAGCTTCAAATGTGAATTGAACATCGCCGTTGATTCCTGCAGGCTGGATGAATCTTACATTTGTAATTTTAGCCGATGCAAGGTTTAATTGTGCTCCATCGATAAGGTTATTTTCATTGTTGCCATGAAAAAAGACATATCCCATGAATAATCCAGCAAAAAGTGAAGTGGTACCCACAAGCATTGGTTTATAGTAGTAAAATGCAAAATTATTTACTGCTTCAGCTATTTTTTCGAAAAAAGATCGTTTTGAAACCTCCTTATCAAGGTTGAGCCGCAATTCTCTCCTGGCATTTTGTAACGATAATTCATCAGCATCTTTTTTATCGAGATTGTCTATTTCTTTATAGAAGCTATTAAGTTTATCATATTCATACTGGCAATCTTCACATTCAATCAAATGTTTATGAAGCTCTTCAAGCTCTGCTTCATTCAACTCTTTAAGAAGGGCCAATTCCATCATTTCTCTATATTTTTGGTGCTTCATTTTTGTACTCCTTTACACATCAAATTCTTTTAAATATTCTCTCATTTTTATAGTAGCATTGAATAAATAATTTTTCACGGTGCCTGTTGATATATTCATCATTTCTGCGATTTCATTTATTTTATATTCTTCAAAATGTTTTAGAGTAAATACCATTTTTTGTTGAGGAGAAAGTTTGTCAATTGCACGCGTTATATTCTCCGAAATATCTGAACTTATCGCTCTTTCGTCAGTGGTTGAGCCATCGGCAATTGATTCATAAGTCAGCTTTGTCTCCCCGTCAGCGCCAGATTGTTCTTCATCAAGCGAAGCATAAGAATATTTCCCTTTTTTAGTCTTATGAGTAAGCGCAACATTGACAGTGATCCTGTAAAGCCATGTTGAAAATTCGCTTCTGAATTCAAATTTCTTCAGCCCCTTAAAAACTCTTAGAAAAACATCTTGGTAAATATCTTTTGCATCTTCCTGATCATTTGTATATGAATAAGCAAGTGAAAGAACACTCCGGTCGTACCGGTATATGAGCTCCTCAAAAGAAGCTCTGTCTCCATGTTGAGCTTTTTTTATTAGTTCAGATTCTTCTGGTTGCATTTAATTTTTTTATTCTCTGTTGTTTTAGACTTCAAACATAAGGAAAAGGTTGGGCATAGTGGTTTATTAATCTTCAATTTAGTAAAAGTGAAGTAAATTACCGATAATTTTCTCTGATTTTTAATATTTTGTAATCATAGTTTTTATAAATTAAAATTTAATGAATTGAATATTTATTGATACGGAGACAAATAATGGAAAAAAGGAAATTTGCAGATACCAATGAAGAAATAACGTTGCTTGGATTTGGCTGCTGGGGAATTGGAAAATCAATGTGGATTGGTGCAGATGATACCGAATCAAAAAAAGCATTAATTAGAGCTATAGATGAAGGGATAAATTTCTTTGATACCGCCCTGGTTTACGGTGCTGGTCATAGTGAAGTACTTGTTGGAGAAGCCGAGAAAGAATCAGGTAAAAAGATTTTTATTGCATCAAAAGTTCCGCCAAAAGACATGGAATGGCCCGCGCTTGATAACAGTAAGTTAAAAGAAGTATTCCCCAAAGATTACATAATCAAAAGAACCGAACAAAGTTTGAGGAATTTAAAAAGGGATAATATCGATCTTATGCAGTTTCACGTATGGAATGATAAATGGTCGGATCAGGATGAGTGGAAAGAAGCAGTAAATAAACTGAAAAAAGAAGGTAAGGTGAGATATTGGGGGATTTCAATTAATGATCATCAACCTGAAAACGGGATAGAAGCAGGTAAGTCGGGATTAATTGACAGTTTTCAGGTGATCTTTAATATTTTTGACCAGAAGCCAATAGAGCGGTTGTTCCCATTCTGTAAAAAAAATAATATAAGTATTATTGCCCGGGTTCCTTTTGATGAGGGAGCTCTAACAGGGAACATAAGTACCAATACCGACTTTCCGGTTGGCGATTTTAGAAACAATTACTTTCGTGGAACAAGGAAAGTAGAAGTTAAGCTCAGGGTTGACAGCATTATGAACGATGTTAAAACTGAAGTTAGCTCTATGGCAGAAGCGGCATTACGTTATATTATAAGCTTTGACGCAATTACCTCTGTAATTCCGGGAATGAGGAAGGAGAAAAATCTCATGGCAAATATTGCATCAGTAAAAAAGGGTCCCCTATCTGCTGAATTATTAAAAGAATTAAAAACTCATAAATGGAATAAAAATTTTTATGAGTAAAAAAACTATTACGATATTTGGCAGCTCTATTCCTAAAGAAGGAGAGGAAGAGTTTGAAACCGCTTACTGGTTAGGGAAGTCATTGGCGAAAAATAATTTTAATGTGTGTACTGGAGGTTACAGAGGAATAATGCACGCAGTATCAAAAGGAGCAATGGAAGAAGGTGGAGAAGCAATTGGCATAACCGTTGACTTATGGGGTATAACGCCCACCAAATATCTTACAAAAGAAATTAAATGTAATAGTCTATTCGAAAGAATTTCAGAACTGGTTGAAATAGGAGATGCTTACATTGTCCTTCAAGGCGGAACAGGAACCCTTCTGGAACTTGCGGTTGTATGGGAATTTATGAATAAAAGTTTGTTGGAGAGTAAACCGGTATTGTGTCACTCAAAAATGTGGAAAGATATAGTATATATTATGGAGAGGCAAATTGAAAAAGAAAAACGGGTAATCGGCTTAATAAAATACTGCAAAAACGTGGATGGGATGGTTGAATATTTATCAAATCATTTCAGCGAACTATATTACAAGGGATTAAAAAGTTAACGAAGTATCCGGAGAGTTCCAGATATTTCGTTAACTATTTTGCTGCAATTTACATCTTCCTTTCGAAGGCAACTTCCATTGATTTAATCTCTTTCCCGTCAACAACGGAATACATTTCCATTATGTGATGATCTTTATCGATTGTTTTTATAATCTCTTTAATCATTACATCTTTCCCTGATAATGGGTCATAAACAGTCCCTGTATATGTAATTGATTTTGTCTCTTCGTTATATTTTCCTGTGCTTATTGAAGTTCCTGTTCCGAAATTATCAATCCAGATACTTGTGTATTCTTTTTTTGCATTGTCATAACCTTCAAGACTCATCCCCTCAAATGGCATACCCATCATATCTCCTGTAAAGTATGATTTTAAATATCTTCCTCCCATAATCATTTCATTTTTAGCTGTGCCTTCATATTTTTGTGGAGGAGCTGCTGGATCTAGCCAGTATGTCGTAGTTGTCTTCCATTCTCCGGTGTGATCGGCAAGGATACTGTGTCCAGCGCCCGGTGTCATATATTCCATCCAAGCTTGTTGTTGTGCGCTAGTATTTTGATCCTGTGCAAGAATAGTGGAACATGCAGTAATAAAAGAAATAAATAAAAGGATTGTTAATATCCTGAATGATTTCATATAATACTCCTTTGATTGATGATTAAATAAGTTAACTTAAACAAAGAATATAAAATCACTATAGAAAAAAATTATGTGAAGCTGAGAAGATAGTGGAACACTAAAGGAATTAAAATGATCTATACAACTTAAACAAAGGTTTTATGCATCACTTGGTTCGTTTTGCAAATGATGTCTCTCAAATAAATACTTTGCATAAAAATCGATTCGCTCAGTTTTGGGAGAAGTCTTTTTGTGAGAATTTTCTGCTGAAATTAATAAGTAAACTAGCTCACCCACAGTAAAATGTCTATCCAGAATCTCCTCCAGTTTGAATTTCATATGTTGCGCATACCATAGAGGCCATTCAGGATCTTTCTTAATTGATTCAGCGGACTCTGCTAGCCGGGCTTTCTCTGTTT
>Ga0315535_1002242_pt1 | contig 12511 bp, 8 predicted proteins | sample SalMarSW160220MG_2_FD_203092 | JGI IMG/M metagenome (GOLD analysis project Ga0315535, IMG submission 203092) | Salt marsh sediment microbial communities from the Plum Island Ecosystem LTER, Massachusetts, United States - Salt Marsh Sediment SW1602-20 ...
AAGACACCACATTGATGGGAGGAAAAGTCACGGCCCGACTGGGTGAGCTGGAGTTGCTTGCACTCGGCGGCCTGGTCAATCCGACCAACACCGACGGGGTCAGCGAGAAGACGATCTCAGACTACTTTGCGCTGAAAACAGACGTACTGGCGGGTCTGCGCGCCGAATGGAAGATCAAAAATGCGGTAAACCTTGGTGTTCACGGTCTAGGCGTGTTTTTCGATCCTTTCGGGCGCAACGCCGAGGCCGAGGCGCAGATAGACACGTCGATACTCCCGCGGCGCGCTTTCGTCGGCGGAGCCAGCCTTCAGGCAAACAACCTTCTCGAGTGGGCCGATCTTTACGCCGAGTTCGACTGGATGCACAAGAGTTTCTCATTGGCGGATCTGCCTCAGGAAAACGGGCAGGCATTCTTCTTCGGGAGCAACGCCTATTTCGGCAACTGGACCTTAACCGCCGAAGTGAAACACTACGACGACTACGAGTTGTACACTGTTACTGACGGCGGCGACTATTTGAAAACACGCATCGATTACATCCGGCCTCCGACACTCGAACCGGAGGACATGGAAGTGCGCAATAACCGCGATGTGACAGGCGCACGTCTGCGTGTCGATTGGCGTCCGGCCGGCGGCGACACGCTGCTTTTTGCCTCCTACGCCGGTTTTGTGGCCAGAGATACCTTCACCTCCGGGGAAAAATGGTGGGTATACAATACCAGCCTGGGAGCCGAACAAGAATTTCTTGGTCGTGGTCTTGCAAGTCTTGATGCGGGGCTGCGTGAAGAAACCCCTCTCGAGTTGGGGGGAGACTCACTGCAACTCGTATACCTGAATGCCTCTGTCAAGCTTCCTCTATCTGCCCGTCACAGCCTGGATCTGCACGGCAACAACTGGTGGGGACATCATCGTGTTCTGGCTCTCGATCATACAAGCGAATATCTGAAAGGTGAGTGGACTCTTGGCTACTCCTGGTCACCCTGGCTGTCCGTCAGTCTGATTGTAGGATACGATACAGAACTTTCCGGCAGTCGAAAACTCGACGTCTTTTTCAAGCCATCCGGCGGTTCACCCATCAGACAGGTTTTTCTGGCAGGTGGATTGACCGTCAACATCGAGGATCTGGTGGTAGTCAAGCTCCTTGCGGGTCAACTGCACGGGGGCCCAAAGTGTGTCAATGGAAGTTGTCGAATATTTCCGCCGTTCTCCGGCGTCAGGCTCGAAGCGACCTTGCGAATATAGTGCCCGAACTGGTAGAGTGGCATTGTCGATGAACAGGGAGGATAGGTCTACATGAAAGTATACAGAAACTCTTATTTGCTCATAACTCTTATGTTTATATTCCAAGGCTGTCTCAACGAAGGATCAAGCAGTCAGGATTCCGGACCCGAGTGCACAAGCAACGATGATTGTACGGCTCCCAAGACGTGCCAACCCGACGGAACATGTCTTTTCATCGATCCGGACGCCAACCGGGCCACCGGCACATTTGAGCTGCGCATGAACTCGAATACCGGCAACGTTGACGTCAGCGGAAAGCTGGACGGTAAGGGTTTTTTCATGAACATCGGCGGCCAGGTTCAGTTCGACTCCGGTCAGGGAATAGTGACATTGGAAATATACGGCGTGCTGACATCGAACCTGCTGAACGGCCTGTCTTTCGAATTGCCGACCGATCCGCCTCTGAACCAGGAGGTGAAATTCGGCGCAACAGGCGTGGCCGACGGTACATTCGATCTGATTGACATAGACAACGATGGTTATGAGACAAGCCGGCACACGACCGCCGACATCGTGGGCGGAGGCGTAACTTTTACGAAGTTTTCGCTGACCAGCAACCAGCCGGTAGAGGGCAGTCTGGATATTCAGCTCAAGAGTCGCTGAGATCCAGTTCCCGGGCCAGCGGAAAGGCCATTACCTGCTCAATCGATTCTTTGGCGCACACAAACATCACCAGTCTGTCGACGCCCAGCGCGCAACCTGAACATTGCGGCAATCCTTCTTCCAAGGCCGCCAGAAATCTCTCGTCCAGATCGGGCACTTGTCGTCCTAACCTGCTCCTTGCGGCACGTTGCACGTCGAACCTGTCGCGCTGTTCGCGTGCGTCGGTCAACTCGCCGTAGCCGTTACATAGTTCCAACCCGCCCGCATACAGCTCGAACCTCTCCGCCAACCACGGCTGATTGCGTTTCAGCCTGGCCAGTGCTGCCATTTGCGCCGGATAATCGCACAGGAAAACAGGACCGATGGCCTTGAGCTTATCCTCCACACGTTCGATCAATACCCGGTTAATCAGATCGTCGAGACTGTCATCGGGCGCCGTCGTTACCCCGGCGCGATCGAGAACGGCGCGGGTTTCGTTCTCGTTGAAATCCTCGGGCAGTTCGATCCCGCCAAGTTCGCATATTGCACCAAGCACTGTGTAACGCCCGAAGGCCGCATTCGAAAATTGGCCAGACGAAGCAATCTTGGCGACCATACGAACGAGATCTTCGGTAAAGTCCATCATTTGTTCGACGGTGCAGCCAACCTGGTACCACTCGAGGCCGGTAAACTCCGGGTTATGCTGCGTCGTCAGTTCAGCGTTCCTGAAAAACGGGCCGATCTGGAAGATGCGTTCCATTCCTCCCGTCAGCATGCGCTTCATGTGGAACTCGGGCGAGGTGGGCAGGAAAAGCGTCCTGTCAGGCGCGCCTGCGAGTCGAAGTCTGGTGCTGAAACTGTCGAGATGCAGGGCCGGATCCGCCGTCAGCGCCAGGCAGGGAGTAGTCACTTCGACGAAGTCGCGGGAAGCGAAGAAAGATCGTATCGCCGCAAGGATGCGGGCACGCGCGTGCAGGGTATCGATCAGACCGGGATCGTCGCGCACGCGGCGGGCAAAAGAGGCGCCGCTTTCAGTCATCATCCTCTGCACCACGGGTGATTTCTCTTTCGAAGCCCAGGCTGGAAAGATCCGGCATGCGATCGACGAAGACAATCCCGTTCAGGTGATCGAATTCATGTTGCAGCACCCTGGCCGGATAACCCTGATAACGCTTTTCAATCGGTTTTCCTTTGATATCTAGCGCACGCAAGAGCAACGAGGTATGTCGCGGAACAACACCGCGAAGATCTCTCAGTGACAGGCAGCCTTCCCAGCCTTCTTCGGTTTCGGCGGACATCTCTTCCAGTTCGGGATTCACGAGTACCATAGGTTCGACACCTTCATTGCCCTCATCCAGTTCGGGCGGCACCCAGAAAGCAAATACCCTGATTGACTGAAACACCTGGGGAGCGGCCAGACCCACACCCTGGTGAAACATCATGCTCTCTAGCAGGCAGTTTGCGAATTCCTGAAAAGCGGGAGTTTCAATTACGGCCGGATCGACCTTTACAGCCTTACGGCGCAAGACCGCTTGACCCAGGCCCGCAACCTGTAGAATCGCCATGTTACGCGCCCTCTTGTTGATCGGAATTGAGATCGCTGCGAGTGAAGAGAACGAAGGCCATGGCTGGTCTCTTGGACGAGTCACGCATGGCGAACTGAATTCCGTCAAAGATCCAGCCTTGTGAAACCCACTCGTTGATAACCTTCTCGAGATCCTCGTCGGTGACCACGCTTATTTCTACTACCTTGTATTTCAACATCTTTGGCTCCCCATGGCGGCACACAGACTGAATTATACCCTCGCACCCGTGCCTGTCAACGGCAGCCGTGCGCGGAAAATAATATATTGATTGCCGCCCGCGTCCTGCGATAGTCTTTTGCTGTTGTCGCATGGTCAAGCCCCGCAAAATGCGCGGGACAAGGCCGATACTTGTTGTCGTTGACGCCATAGCAATTAGTTGGCTCAATTGTGGAGATGTTGCCATCTCAAGTGCCTTGGAGAGCGATCACCATGGAAATCGTCCAGCATTATCTGGAATTTTTTATGAGCGAGGGCGAAGAGGCGTTTCTTGGACGCTTCAATCACCCCTTTTTGCTTTACCCCGAGAAGCACGCCGCGGGCGGTTTCTCGACCTACCATACGCGCATGGCCGATCGGGGAGAGGGTGCGCATATCGCCGGAAGCGGCAAAGAAATCAAGCAATTCAAGGTGTTGCCGCCTAATGCGTCACTCGGTTCGAATTATCCGGCCAAGCTGCTGGTCGGGCGCAGCACCGAGCGTGATTTCTCGATCGATCATTCGACAGTTTCCAAACGCCATGCTTTTTTGATGCTGGACGATGAAAAGAAGGCCTACAAGCTTGGCGATGCGGGTTCGACCAACGGAACTTTCCTAAACGGCCAGGGTGTCGAATCGGGAGAACCGGTCTACATCCGCGACGGCAATATCGTTTCTTTCGGCGACTGCGATTACATGTTCTTCTCGCCGCACGGTTTCGTCGAGTTGCTGAAGCGTCTCAAGGCCGAGGAAGCCTGAAGTCTCGTTTTCTCTGCGTTCCCGCTAGAAGAAGAAGCACCAGCAGCAAGCCTGCCCCGCTGCCGCGCCGGCCGTGCGAGCAACCGCAGCCTTCCGATCCCGGACCGCCCGAATCAGAGGCAGGGCCCGTATCGGCTCCCCCGTCCAGCGGCGGCCCTTCGTCCGAATTGCCGCCTTGATCCGCTCCCGCGTCATTACCGGCGTCGGCTCCGGCATCCGTTCCAGCGTCCACGCCTCCATCCGGCTCTTCCTCCAGGGCGACGCAGTAGCCCTGGCTGCATTCGCTGCCGTCCGGGCACTCGACGCCCTGGCAGGAATCGCCTGCGCAGCTTCCATCGCTGCAAACGGTCCCCACCGGGCAGTAAACCCCCTGGCAGGGATCCAGGGCGCAATCTCCATCAATGCACACCTGCCCGGCCTGGCAGTTACGCCCGGCGCACAGGCTATCGACACAGGCGCCTTCCGCGCATACTTGATCGGGACTGCAATCCGCACAGGCTATCGGCAGACAATCCCCTTCGTGGCACCATGACTGCGCATCGCAGTCGATGCCGCTGCATGGGTCGGGCACACAGGCGCCCTCGATGCAGTGATCGCCCGCCTGGCACTCGTGCCCGGGGGTGAAGCAATCCGCCGGCACGCAGATTCCCATGCGGCAATCTTCCTCCGGCTGGCATTCAATCTGTTGCTCGATGCAGACGTCGATGCAAACGCCGTGCGAATTGCATTCCTTTCCGGCCTGACAATGCACACCGCAGCAGGCATCGGATACGCACCAGCCGTCGAGACAGGTCAGGCTGCCGGCCGGGCATTCGCCCGAGCTGCAGGGCGAAGCGCATTCTCCGCACAGGCAGATGTCATAACCCTGGCAAAGGCTGCCTTCGTCGGTGATTCCGTCGCAATCGTCGTCCAGCGAGTTGCACATCTCTGGCTCAGGTCTGATTTCGCCCGCGCAGTCCGACCAACGTCCCTGGGGTGTGCATACCTGGGTGCCTTTTCTGCACTCGCCGGTATCCACACCGCACTCCTTGCTGTCACCCGGGTTGCACTCGCCGCACTCGTCGTCCTGGCCGTCCGTCAATCCGTCGCAGTCGTTGTCGATGCCGTCGTCGCAGATCTCCTGCGTGGCATTCTCGTCCGTCAAGCCGTCGCAGTCGTTGTCGCGCCCGTCGCAGACTTCTTCCGAACCCTGGTAACCGCCTTCGCACGGGCCCCATACGCCGTCCTGGTCGCAGATCGACACACCCATCTCACAGTCGCCCTCAGAGGTTCCACACTGCTTCTGCTGCCCGGGAAAACAACTGCCGCAGTCGTCGTCCCAGAGATCGGTCAAGCCGTCGCAGTCGTTATCGATGCCGTCGTCGCATATCTCGACTCCGATCATATCGGTAACGCCGTCGCAGTCGTTGTCCAGCCCGTCGCAGTTGATCTCCGGCATGGGATTCACCTCGCCGATGCATTCGATCGAACCTCCGATGCACATCTTGTCACCCGGCCGGCACTCTCCCTCGTCGGTGTAATAAGGGGGTTGTTCTCCCCCGCTGTCGACGCCGCAGTCGTCTCCCATGCCCGGGAAACTCTCGTCAACCGACAGGTTGCAGTTGTCGTCCCAGCCGTTGCATACCTCGGTGGCCCCTGGATTTATGGCCGAGGCCGTGGCCGCCGAACAACCGGACATCGACTCGTTGCCGGTATCGCAACAGTCGGAACACTGGTTGTAACCGTCGCCGTCCTGGTCGGGAAAGCCGTTGTCCACGGTGCCGTCGCAGTCGTTGTCCAGCCCGTCGCAAACCTCGGGCGTAGCCACGATCTGGGCATTGCATATGACGCCGTCCTGGCTGGCGTTGCAGACGTAGACGCCCTGGCCGGTGCAACCGCCCTGGACGATCTCGCAGGGCGTGCCCTTCAAGGGCCAATCCTCGTCGATCTGAGCGTCGCAATCGTTGTCCTTGTCGTCGCACAATTCCACCAGCGCCTCGTTAATGATCTGGTCCATTGCATTCTGCAGGTCGGCCTGGTTGTCGGCCTGGTGGTAGCCGCCGGTATGCCCGGCGGACGCGATGTTGTTGAGCACCGTCGGGTTCGCCCCGCTGCCGAAGCCGATCACGAACGTCCTGATGCCGGTGGTGTAGAGATCCTGGGTAGCGGCAACCGGGTCGCTGCTCGAGTTGTCGGCGCAGGTGTCGTCACCGTCGCTTACCAGCATGACGAAGTTACGCCGGTCGGGATCTTTCAGAAGGCGGTACTGATTGAGTCCCATTAATGTAGCCGCCATCGGTGTATTGCCGTCCGCCCCGGCCGAACTCATGGCACTGGTGATTGCGGCCGCGGTATTATCACCCACGTCGACCTGAATGCTACCGGCGCCGCAGTCGTTGTCCGAAGGGAACATGTCGAGCCCGAAGCGCAATTTGTTACCGTAGTTGTTAAGCACAAACTGCACGGCGTTTTGGGCCTGGGTCCACTTGGTGCCCTGCATGCTGCCCGAGCGATCGAGGACGATCATCATGTTGGGCTTCTCGCAGGCAGGCTGTGCTATTGCAGGTCTGGCGGCGCAAAGCACGCAAAAAGCCAGCACAACGGCCGGCAGAATCGCCTTTAGCCTTTTCATGACCGGCACTCCTTCTTTCTCCCGCGACGGCGCTTTCGGCGCCTGCCGAAGACGACCATTCCCAGCCCGCCCCCTACCAGGTGCAACGGTGCCAGGTCTTTCATTGCCAGGTTGCGGCAACTGCAATCGCTGTCGTCACCGTCGGTGTCGTTGTCACAGTCGTTATCGACACCATCGTTGCAAGCCTCCGTCTGGGGCCGCCCGGCCACGGCGTTGCAGCGCGTGCCTGTGCCGTTGTCGGTGCAGACGATGTAACCGCGGCTCAGGCAGCCTCCTTGGCCCGCCTCACAGTTGTTACCCAGGCCGCTGAAACCCTCGTCGGTGTTGCCGTCGCAGTTATTGTCGTAGTAGTCGCAGATTTCCGTCTCGGGCTGGTGCGCGTAACACTGGCTGGGAGAGCCCAAGACGCAGATCCGGTATCCGGTGTCTCCGCAGGGGCCGGTGCAGGGCTCGATCCAGTCCTCGTCCGTGCGCCCGTCGCAGTCGTTGTCCAGCCCGTCGCAATCTTCGGCGCTACCGGCAGGGGCGACGGCGTCGCATACCTGCTGGGTGCCGTCGGCCGAGCATACGTAGTGACCCTGGGTGAAGCACTCGCCGACTCCGACGCTGCAGGGCAGGCCGACATAGGGAAAGTTCTCATCCACGTTCAGATCGCAGTTGTTGTCGATGCCGTCGCACAGTTCGGCGCTGGGCGGAATATCCTCAGCGTTGCAAACCAGATTGCCGCCTCCTGGGCTGCAGACCATGACGCCCTCGGCATAACAAGGGCCCTGCCCCTTGGAACAGGTTGTCCCGACGCCCGGGAAATCTTCGTCCGTCTCGCCGTCGCAGTCGTTGTCAAGGCCGTCGCAGGCCTCGGCAAAACCTTGCCCCGGTTGTTTCTGCGAACACTCCGTTGTGCTCCCGTCCGGCGTGCAGACCATGACGCCCGGCCGGGCGCAGACTCCCAGGCCTACCTGGCAGCCTTCCAAAAGATCGAGAAAGTCTTCGTCGATCTGCCCGTCGCAGTCGTTGTCCTTTCCGTCACACAATTCGTTGACCGGGCCCTGGGCTCCCTGGCACGGCCCCCAGTGACCCTTGGCGCAGGTCCGGGTGCCGACCCGGCACTCTCCGGTGTCGTCGCCGCAGGACTCGAATACACCGTCGAGACATTCGCAGCCCTCGTCGGTCAGGTGATCGCAGTCGTTGTCGAGCCCGTCACAGGTTTCGTCCTCGGGCATGCCTGCTCCCTCGCAGGCGCCCCAGGTACCCTGGTGGCAATTCTGAATGCCGGCATAACAAATGCCTACGTTGAGCCCGCAGGGGCGCTTGTCGGCGTCGCAAGGGCAACCGTTGTCGACGGAACCGTCACAATCGTTGTCCAATCCGTCATCACATACCTCGTCGATCGAAGGTGTCCCTCCCTGGCAACCGCTCCAGTGCCACTCTCCACCTTCGTCAACGCAGTTCTGCACGCCCGGTGTGCACTCTCCGAGACTCGATCCGCAGGAGCGCGAATCGTCCTGGTTGCAAGGACAACCGTCGTTTATGGCTCCGTTGCAGTCGTTATCCAGGTCGTCGGTACAGTTCTCTTCGTTCTCGGGCTGCCGCCCGCCATGACATTCGCCCCATTGGCCGTCCGAGCAACTAGAGATGCCCTTGGAACAGATGCCGACCTCGGTGCCGCAAGGCTTTTCTTCACCGTTGTTGCAGGGGCAGCCCTCGTCGGTATCACCGTCGCAATCGTTGTCGGCCCCGTCACAGTTCTCGTCGGCTCCGGGAAAAATATCGGGCCGGTTGTCGTTGCAATCTGTGCATTCGACACAACCCTCGCGCACGTCGCAGAAACCGTCATGATCGAGATCTGTGCAATCGGGCACGACGATGCACTCGCCGTCCCTGCAAACGTAACCTGCAGCGCAGTCCGAACTGGAGTTGCAACGCGGCTGAGCGTCGTCGGACCCGACGATGGAACTGCCGCATCCCGCACTTATTGCCCCGAAAAAAAGAACACAAACGCAGTTTGCAGCTAGCCTGGTCATGAACAAGCCCTCGAAAAGTCCATAAGAAGAGATTCTGTTTTTACTTTAGTGTAATTGAGGAAAATCAGTCAACCGCGAAAAGTCGTCCAGGTCGGTTGTTTCCCTACATTGTAGCTAATCGAAATACTCGAGGCGGGTTTTCAAGCTTTTTTCGGATCGACGATCTCGAGCCACTTGAACCAAATCGGATGATGCTCCTGGTACCAATGGAGCACTTCCAGCAATACTTCCTGTCCCTCGTGGGAAATCACCTCGGGAGGGATTCGGTCGAAGTTGACCCGGATGGTTTGCTTGGAAGTGTATTCCAGCGCCTCCGAACACAGCGTCTGCAATTCGTTCCGAATTCGGCCGGAGTCCGAGATCTTTACCGGCCGGGTGTGGAAGTCTTCGCCCCAGATGAAGCGGATCAGCAGCGGGTTGAAAACCAGGCGCCCTTCCCGGGGACGTTCCATCAATCTGAGCGTGAAGCTGATGCGCTTGTCGCCACCGCGACTGGCCAGGCGTACGGTCACTCGATATGTGCTGGCGGTCAGCTGCGTCACTCCCGGAGCCCCGGTGTACGGGTCGGGCTGCATGTAGCCCACCAAAGAGATCACCTCCCAGCGTTTCTCGGGAAAGAAATCCTCGGCACGAATGACCCTTTTTCCAACCTGTATCCCGGCGTCGCGGGCCTCGCGGATCAGACGGCGGTACAGATCGTTGGTGGCATTGTCCGGCTTGCTGCCAATTATAGCTTCGAGCCGCTCTGAAAAGTCATCGGCTTCCGCATCCAGTCTCATGATCGCCTGTTCTTGCCTGTATGACAGATCGAAGCGGGAGGTGAAGACAGCCAGCGAGGCATCCAGCCCCAGCACGGGGGCCAGGCTGACTGCCTGCATCGCCTCGGCCGAGGCCGCGTATCCATCGCAAATGAAGACATGGGTGTGTCCGTCGGCGTCCTGCCAGTTCCCCACGCTGTAGCTGGGAGCGTAAGTGCCAGACTCGGTGAAGACTTTCATTCCGCTGGGCATCTTCCAGTCGTCGTCAAGCAGGTGTACTCCCAACGCCTCCCATTCTTCCCAGAGTTTTCCGATCCGGCCCACACGGCCCTGACCCCGCAGTGTCCAGACGTGTATATTCTCGCGTTGGATACCGGGATAGGCGGCTTCAATCGCTTCAACTACCAATGCGCGGGGAGAGCTGTAATCGAGCAGTACAGAGCGCTCTGTGGCTTTCTCAACCACTACCCGTGGCAAGAACAGGCTGCCCATGTAGCCCTCGTATGGGCGCGAGATGCACAGGGGCTGGTTGAACAAATGCAGTACGGTCATCGGGCCGGTGTCGCGGCCCATGGCAAAGCGCGAGGTATTTTCCAAGGTATCTATGGCGGCGCCCCAGACCGTCAACCCGGCGCTTTTGACTTCGTCATAGAACTGGTCGAAACGGTAGTCGGGCTCGTTGAGCATGCGCGTGACTCGCTGATCCAGCCACTGAGCGACCTGAGGGCGGGCGTAGACGCGGCCGAATCCAAGCTGTGGGTTCGAACCCATCTCCTGGGTCTCGCCGGATTTTGGCATCAACCCTTCGCCCAGGCTGACCATGATGGCGTGGTTCTCCGGTAGGTATCGTGATGCAAACCAGAGGCTCTCACTCATGGCGTAGGCGGAAATGGCGTCGGCGTCTTTTTTAACCTGGTTGAGGTAGGACTTGTCCTGCCCATCTCCCTCGCCGAAGCGCCCGTAAAGTTTGGTGCCCAGGGCGGTAACCGCCGCGGTCATGGCCATCATCCGCTCCATGCGGATATCGAGGAAAGAAATCTCGAGGGGGCCTTTTGGATCCGGTTTTCCCCGCAGCCACTCTACCTCAATGTCTTCCAGGCCCAGATGCAGGCGGTTCAGAATCGGGCGCGTGTCGAAAAACCACTGTGCGATACGATCTTGCTTGGCTTTCAACTTTTTTGCCAAGACCATGAAACCCTCCCCTGTCAGCAGAGATTATCTTTTCATACATCTTCGACAGGGATTTTACAATAGGTCCTAAAAAAACGGGCTCTTCGGAAGAAAAGCGGCAATAACAACAATATGAAAATCCAGCCATTACCGCGCCTGCCCGAGTTGCAACCGCAGCCTGTAGACCCCTTTCCGTCCAGGTCATAGGCCGGGTTGCCATCGTCAATGCCGTCAGCGCCGTCAGGCTGGGTATCCGCCTCGGCCTCGCCGCCGTCGAGGTCGCCTGCGTCCCGACCTGCGTCTATGCCGCCGTCACGGTCTTCGACCGGTATCACGCAGGTGCCCTCCTGGCACTCAGTACCCAACGGACAGCTCAGATGCTGACAGGCGTCCGGTACGCAGACGCCCTTCCGGCACATGTAACCCTGAGAACAGTAGACCTGTTCACAGGGATCGGCCGCGCACTGGTTATCGATACACAGTTGTCCCGCTGCCGCGCAGGACATCCCGGCGCACAGGCTGCGCAGGCACTCCCCGTCCAGGCAGATTTCATCAGGCCGGCAAAAACCGCAGGCCGGGGACAAGCAATTGCCCTGGCTACAATATTCGCTCTGGGCGCACGACTTTAGGTAACAAGCATCCGATAAACAGGAGTCGCCGACGCATATCTCTCCGCTGGTACACTCGTGGCCGACAGTCTGACAATCTTCTTCGACACACTCTCCCATACGACACTCATAGCCCGCCTCACATTGGATGGCTTGAGTCTCGCAGACGTCCGCACAGCTTCCATCCGTCACACATGACTGGTTGCCCTCACAACGCACTCCGCAGCAGGGCGATACACACCATCCGCCTCGGCAGACACGATCTTGCGTGGGGCAGGTCTTGTCGGGGCAGGCCTGGGCACATGCTCCGCAGATGCAAACCATGTCGCCGCCGCACAACGCTCCATCGTCCACGAGGCCATTGCAATCGTTGTCTATACCATCGCAGATCTCCGCTCCGGCCGATTCCGGCGCTGGACATGTCTCGATCCCATCCGAACACAGCGTCTCTCCCGGGCAGGCAAGGATGCGGCAATCAAACGGACTGAACTCCTCGTCCGTCTCGCCGTCACAGTCATCATCCAGACCATTGCACGGGTCGTGCTGCGCGCATCCTCCGCCTGAAGTAAAAAGGATCGCGCCGCCTGCGCCAGCCGCCCAGCCTGTCTCGGCATCAACGAAGTCTATTGCCATGACAGATTGAGAAAAAGGGACATACTGCCTGAACCATGTCAAACCCCCATCCCTGCTCGACAACACCAACCCTCCCTCACCTGCCACAAAACCCCTTTCAGTAGTCGGAAAAGATACTGCTGACAGATCATCATCAGTCACTGTTGTAGCCGTTTGCCAACTCGCACCAGCGTCTGAACTCACCAGCATGACACCCTGCCTGCCGACTATCCAGCCATGCTGATCGTCGCTGAAATCGATTGCCAGTAAGTCTTTCTGCGTGTTGCTTGCAAGAAGCTGCCAGCTACTTCCTCCGTCTTTTGTCGAAA
>Ga0315535_1002244_pt1 | contig 12508 bp, 6 predicted proteins | sample SalMarSW160220MG_2_FD_203092 | JGI IMG/M metagenome (GOLD analysis project Ga0315535, IMG submission 203092) | Salt marsh sediment microbial communities from the Plum Island Ecosystem LTER, Massachusetts, United States - Salt Marsh Sediment SW1602-20 ...
GGGCGGCGCGCCGGCGCACCTCATGGGTAGTGGCCAGACCTACGGTGCCGACCCGATTCTGGCCCGCGCCCACCACGGTTCGGTCAGCAAGGAGCAGCGCGCCCTGGTCGAAGAGGACCTCAAGCGCGGACTGCTCAAAGCGGTGGTGGCGACCTCGAGCCTGGAATTGGGCATCGACATGGGCGCGGTCGACCTGGTGATCCAGGTGGAGGCACCACCGTCGGTGGCCAGCGGACTGCAGCGCATCGGGCGGGCCGGCCATCAGGTCGGCGAAGCCTCGCGGGGGGTGTTGTTCCCCAAGCACCGCACCGACCTGATCGGCTGCGCGGTGACAGTGCAGCGAATGCTCGCCGGCCAGATCGAGACCATGCGGGTACCGGCCAACCCGCTCGACATCCTGGCCCAACACACCGTGGCGGCGGCCGCGCTCGAGCCGCTGGACGCCGACCGATGGTTCGACACGGTACGCCGCAGCGCCCCGTTCGCGACGCTGCCGCGCAGCGTTTACGAGGCCACCCTGGACCTGCTGAGCGGCAAGTATCCGTCGACCGAGTTCGCCGAGCTGCGACCGCGATTGGTCTACGACCGCGACGGGGCCCGTGGGGGCACACTGACCGCTCGCCCGGGTGCGCAGCGGCTGGCCGTGACCTCCGGCGGCGCCATTCCCGATCGCGGACTGTTCGCCGTCTACCTTGCTACTGGTGTTGAAGGAGCCGAAAAACCGTCGCGGGTCGGCGAGCTCGAAGAGGAGATGGTCTACGAGTCCCGCCCCGGCGATGTCATCTCGCTGGGGGCCACCAGCTGGCGGATCACCGAGATCACCCACGACCGGGTGCTGGTGATCCCCGCCCCGGGGCAGCCGGCCCGGCTGCCGTTCTGGCGCGGCGACGCCGTGGGCCGCCCGGCCGAGCTGGGCGCCGCGCTCGGCGCGTTCACCGGCGAGCTGGCCGGCCTGGACCGCCACGCCTTCGACAAGCGTTGTGCGGGTTTGGGTTTCAACGACTACGCCACCGACAACCTGTGGAGGCTACTCGAGGAGCAGCGGAGTGCCGCGGGGGTGGCTCCCACCGACACCACCCTGCTGGTCGAGCGGTTCCGCGACGAGCTCGGTGATTGGCGGGTGATCCTGCACTCGCCGTACGGGCTGCGGGTGAACGGGCCACTGGCACTGGCGGTCGGCCGGCGGTTGCGGGAACGGTACGGCCTCGACGAGAAACCCACCGCCTCCGACGACGGCATCGTGGTGCGCCTGCCCGATACCCTGTCGGACACTGGAGACGCCCCGCCCGGGGCCGAACTTTTCGTCTTTGACGCCGACGAGATCGATCCCGTCGTCACCGCCGAAGTGAGCGGTTCAGCCCTGTTCGCGTCGCGGTTCCGGGAGTGTGCCGCCCGCGCTCTGCTGCTGCCCCGCCGGCACCCCGGCCGCCGCTCGCCGCTGTGGCAGCAGCGCCAGCGCGCGGCCCAATTGCTGGAAGTCGCGCGCAAATACCCCGACTTCCCGGTGGTGCTGGAGACCATCCGGGAATGCCTGCAGGACGTCTACGACGTTCCGGCCCTGGTCGAGCTGATGACCGGCATCGCCCAGCGCAGGGTGCGGGTGCTCGAAGCGGAAACCGCGCGGCCCTCGCCATTTGCCGCGGCACTGCTGTTCGGTTACGTCGGCGCGTTCATGTACGAGGGCGATACGCCGTTGGCCGAGCGCCGAGCCGCGGCGCTCTCGCTGGACAGCACGCTGCTGGCCGAACTGCTCGGCCGGGTGGAGCTGCGCGAGTTGCTCGATCCGGACGTCGTCGCCGCGACCGGCCGGCAGCTACAGCACCTGGCACCGGACCGGGCCGCCCGCGACGCCGAAGCCGTCGCGGATCTGCTGCGACTCCTGGGCCCACTGACCGAAGACGAAGTCGCCGCCCGGTCCAGCGTCGACGATGTCACCGACATCGGAGGCTGGCTGGAAGGTTTGCGGGCCGCCAGGCGCGCCCTGACGGTGTCGTTCGCCGGCCGCAGCTGGTGGGTGGCCATCGAGGATATGGGTCGGCTGCGTGATGGGGTGGGGGCGGCGGTGCCGCTGGGCGTGCCCACCACCTTCACCGAGGAAGTGGCCGACCCGCTGGGCGACCTGTTGGGCCGTTACGCGCGCACCCACACCCCCTTTGCCACCGCGGACGCAGCCGCACGGTTTGGCCTGGGACTGCGGGTGACGGCTGACGTGCTGGGCCGGCTGGCCGGTGACGGGCGGCTGGTGCGCGGGGATTTCGTCGCCGCCACCGACGCATCCGGCGGCGCCGCCGGCGAGCAGTGGTGCGACGCCGATGTCTTGCGCATCCTGCGACGACGCTCGCTGGCGGCGCTGCGCGCCCAGGTGGAGCCCGTGAGCACCGCCGCGTACGGACGGTTCCTGCCGTCCTGGCACCACGTGGCCCCCTCTGGCCCAGCGAGCCTCTCCGGCCTGGACGGGCTGGTGTCGGTGATCGACCAGCTGGCCGGTGTCCGGATGCCGGCCTCGGCGATCGAACCGCTGGTGCTGGCCCCGCGGATCCGTGACTACTCCCCGGCGATGCTCGACGAACTGCTGGCGACCGGGGAGGTCACCTGGTCGGGCGCCGGGTCGATTTCGGGTCGCGACGGCTGGATCGCGCTGCACGCGAGCGATTCCGCGTCCTTGACCCTCGCCGGGCCCATCGAGATCGACTTCACCGATGCTCACCACGCGATCCTGGACACGCTGTCCGGGGGCGGCGCGTACTTTTTCCGCCAGCTCATGCAGACCGGGCACTCCGACGCGGAGCGCAAAGCCGCGCTGTGGGACCTGGTCTGGGCCGGCTGGGTCACCGGGGACACCTTCGCGCCGGTGCGCGCCTTGCTGAGCGGAGCGGGCGCCCGCAAGCGTTCCACGCCGGCCCACCGGGCGCACCGCCCGCCGCGGCTGAGCCGATACAGCGTGGCGCACCCGCAATCGCGCACCGCCGACCCGACCGTGGCCGGCCGGTGGTCGGCCCTGCCGGCTCCCGAGCCGGACTCGACGGTGCGGGCCCACTACCAAGCCGAGTTGCTCCTGGGCCGCCACGGTGTGCTGACCAGGGGCGCGGTGGCCTCCGAAGGCATCCCCGGCGGGTTCGCCACCCTGTACAAGGTGCTGAGCACCTTCGAGGACGCCGGAAGATGCCAGCGCGGTTACTTCGTCGAGTCGTTGGGCGGCGCGCAGTTCGCCGTCGCGTCGACCGTCGACCGGCTGCGCAGCTACACCGACGGGATCGATCCGGAACGGCCGGAGTACCGGGCGGTGGTGCTGGCCGCCGCCGACCCGGCCAATCCCTACGGCGCGGCATTGCCCTGGCCCACCTCGGGCTCCGCAGGTCCTGCGGCGCGGCCGGGCCGCAAGGCCGGGGCGCTGGTCGTGCTGGTCGACGGGGCCCTGGTCTGGTTTCTGGAGCGCGGCGGACGGTCATTGCTGACCTTCACCGACGACCCCGCAGCTCACCACGTGGCCGCCGGCGCGCTAGCCGACTTGGTCGCCTCCCGACGCGTCGCGTCGATCCTGGTGGAACGTCTCGACGGAGTGCCGGCATTGCAGCCGGCCGGAGGCGGCCGGGACGCAGCGGCGCTGAGCGGGCTCGTCGAAGCCGGATTCGTCCGCACACCGCGCGGAATGCGGCTGCGGTAACCATGCCCGAGGGCGACACCGTCTGGCATACCGCCGCCGTGCTGCGGCAGCACCTGCTCGGGTGCACACTGACCCGCTGCGATATCCGGGTGCCGCGGTTCGCCACCGTCGACCTCACCGGCCGGGCCGTGGACGAGGTCCTCAGCCGGGGGAAGCACTTGTTCATCCGGGTCGGGCAGGCCAGCATTCACTCGCATCTGAAGATGGACGGCAGCTGGCGCGTCGGTGACCGGCCGGTGCGGGTGGACCACCGGGCCCGGATCATCCTGGAGGCCGGTGCCGTCCGCGCCGTCGGTGTCGACCTGGGCGTGCTGCAAGTTCTGCAGCGCGACCGCGACGGCGAGGTCGTCGCGCACCTGGGACCCGATCTGCTGGGCGAGGACTGGGATCCCGCGGTTGCGGCCGCCAACCTGAGGACGCATCCCGACCGGCCGCTGGCCGAGGCGCTGCTGGACCAGCGGGTGCTGGCCGGGATCGGCAACGTTTATTGCAACGAGCTCTGTTTCCTCAGCGGGCATCTGCCGACCGCGCCGGTGAGCACCGTCACCGACCCGCATCGCCTGGTCTCTCGAGCCCGGGACATGTTGTGGGTCAACCGCTTCCGGTGGAACCGCTGCACCACCGGCGACACTCGGAAGGGGCGGCAGCTGTGGGTCTACGGGAGAGCCGGGCAGCATTGCCGTCGCTGCGGAACCCGCATCGGCTATGACGACACCGGTGACCGGGTGGCCTACTGGTGCCCGGCCTGCCAGCGCTGACGCGATCGGACCTGGCTTGGCGACGATGCACTCCACGCAGCGAGAGAAGCCAGACCTAGCGCCGGGCATGCGCGAGGAAGAACTCGGCAATGGCTTGCGACCCGTCGAGCGCGCGGGTGGTGGATCCGATCATCGCCCTGGGCAGGTATTGCTTGCCATGCGGCCAAGTGTGTCCGCCCTTGTCGATCTGATAGAAGACGACTTCCGTGGACGCCGCGCATCCCGTGGAATCGGAGCGGTGAACCACGGTGCCGTCCCGGACATCGGGCAGCACCTGCGCCGACGGATCGCCCCGGCACCCATCGACCGAACGCCACTTGCCCACCATGCTGTTGGCCGAGATGGCGTGGCTCACGCCGCCGCGGCCGTGCACGGCTCCGCCGTTGAACGGCACCAGCGGATCGGCGGTTCCGTGGGCTTCCCACACCGAGACCGGCCGTGACGGATTGCAGGCCACGCCCACACCCAGGGTGCCCGCCACGGATGCGATCGCCGCGATGACGTCGGCACGGTCACACGCCAGCCGGTTGGCCATGAAGCCCCCGTTGGACATCCCCGTCACGAAGACGTGCCCGGGGGCGATGGCGTAGTCATTTTGCAGCTTGCCCGCCAGAGCGACCAGGAAACCCACATCGTCGACATGCCGGCGATCCGCCGGCGACGCCCCTCGCCCGTCGGCCCAGCTCTTGTCGTAACCGTCGGGATAGACCACCAACAGATTGTGGGCGTCGGCCACGGCATCGAAGCCGGTCAGGCCCCGCTGGGCGATGCCGGTGCCGCCGCCGCCGTGCAGGCTGAGCACCAGACCGACCGGATCCCCGGGCGGCACATGCAAGGTGTAAGTCCGGTCCATGCCGCCGGAACGAAGCGTGCCGAACGAGTCGCGGGCGCTGGCCGCCGACACGTACCGCACGCCACAGCCCACTACGCACACCGCCACGGCGAGCAACATCCACCGCGCGTACGGCATGTCTGGAAGTTACCGTGGGGCGATCGATGAGGGCGAGAAGGTGAATGGCGGCCGACGGCGGCACAACGCGTCGGCGGCGGGTAGGTGAAGCATCACTAACGGCGACGCCACGCGTCCTATGGCACCGGTCGCAATATCAGTAATCTCGGACTGTGCGACGCTTGAACGTGCGATCATTCGCGCTGGCCCTGCCGTCGGCAAAGAACGGCACTTCTGTTCCACGGGAGTATCAGAAATGACGAGCACCCGGATACGCAAGTCTGGCCACTTGCTATCGCTACTGGCAGGCAGCGTTGTTGCCGTGGCCGGGCCGCTCGCCTCCCTGCAAGCGGCTCCGTCCGCTCACGCCGACGCCAACAGCGATGACGCTTTCATCGCCGCGCTGGATGCCAAGGGAATCACCTACCAGTCGCGGGAAACCGCGATCAACTCCGGTCACGTGGTTTGTAACGAACTCGATCACGGCCAGACGCCGGAACGGGTCGCCAACGACGTGCTGAACAGTAGCCACCTGGATGGCTATCACGCCGGCTACTTCGTCGGCGTCAGCATCCGTGCGTACTGCCCGAGGCACATATCGCAGCGTTGAGTTTTTACAAGCGTTTGACCACCTCGTGACACTGGTGCCGGTAAACTTGCTAAAGCAAGCTATGCGGGGAGAACCAGCAAATGATTGCGAAACTTTTGGTCGGCGTTGCTATCGCTATCGGCGCTACCAGTTGGGCCGCCGCATCGGCAGGCGCCGACCCCGACCCGTTCAGTACCCTCAGCTGCGCCTGCCAGGAGACGGCTCCGCCCGGCAGCCCGGCGCTCACCGAGAAGATAGAGCAGGGGCTTCAGTACGGGCTCTCCGTTACGGACCTGGGGTAGTCGCCGCTCAAGCCGCGATGGTGGTCAGGGCCCCGGAAACGGCGCAGTTCGCTTCGGCTGCAAGGACATTGCCGGACTCGCCTACCGATCAAATCCACTCGCGTAGCCGGAACAGCACGAAGAGCACGACCATCAGGACCAGTATCACGCCGGTGCTGACCAGAAATCCCGCAACCGTGCCGAAGCCCGGGTAGGGAACGTTCTGACCGTAGAAACCCGTGATCGCGGTCGGCACGGCGATGATCGCCGCCCACCCCGTCAGCTTCTTCATGACGGTGTTCAGCCGCGCGTCCTGCAGGGACAGGTTCGTTTCGAAGATGGTGGTGATCATGTCGCGCAGCGACTCGGTCCACTCCGACACCCGGAGCACGTGGTCGTAGAGGTCGGAATACAGTGGGTCCAGTTCCCGAGAGCTGTCGCCGTGCACGCGGTGATGCTGAATGGCGTTGACGACCTCCCGCATGGGCAGCGACACCCGCCGCAAATTCACCAGGTCCCTGCGCATCTGGAAGGTTCTGCGCTGAAAACCTCCCGTTCGTGACCCGCCGTCGAACAGCTCATCCTCGATGGTTTCGATACAGTCGTCCAGCGCCTCCACGGCGGCGAAATGACTGTCGACCACGACGTCGAGCAACCCGTGCACCAGGGCGCCGACACCATACTCCTGGCCGCCGATCTCCTCCCAGCGCCGGGTGACATGCCCTATGTCGAAGTCGGATGACAGCCGCACCGTGATCAGACCCCGGGGAAGCACGAACGCCGAAATCCGGCGCATCGCCAACATCCGCTGCGAGTGGACCGAGACCTCCGTGGCGTCCGCGACGACGTCGACGGCGTACACGGTGAAGAAAGTGTGAGTTGCGTAGGCCGTGGCTTTCACCCGCTCCGCGGCCGCCACCGCGTCTTCGACGGCCCAAGCGTTCAGACCGAGTTCGGTGGCGAGGTCACGCAGCGTGTCGTGGTCCGGATCGCACAGATCGGCCCACACCAAGGTGTCTTCCTGGCTGAGGTAGCAAGAAATCTTGTCGAACTCGAAGTGGTCCTGTGGCTTCCCGGAAAGCCACACGCGACCCTGAACCCTCGGCGCGACGTGCATAAGGCGACCGCCCTCAATATGTGGATATCTCGTCCTCAGAAGGTAGATCACCGGTGACCATGAAGATGACGCGGCGGCCGACTTCCACGGCGTGGTCGGCGAAGCGCTCGTAAAAGCGTCCCAACAGTGCCGTCTCCACACCGACGGAGACGCTGTGCTTCCAGTTGTTGTCTATCAGCACGCTGAACAAGTGCCGATACAGCTGGTCCATGGCGTCGTCTTCTTCGCGCAGCGAAGCCGCTTTCTGCGGATCAAGGGATTGCAGCACTCGTTTTGCGCTGTCGCCCAACGCAATCGCCACTTTTGCCATGTCAGCAAAGTAGGCGTGGACGTCGTCGGGAAGTACCGGCTTCGGATACGCCCGCCGCGCGATCTTGGCCACGTGTACAGCCAGCGCACCCATGCGTTCCGTGTCGGCGATGATCTGCACGGCGCTGAAGACGGCCCGCAGTTCGCCGGCCACCGGTTGCTGCAATGCCAGCAGCGCGAAAGCGTCTTTTTCCACCTGCGCGCGCATCGCCACCAGTTGCTCGTGGTCGCGGATCACTTGCTCGGCGGCATCGATGTCAGCGTCCAACAGCGCCTGGGTTGCGCGCTTCATGGCTTCCCCGGCCAACCCGCACATCTGACCCAGTTGCGTGGTCAGATCGGCCAGCTGTTGGTGATACGCGGTCCTCATGCGCAGAACTCAACGCCAGTCGCCAGCTTCTGACAAGGGACGAAAGCCCCCCGAACCGGGGCCTAAAAGGCACCTCGCCCGCGACGTCGTTGTCGGCTAGTCTGCGGGCAGTACCGCAGCGGCGCCGACGGCATTAAGGGATTGTGAACAGAATGATCACGCGGCGTGGCCTGCCGGGTTTCGGCCTGGTGACAGCACCGTTGCGGGCCGCCGCAGCGGGGTCCCGCATGGCGGTCACCGTGGGAGCTGTTGCCGTCGGCACGACGGCGGGCACCGCCCTGCTGGGCGGCAGTGTCGCTGCGAGCATGGGCAGGTCATTGGCCCGTGCCGCGCCGGACGTTTCGGCATTGACCCGTGCGGCGGCCGGCATGGCGATCGAGGCGATGGGTGGCCCGCCGGCGCGGCGCAACAGCAGCAACGGCCCGCGGCGCTGGATCGAGGTGCGCGGCCTCGGCGGCGAGAACGCCTCGGTGATCGCCGCCGACGTGCTGGCGGCGGTCCGCGCGACGCCGGGTGTGCGCCAAGCGTTCCTGAACCACATCCTCGGGCGGGTGGTGGTCACCCTGGACACCGATGCCGCCGACGGGCCCTCGACCGCGGACCTCTGCCGGATCGTCGCCGACGCCGAACGGCATGACCGATCGGGCGCCGCGCGGCAGCACCCGACCAGCCTGCCCGGTGATGACGCGCTGCTGATGGCGCGGACGGTGGCGGCCACGGCCGCCGTTGTAAGCCTTGGCCTTTCCCTGACCGGCAGCCTGCTGCGGCTGCCCCGACTGCCCGACCTGGTGGCGGTGCCGCCGACGGTGGCCGACCACCTGCCGCGGGTGCGCCGAGAATTGGAGCGGCGCCTCGGGCCGGAGGGCACCGATGTTCTGTTCGGCTTCGTCAACGCCGCGGCTGCCGCGCTGACGCTGTCACCGACGGCGGCGGCCGCGGAGACCGCCACCCGCACGTTGCTGGCCGCCGAGGCTTGGAACGGTCGGCTGACGTGGGCTCGCTATGAACCCGTGCTGGGCAGTTGGCCGCTGCCGGACGACTCGGACATGACACCCAGAGTCAGCCCGATTTCCCCCGACGGGCCTGCGGAACGCTATGCCAACCGCATTGGCCTGGCCGGCATCGGCGCCGCCGCTGTGGTCGGTCTGCTGTCGCGAAACCTCGACACGGCCGGCGCCGCCGCGCTGGCCGCTATCCCCAAACCGTTGCGCACCGTCCGGGAGGCGTTCGGCTGCGCGATGAGCTTTGGCCTGACCGCCCGCCACAGTGCGCTGGTGCTGCGACCACGCGCCCTGCGCACGCTCGATCGGATCGACGCGATCATGGTCGACCCGCGAGCCCTGTACACCGAAGAATTGATGGTCAGTCGCGTTCTCGGCGTGGACAACTCGCTGCGTGCCCATGCCTGGGAGGCGGTTCGTGCCGCCCTCGACAACGACGGCCTGAAGCCGGGATGGCACCAGCTGGCGCAGATCCCCGGGGCCGGCAGCACCGGCGAGGCGCTGATCAGCCCCGTTCGCGATCCGTTCGCCGCGGCGGTGCTGACCGAGGCGCGCCAGTCGCGACCCCGGATCTATTCCCTCGATGACGCCGGATTGCGTTCGCTGGCACAGGGTTTCGATCAGCTGTATCCCCCGGATGGGTCGATCGACCACGCGTTGGCGGCAGCTGTCGCCGAGTTGAAAGCGGGCGGCGCCACCGTCGCGTTGTTGACCACGTCGGAGATGCGGGCCGCGCACCGGTCCGACATCACGATCGGTGTGCTGCGGGACCGGCGGCCTCCCCCGTGGGGTGCCGACGTGTTCGTGTCGGACCTGACCGGCGCCTGGCGGGTCCTGCACGCGCTGCCTGCCGCGCGCGCTGCCACCGACAGTGCCGTCCGGCTGGCCGCTTCGGCTTCCGCTATCGGCGCATTGATGTTGGTTCCCGGTGTGCCGGGGCGCAGTTCGGCGTCGGTCAATGTCGGCATGGTCGCCAGCCTGTGGTTCGGATACCGGGCGGCGCGCAAGATCCTGCGGGACCCACTGCCGGAGCCCGAAACCGCCCACGACTGGCACGCCCTGCCCGTTGCGGAGGTGCAGCGGCTGCTGCCCCGACCTCTCGATGAATACCGCGAGGAGCTGCCCGTGTGGTGGCGAAACGTGCCACCGGTGCGTGCGTTGCACAGCGCGGCCGTGGCGTCGTGGGGCGCCGTCCGCGATTTCGCCGACGAGATGCGTGGCGACCTGTCGGACCCGATGACGCCGATGCTGGCCACCGGCGCGGTGGCCAGCGCCCTGCTCGGCTCGGCGCTGGATGCGGTCCTGGTGGGCAGTGTCCTTCTGGTCAACGCCGCCTTGTCGGCCGAGCAGCAGCTGCACGCCGAACGCACCCTGAACCGGCTGCTGGCCGTCCAGGAGCCGCCGGCGCGACGGCGCTTGGGCCCCCTGGATGAGCAGCGGCGCGAAAAAGTGCCGGCCGCGCGGCTGCGTCCGGGCGACATCATCGAAGTCCGCGCCGACGAGGTGATCCCCGCGGATGCCCGGCTGTTGCAGGCATCAAGTGTCGAAGTCGACGAGTCGACGCTCACCGGCGAGTCACTCCCGGTGGCCAAGCACACCGAACCCACGCCGGGCGCCCCGCTGGCCGAACGGGCATGCATGCTCTATGCCGGCACCACGGTGGTTGCGGGCACGGCGGTCGCGCTGGTGACCGCGGTCGGCTCACGCGCCGAGATGCGCCGGGCATTGGCGATGGCTCCGACGAAGTTGCAGGAGATCGGCCTGCAGCGACAGTTGCGGCACATTACCCGCCGTGCGTTGCCGTTCAGCGCCGCCAGCGGGGGCTTGGTGGGGTTGCTCAGCATGTCGCGGGGCACTCCGTTGCGTCAGGCGGTCTCAAGTGCGGTCACGCTGATCGTCGCCGCCGTTCCGGAAGGGTTGCCGCTGGTGGCAACGCTGGCGCAGCAGGCCGCGGCGCGCCGGCTCACCGGCGAATCGGTGCTGATCCGCAACGCCCACGCGGTCGAAGCGCTGGCCCGGTTGAACGTGGTGTGCTTCGACAAGACCGGCACGCTGAGTGAAAACCGGCTGAAGGTCAAGGCGGTGCACCCGATGGCGGGGTTCACCCCCGGTCAGGTGCTGGAGGCGGCGGTGAGCACGAGCTACTCCCGGCATGCTCACCGGGTTGAGCACGCCACCGACGACGCGATCAACCAGGCGGCCGACGACCCCTCGCTTTGGGGGGACGGTTCACCGCCACAACCGCGGAAGACGCGTGACGCATTCCTGCCGTTCCAGTCGGGCCGCCCGTTCGCGGCCGCGCTTGTCGGCAACCGGCTGACCATCAAGGGCTCACCTGAGGTCCTCTCGTCGGCGCTGGTGCACGACGATGAGCCCCTGGCCCAGCAGATCGACGAGATGACGGCCAACGGGTTGCGGGTGCTGGCGGTGGCCGAGCGCCGGCTGCGCCCGGATCAGGCCGCGGCGGCCGCGGCCGATCCGGATCTCCTCGAGACCCTGTGCAGGTCCGGGCTGACCCCGGTCGGTCTGCTCGGATTGGCCGACACCGCGCGACCCATGGCCCGGTCGGTCCTGCAGGCGCTCGCCGACCGCGACATCGGTGTCCGGTTGATCACCGGCGATCATCCGGTGACCGCAGCCGTGATCGCCCAGGAACTCGGTCTCGACGTCACTGCCGACCAGGTGATCACCGGCAGCGCCTGGGAGGCGTTGTCGGCCGACGAGCGAGCCGCGGCGGTCGCGTCGCGCGTCGTCTTCGCCCGGATGTCGCCGGAACACAAGATCGACGTGGTCCAGACCCTGGAGCGGGCGGGCCTGGTGACCGCGATGGTCGGCGACGGCGTCAACGACGCCGCCGCGATCCGGGCAGCCAGCGTGGGCATCGGGGTCGCCGCGCGCGGCAGCGACGCCGCACGCACCGCGGCCGACGTGGTGCTGCTCGATGAACGGATCGAGGCGCTGCTGGATGCGCTCGACGAAGGACAGCAACTGTGGCGGCGGGTGCAGTCGGCGGTGTCGATGTTGCTGGGCGGCAACCTCGGTGAGGTGTGCTTCGCCATGCTCACCACCCTGCTCACCGGCCGTTCGGTGCTCAATGCCCGCCAAATGTTGCTGGTCAACATGCTCACCGACGCCCTGCCCGCCGCGGCGCTGGCGGTCAGCCCACAGACGGGCACCGAAGACATCGAACGCGACGAGGCGGCGATGTGGCGGGCGATCGGGATTCGGGGGGCGTCCACGACGATCGGCGCCACCCTGGGCTGGTCGATGGCGAGCGTGACGGGTCTGCCCAACCGCGCGGCGACGGTCGGGCTGATCGCGCTGGTCAGCACGCAACTCGTGCAGACCCTGGTCGACTCGCACGCGCCGCTGGTGGTGTTGACCACGGTCGGCTCTCTGGGCGCGCTCGTGGTGGTGGTCAGCACCCCGGGGCTCAGCCAAGTGTTCGGCTGCACCCCCGTGGACCCGTT
>Ga0315535_1002248_pt1 | contig 12501 bp, 11 predicted proteins | sample SalMarSW160220MG_2_FD_203092 | JGI IMG/M metagenome (GOLD analysis project Ga0315535, IMG submission 203092) | Salt marsh sediment microbial communities from the Plum Island Ecosystem LTER, Massachusetts, United States - Salt Marsh Sediment SW1602-20 ...
ACCACCACGAGGTTCTTGGTTTTCATACGACTCCTCCTCGGAAAGAGATAGCGTGACCGTCGGCTAGCGCATCGTCGACCGCAAACTACTTTGATTTCGAGAATGAGTGCTGCCCGGGATCGATCGGGCAGGGGATGTCGTCGCGTGGATCCTCGGAATACAATCCGAGGCTCTCCAGCCGGTAGCTCTCCGCATTTCCTGCGGCGGCGGCTGGCGACTCATAATGAAACTTCCGTTTCCAGGGATCGAAGAGGTAGCTCGTTTCAATGTACCCCTCAAGCGGGTTGGTCACAGTCAGCCACTGCTCGGTCGTCGGATAGCTGTCGTGCTCCTTCCTGTACTGCTCGAGAGCCGCTTGAACGACGCCCATCTTGCTCACCGCCTCGTCTCTCATGCTTTCCGACGACGACGCCGTGACGGTTTCTCCCTTCGAGCCGCCTGCGTCGACCTCGAGTGCCACGGTCGATGCGATTACGAGGAGGAGCAGCGCAGGGGCATTCTGCGTCAAGAAGCTTCTTACGTGATGGCGGGGAACGAAGGTCCGCGCGATCATCGAGTTCAGGATCGAGGGAGGCGTGTTCGCCAGAATCTTTCGTTCGCTCTCGGTGAGCTCGAGCTCAATTGATTCGGCGGCGCGGAACGCATCCCGCAACAGGAGCCGGCTGAACGGTGGCGAGACTTTCGCTTTCTTCAGGAGGATTTCGATGCCGTGGGGATAATTCTTTCGTCCTTCGGAGCCGCTCGCACGGCCCCCGACGATTGTCCTCGAGTGACTGCCCATGGTCACCTCCCGGGTAGCGAGCAGCACAACGACGGAGCAAGAGGTCCTTCTTACATTATGGGCCTGCTTGTACGAAGACGCAAGGGAGAAGTTGTTCGAATTCCCACCCGTTGCTCGAAACCGAACCGTTTCCGGGCTCGATTTCAATCGTTGATCATAAGGAGCTCTCGGGTATTGCGATGAAGCATAAGGTCGAGACGAGCCTTACTCACGCCCCCGTCAAGCAGCAGGCTGACGAAATCGAGCATTGCCTCGGGGCAGATCGGGTTCTTTTGCTGGCCCGAATCGGTTGCAAGCACGAACTGTGCCGTGGGGTTCGTCTCGACGAGGTGCTTGATAGCCTCTGTCGAGGAGTGACCGAGGGCGGAGACCGTGAAGTAGGCAAGCTCGAACCACACGTTTGCGGCGGAGAGGGTTTCCACGTCCTTCACCGTCAAGTTGGGGACGGAGAAGTCGATGTGGTTGACGAGGAGGTGCAGGTCGAGGCCCTCGCGCCGGATGAACTCCTCGAGCCGGATTATCTCTTCGGTAGTGATATGGCCCGTTGCAAGGACAGTCTCGCTGCCGCTCAGTATCGAGAGGATGTCTTTCATTTCCGCTTTGAGCTCACCTCCCTCGTCAACGATCCTGATACCTGTCTCGGGGAGCCTCGTGCGACGAACCTGTTGAAAGGGAAACCCACCGAGCTGTCCGATCGCCCTGCCGTGACCGTCGGCGTCGAGGGTCGGCAACCAGACGATCTTGGCCCCGAGGGTAACGGCGACATCGACGGCGTACGGGTTCAGCCCTCCCACCGGCTCGTTCAGCACAAGCCCGCCGTAGAGCCTGAACGGTCCGTGGTGAACGCTGTTCACCACCTCGACGGCTGTCACGGAGTCGCCGTGGTGCCACTTCACGACACCGAAAGCCATCCGCCACCGCTCGCAGGCGTCAACCAGCCTCCAGATGTCCGATTTGCGGTTGGGCACCAGGCTCGGCGAGGTGTGGATATGGGGGTCGCCGGCACCTTCGAGGAGCTCGGGGGCGCGTTCGTCCATCACCAGTTCTCCAATTGCGGCCTGATGCTCTCGAAGGCCTGCCTGATGTACCAGTCGCTCACGCTCAAGGAGTGATTGACATATTTGTACCGGTTCGGTGAGTACCAGGTCAGCTGGATGATCGTCGAGGAATTGATCCGATTGCTGACGTGCTTCATCGCATTGTGGTAGCGTTCGTGGATTGACAACAGGTAGTCGAGAAATGATTGAGCAATGTCGGACACCCGGCCGTACCGAGACATGTACTGGAAGTAGATCGGAAAGCTCTTCAGAAGCACGGACTTGAAGTCCTTTCCTTTCTGAAGGAACTCCTGCAGCACGGTGTCGACCACGACCTGATCTTCCACCTCCTGACGGCTTACGCGGGTGAATTTCATGAGATCGTAGTCGACGAGCAGCTCGTAGATGAGGCTGTCGGAGAGCGACCCCAGTGGGGCCAGGCCGAACACGAGTCGCGGGATTCTCCCGAGCATGTAGTCGGTGAAGCTGAAGGAGTCCAGAGGTAGGAGCTGCCGTTCGTGAGTAAGATAGTCGATCGCATCGAAGAGCTCCCCACGCGAGGTGTCGACGATTTCGAAACCCTCCCGCTCGAGCCAGTCGCGCTGCTCCTTGTCGACCCCGGAATCGTCGGTAATCACCACGCACATCTCTGCGTCGGGGGGCAATGAGATGCTTACTACGTGGGCAAGGAAAAGTGAAGTAGGGGAACCATCGTAGTGGAAGACGAAGCCCTTTTTCGCGTAGATCTTGCTGTCCTGCTTCGACATCTCCAGGTAATCCCGGATGGTATCTATGTCCCTGAAGCAGGACTTATGGGTGCTCTCTTCGATCGGGACATGGTGCTCGGTAATCCCGTGCTTCAAGCAGAGATAGTGAAATACCGAGTGAAAGGCGCTGTTCATGCTTTGGAACTGGCGCTTCTTGCGCCCCAACTCCGTCGAAAACACTTCCTGCGGCTTCTTCGTGCGCGGGAGCTCGTGCAGACGTTTGAGATCGATGAGAACCTCGTCCTCTTCGAAGAGCTTCATGTGGCTGTAGATTTGCCCTTCATACAAGACCTGACTGTATCCGCCCAACACCAACTGGCCGCCGTCCAGACCGACGATGCCGAGGTAGAGTACCGGAAGGTTGTGGTCTCTGGATATCTTCGAAAGAACGTTGTAGATCATGTCGTCGGTCTTCCCGAGGTAGAAAGGGCTCGATGAGATGTTGATGAAGACGTCCGGCTCCTGACGGGTAACCTGCTCGACCGGATTGTCTTTGAAGCGCCTGATTTGAGACAAGGCCTGCCAGCTGTCCTGACAGATGTTGAAACCTACTCTGAGGCCGTCGAAGGTGACGACCTGCAGATCCTCTACCCGCCCCTCCTGCACGTAGAGATTCTCGGTCAGCTCCTTCTCGAACGGGATGAGCACCTTGTTCTGCGAGTACTCGAACTTGCTCAGATTGGGGATACCGTCAGGGATGTAGCAGAGTAGAGAGTTGTTGGCCCATTTCTCGCTTTGCCGCACGTTCTGACGGTAGTATCCAAGAATTACGCCTATCTTGAGCCGGTCTGCCGCGAACTTGACGATGTCGAGTGCCTCGGCGCTCTGGCGATAGAACTCGGGATTCTTCAACTCGTCGAAGATGCTGTATCCCTGGAGCGCGGTTTCTCCGAAGATGATGATTCGTGCTCCCTTCTTCCGCGCCCGTTCCATTCGAACCACCATCTCGATGGCGTTCAGCAAAGGGTTGGACGGAGTCGGTCGGAACTGGCACATCGTCACCAGTAGCCGCGAACGGCGTTCGGATGGGGGATGGAAGGCAGCCGAGCTATCTTCTCCGCTCATCTCTCTCTCCTGCCCTCCTCTGGAAGGCTACAAATGTGTAAAGAACCATTCGGCGACCGCATCGGCAAGCTCCTCGAACACCGGATCATTCAAGGTCATGAAGTCGTTGTGCTTGCCGTCGATCGAGTGGAACGTCACCCCAGGCACCGCCTTCCTGAGCTCCTCGGCAAGCAGGGGCGGGTGGAGCTTGTTCCCTTTTCCGTGGGCGACGAAGAGTGGCTGGGTCAACTGTGCAGCTGCGGCGATCGAGTCGAAGAGATAGATCGATTCGGCGAGCTCGAATGAGACCGGAATGTTGTAGTGCTTTACGGGCCGAAGGCGTTCGTCCACGACGTCATTCGTTTCGGGATCGAGAGGATAGGCTTCGAAGGGATCGGTCAGACGAAATGTCCCTTCGAACACGCGCTTCCGGCGGTCGGCTTCCATCTTAACGAGCAGCTCGCCCAGACCCTCATCGGAGAACGAAGCGCGCAGGAATGATTCGCCGTTGTAGAAACCGTTGATTCCGGCAACCGCCCGGATGTCCGGGTTCTTCTCGGCGGCTCGGATCACGAGCCCCGCTCCCATTCCCCATCCGAGGAGCACCATGCCGCTCTGCTTCACCTCCGTTTGATATTTCAGGAAGGTAATACCGTTGCGGATGTCCTTCACCTGTTCTTCGAGCAGGAGTCGGCCTCGCTCCCCGTCGCTTTCGCCGCACCCCCGGTAGTCGAAACCGAGCACTACGAAACCCTTCGGAGTCATCACCTCGGCGAAAAGATGCGGATAGATCGCGTTCAGCCCGGTATATCCCGAACAAGCTACGATACACGGGTAGGCCATCGTAGCGTTGAAGTCCTCGGGCAGATAGAGGGTGCCCCTGAGCCTGATCTGGTCGCTATAAAATTCGACGTACTTTTCCTTCATGAAATCCTCAAGTGTACGCTCCAGCTCCCGCTGAGAACGCTCGCTCCTCCCTTCCCGAGTAAAATCTGATTGTTACCGTATTATATACAACCCGAATCTTCAATCAGTTACACATTTCAAGCTACGGTTGAGACCTACGGAGAGTTGATTTGGATTCTGTCGCACGCAGAATGCGGACGGGAGAGGCATGACCGAGGCAACATCCCCTAATTTGCTCAGCTCACCAGGCATGCGGCAGCGCGGGAGAGAGGTCCGGCAGTAGCTGAAATTCCGTGTATACTATCGCTGGGAGGTACCAACTCGTGCGGGCTTCTACTGAGCACCTGATAGAAATGTTGCCGCTCAAGCGTCTGAGATGGTCGACGAAGGTGACGGTAGTCTCGAGCATCTCTGCCGTCCTCTGCTTGATCGGGGCGTTCGTGCTGCTTGTTTCTACACACAACGTCTTGTGGGCAATGCTGCTCGTCATACCGATCCTAGCCACTGGGTTGCTCTTCGGTTCTCTTTCGGGCGCGGTTGTCGGGTTCGCACTCCTCGTGGCGGCCGGCCTGGCAGAAAACGCGATCGGGGAGGGACTGCTCCACACTGTCTCGGATTATCTGGTGGCCGGGCTCGTTGTCGCCTTCGTCGGAGGCTCGGTAGGTCGAGTGAGCGGTCTCTATTTCGAACGCGGTCGGCTGCTCGAGGAATTGCGAGTCACTTTGGAGCGCGCGCGGCGAGATGAGAAGAGCATCGATCTGAGCGAAGAACGTTATCGCAACATCTTCCAGAACTCCTCCGTATCGTTGTGGGAGGAGGATATCAGCGAGCTCAAGGCGGAACTACAACGGCTCAAAGACGCCGGGGTCACCGACTTCCGGCGCTATTTCGAAGACCATCCGAATTTCGTCGCTTCCGCGATCCAGATGACACGGGTCATCGACGTCAACATGGCGACTTTGGAGCTCTACGGCGCTCGGTCCAAGGAAGAGCTACTCGGCAGCCTCGACAAGACGGTAGACCTCGGGGACCCGGTTCTGGTGGCAAGCTTTCGTGACACGATTCTCGCCATCGCTGAGGGTCGAAGCTACTACCGCGGCGAATCCACCGCCCGAACCCTGGGTGGGAAGAACCTGAATATCGCCGTGAGCTCCTACATCCGTGAGGAGGAGGAAGGCTCCTCCTACATGCTCGTCAACGTAATGGACATCACCGACCGCAAACACGCGGAAGACCGGATCGTGCACCTCAATCGCCTCTACGCGGTCCTGAGTGAGATAAACCATGTCATCGCGCGGGTGCGGGATCGAGAATCGCTCCTGACAGAGGTCTGCCGAATCGCAATCGATCAGGGGAGCTTTCGCATGGCGTGGGTCGGCGTAGTCGACGAGGCTTTACACTTGCTTCGGCCCGTTGCCTCAGCGGGCTTCATCGGGACCTACCTCGATGAGATCCGCATCTCTACGCTTGACGTTCCCGTGGGGCGGGGCCCCGGTGGAAGGGCGGTGAGAGAAGGACGAGCGGCCGCCTTCGGCGACATGTGGAACGAGCCGAGCGCCGACCCGTGGCGTGAGGCCGCACGTCAGAATGGCTATCGCTCCTGCGCCAGCGTACCCCTGCGGCAGGGCGATCGAGTGATCGGAACCTTCAACGTCTACTCCGAGGAGCCCTGGTTTTTCGACGAAGATCAGATCGGTCTGATCGAGGAGATCGGTTCGGACCTCTCGTTTGCGCTTCGCGCGCTGGAGGAGGAAGCCAACCGTCGGCAGGCCGAAGAAACACTCAGGAAGAGCGAGGCGCGCCTGCGATCCGTCATGGAGAGTGCGGCCGATGCGGTCGTCATCGCGGACGGAAACGACAATATCACCCTGTGGAACGTCGCTGCGATTTCGCTCTTCGGCTACAACCCGGAGGAGATCGTCGGGAAGCCGCTCTCCACGATCGTGCCTCGAGAACTGCTCGCGCGCCTCGAAACGAAGCACATCAGCTCCGATTCTCCTGGGCGGACGGTACGGCGCGAGTCGATACCGATCGTCTTCGCCGGCACCGCCAAGGACGGCAGCGAGATCGACGTCGAGTTCACCCTGGCAGGCTGGGAGGTCGACGGTGAACGCCACGTGACGGGAATCTTCCGCGATGTTACCGAACGCACGCGCGCGGAGGAAAAAATCCGCGAGCAAGCACAACTGCTCGACATCTCGTCGGAGGCCATCCTGGTTCGCGACCGTGAGGGCCGCGTCCGCTATTGGAACCGCGGAGCGGAGCGTCTCTACGGCTGGAGCGCCGGGGAGGCGCTGGGTCACGACGATACCGTGCTCCTGCGCCTGCCGTCGGCAGAGAAACAGGCGGCCGTTCTCGGGATTCTGCAAACTGGGGAGTGGTCCGGAGAGCTCCATACGAGTGCCCGAGACGGACAGCGCCTGACGGTTCAGGCGAGCTGGACCCTGCTTCGCGACCGGAGCGGTCTGCCGAATGGAGTGCTGGTGGTGTGCAGCGATATCTCCGAGAAGAAACTTTCGGAGACCCAGCGTTTGCGCAACCAGCGGCTCGAAAGCCTGGGCAGACTTGCCGGGGCAATTGCTCACGACCTGAACAACATTCTCACCCCGGTTCTCGGCGGAATGGAAACGCTCGAGCTCGAGAAGATGCCGGAGAGCGACCGAACGACCGTCGGGCTGATTCGCAGCAGCGTGCTGCGAGGCGCGAATCTCATCCGACAGATACTTACCTTCGCGAGTGCCGGACACGGGCAGTATCAGCAGCTGAGCCTCGCTCCCCTCATCGAGGAAGTCGCGGGGATGGTCCGGGGCACGCTGCCGAAGACGACGGAGCTCCAGTGCAGTGTGGCGCCGGGACTCTGGCCCATCAACGGCGATCTGACTCAGATCCACCAGGTCGTGATGAACCTATGCGTCAACGCCCGGGATGCGTTGACCGGCGGCGGGAGCGTGAGTATCACCGCGGAGAACGTGAGGCCCGACCCTGCAACGAAAAGAATGCACATTGACGCCTTGCCGATCCGGTACGTGCATCTGCGGGTCGAGGACACCGGCGTCGGCATCGAGCCTTCCGTTATCGAGAACATCTTCGATCCGTTTTTCACGACGAAAGAAAAGGGAACCGGAACCGGACTCGGTCTCGCCACCGCACTCTCCATCGTCAAGAGTCATGGCGGATTCATCGACGTGCATAGCGAGCCAGGGAAGGGCAGCCGCTTCGACGTCTATTTGCCGGCTTCGGACGAGTCCCGCGAGAATCGCCGAACGGAGCCCACCATGCCCGTTCCGCGGGGGAACGGCGAGTTGATCCTCGTCGTAGACGATGAGTCGCCGATCAGAACGGTCATCAGTGACATCCTGACCGCGCACGGCTACCGTTCCGTCACTGCGGGAAGCGGTGTCGAGGCTCTACGCATCTACGAGGCGCAGCGGAACGAAATCGCCGCAGTGATGGTCGACGCTTTAATGCCGCATATGGACGGCATCGCCACGATCAAAGCTATCAAGGCGATCAACGAGGACGCTCGACTGATGATCGTCAGCGGACTCATCTCTCACGATCAGGCCGAGGAGGCGCGTCGCTACGGAGTAGCTGAGCTCGTCGGCAAACCCTTTACGGCCAACGACTTGCTGCGAAGCGTCCACCGTCTAATTTCGGACTGACCTCTGCCTGCATATTCATTCCCGCAGTGTTCTCCGCATTCATCCCGGAGTCTTTCCTTTCCGCCGAATTGGGTCGTCAGGTCATAGAGACTTCCTGGAGGACTCGCGGTCGGGGTCTTCCGAAAGGGTGGCACCGTCGTGATATGATGGGAGAACATCCCGAATAGAAGGAGCAGCCATGGCAAGCAAGAGTTGGGGAGATCTTCTCCACGATCATTCACCGTCCCTTGACCGACAAAACAAGGACGATTTCCAATTCCTGAGCAACGACTCCTCCCTGAGCTCGCGCGAAAAATTCCTTCTGGCGATGGCACTCGACGCGATGGCGAACAAACCGATCGGGTCCAAGCGCTACGGGGAGGCGGCGGTGAAGGCCGGGGCGTCGAAGGAGCAGATCCTCGAGGCCCTGACGATCGTTCGCATGTTTGCCGGTAGGGGCGCCCTGGCAACGGGTTGTGAGGCTCTCAGGCAGTTCGAGGCGTAGGCGGCCGGCGCCCGAGTCGATCTCTCCTTGAGCTCGTTAGTCAGTTCCACTCTCGTAGAATGACGTCGAGATGGCGTCGGGTGAGTGTGCCCATGTTGTCGACCTCCAGGAAGCTCCGGTCGTCATGGTAGCGGGCAAGATCCGCCGCCAACGATCGAACGTTTTCCTCCGGACTGAGTGTATCTGTCTCCATGACGTCGAGTAGAGTACGGATGCGCTGGTTCGACATCTTCATCCGCCGCGCGATGAGGCTTCGCTCCTCGCGCTGATACTGGTGGATAGTCTGGGTGGGCAGGAGACGCCAAACGAGGTCGACTACAGTCTGGTTCTCCTTGTAGAACTGGGGAAGGTAGACCTTGAGGTTGCCCTCGTAGCTTTGCTGGTCGAAATCGATTGCCCGAACCCGATATTGGGCCATGTCGAAGTCTCGTGTGATGATGACGACGTAGTTGTAGGCCCGCATGTCGCCGAGGAGCTTGGCGAAGCTTCGCTCGTTGAACTTCACGAACTCCTTCGCGATTCTTATCAAATCGCGATCGTCTGTCGGAAGGTCCCGTTCGAGAAATATGTCGCCCGGAATCCCCGAGATGTGCTCTTCTATGAGCGTGTTTCGATTGACGAGGAAGTCGATTCGATTCGGTGCCAGAATGTGCTCGAGCTCCAACCCGTAGAGCCGCGATGCATCGATCTTCTTGATGTAGTAGTAATCGTGATTGTCGTTGTAGCGGTTGACGACCCGCACGCGAAACGGCTGCGAGTTGCCGAATCGGCAAAACTCAATTCGGCTGATGAACAGGTGGTCGGTGTAGTCGGGTGCTTCGGGGGTCTTCAGATAGGCGTAGATACGCAAGAGCTCCCTATGGAGGTCCCGCGTCTCGCCGGGTCCGTAGAGGACGACGTCCCAATAGCTGTCACTCCCGTCCTCCTCGCCTCGAGAGAACGAATCCCGGAAACCGACGAGGTCGTCGTAGTTCAGCTGAAACGCCCCGACCCGCTGGTGCTCGAGAAGATAGGTGTAGAAGTGATCGCTGAGGGGGATGCTTGGTTTCTTCTTCTCGATACGAACGAAATCACGTTCCCTGAGCTGTCTCATCTCCGTCGACTATTCTCCCCTCCTCGGAGCCCACACGAGGCGGATTGAGAGGGAAATCACATAGAATTAGTATAGTATTATGAACATCATGGCACAAGTCAGCTGCAGAGGCTCTTCTACCTCGCCGGCGCCGACCCCGGCGCCTCGGGGGGACTCCTCCGCATCGCAATCTGGGTCCGGTTCCAGGTATTGATTACAGCTATCGCGACGGTCAGGTCTACAATCTCCCGTTCGCTGAAGTGCCGCTGGAGCTCTTCGTAGATCGAATCCGGGGCGTGGGTTTCGGCGATTCGAGTCAACGCTTCGGCCCAATCGAGCGCGGCGCGTTCCCTCGCGGAGAAGTCCGGCAGGTCGCGCCAGCCGGCCAGGCAATCGAGACGACGCTGGGGCTCCCCGAGCTCACGCGCCTCCCTCACGTGCATATCCAAACAGAAGGCACATCCGTTTATCTGAGAAACTCTGACCTCTATGAGGTTTTTCAACCTCGCATCGAGGGCACGGGTGCTGCGGGCCGCGGCAACGATTCCTTTGCATGCCTCCGGGTTGATCTTCGTCCAATCGAGTCGTTCGTCCATCGTCTCTCCTCGTAGAAATCTCATTTGTTGCGACGACAAGCTATCGCGAGCACGCGAACGACGTCTTGAAGAAATCCGACCAATTCAGGAATATTTAAATCAGATGGCTCACGAACTTCTCTATCTTCGGGTCTCTCCTCCCCACGCCGGTCTCTCGCGCTACGTGCAATCTTACTGGACCGTCGAAACCCCCGCCGGAGCCCTTCTGCGCGAACCTAAGCTCCGTTACCTGCATCCCGACGGCGGCCACGGCATCATGCTGAACTTCGGCGACCCCGTCCTCACCAACACAGGAGAACGGAGGACGGGTTTCACAGTCGGATCGAAGCTGCTCGCTCCCTCCACACTGAGGTTCAGTGGCAGGGTTCGAATGACGGGGATTCGATTCCGACCTCATGGCGCCTATCCGTTCTTTCGGACCTCGACTCTCTGCGAGGATGCCTGCCGGTCAGCAGCGCTCCGTGTGCTTTACGAGCAGGTCGGATATACTCCGAAGCAGCTTGCCCGCATCGCCCGCGCTCGCCGTGCCAAACAAGTACTTGCGGCCCTCGACGGAAAATCACTTTCCGAAGTGACCTACGGCCTCGGCTATTCGGATCAGGCGCACTTCACTCGTGAGTTCTCCGCTCTCATCGGCATTCCGCCTGCCGAGTATCGGGCATGTGTGGCGAAGGAGCGCAAGAGATGATTCCGATATGAGAAGCGACCGTAGACAAAGGATGCTCGACTATCTCGAATCGGTCTTCTACGGAAGGTCCTGGCATGGAGCCTCACTCCTGAAGACCGTTCGCGAGCTCGACCTCGATCAACCAACGATGGAGAACGACAAGGGGTTCTCGCCGTGGAAGATAGTGCTCCACTGCGACTACTGGAAGTTCGAGGTGTGCAACTGGAAGGCAGACAAGCGGCTACTCGAAGATCAGCGCTCGTTGCTCCGTGAAGCGGTCCGGCGATTTCCGGCAGCACGACTCGACAACGCGCCTGCAGACAGCGTCAGCTACGCCGGCTGCATTCTCGGGGCGGCAGCTCGCGACGTTTGCCATGCCGCGCACCTCCGCAACCTGGGAGTCATCGGCTTCCAGGTCTCGCGCCGTGGATCGCAGGAAAGGAATCTCCGATGAGTGACGATATCTATGAAGCAGTCGACCGGTACATCGGCCGGCTTTTCGCGCACCGTGACGAGGTACTCACCTCCATAGAGCAGTCCTTCGAAAGCTCGGTCGCCTACAACCAGAGTGTCTCTCCGAACCAGGGACGCTTCCTTCATATCCTCGCTCTGATCTGCCGGGCGAAAAGGATTCTGGAGATCGGAACCTTTCGAGGCTACAGCACGATTTGGCTGGCGAAGGCGCTCCCCGGCGACGGACACCTTGTCTCCATTGACCGGGATCGTTCGGGGGCCGAGCAGGCGCGAGTCAACTTCGAGCGGGCCGGCCTGGGTGATAGGGTGGAGGTTCGAGTCGGCGAGGCGGTCTCCGTCCTGGAACAATTGATTTCCGAACGAGCCTCTCCGTTCGACCTGGTCTTCATCGACGCGGACAAGGAACCCTACCCTGACTATCTGGATCGGACGCTTCGTCTCTCGCGGCCGGGAACGGTCATCGTCGCCGACAACGTGGTGCGCCGGGGAAGAGTCACCGACTCACAGGCCGGCGACCAATCGTTGAAGGCGATCCGAGAGTTCAACGAGCGCCTTGCCTCCGATCCTGATTTGACCGCGACGATCCTCCAGACCGTCGGGGTCAAGGGTCACGACGGCATGGCGATTGCGGTGGTCCGATCCGCCCGCACGTGAGGCGTGACCATTGTTTCGTCGCCGGACAAGGTGCCGGCTCGTCGAGCGGGACCGTATCGAGATACCGTCGGCACGCCGTACCGTTTCTGCTCGTAGTGTAGTATTATCAAGAGCGAGAACAGGCATATGGTGGAGGTCTGGGTTCAAGAGGTCGACTACTCCTGGTACGCTGTTGCACACGATGGGGCGAAGCTCGTCGCCACGGCGGTAGCGTCGAGCCGAGAGCGAGTTGTCTCGGAGATCATGCATCACGTCGGGCAGTCGATCCCGCGGCGACTCACCGAGGAAGAATCGGATTTCGGACGTGCACTCGTCCGCATGCTCGCCCGCCTCGAGGCTGGTGACGAAAGCGAGAAG
>Ga0315535_1002249_pt1 | contig 12481 bp, 12 predicted proteins | sample SalMarSW160220MG_2_FD_203092 | JGI IMG/M metagenome (GOLD analysis project Ga0315535, IMG submission 203092) | Salt marsh sediment microbial communities from the Plum Island Ecosystem LTER, Massachusetts, United States - Salt Marsh Sediment SW1602-20 ...
TTTTTGCTGCAGGTTTCATGTTCCATAATGCAGGTTGTCAACACTCTATGAATCAGCTACCTTGCAACCCGCAACCTGTAACTTGCAACAGATTTTAAATCGGACTGCAATATTAGCTATTTGAATGTAATTTTCCAAGAATTTAAATAAAAGAATAAACAGATTATTCTTCGATGCGTTTAATGACATCTATAAGCAGTCCAGTGACGTTTCCCGTGTTCCTGTTGAAAACGGAAATAACATCTTCCCAGGATACCGGAACCTCATCTTCCTTCCAGGAATCATAATCGGTACTCATGGCGATGGTGGCATATTGCAGACCGGCTTCATTGGCAAGGATCACCTCCGGTGCGGTAGACATGTTGATCAGGTCCGCCCCCCACAGCCTGAACATCTTCGACTCCGCCCTGGTAGAAAACCTTGGCCCCTCGATAGTGATTATAGTACCCCCGGCATGCATGCTATGACCTGCTTTCCCTGCGCAGTCAATAATAAGGTTCCTGAGATATTCACTGAAAGGATCAGCCATCGCAGTATGTTTCATATCTCCGGGCTCAAAGCTGTCGAAGAAAGTGACCTTGCGGTGACGGGTGAAATCGATGAACTGGTCGGGCACGACAAGATCGCCTCTGCGTATATCTTCCCTGAGACTGCCGCAGGCCGTTGTGGTGATGATATATTTACAGCCGGATTCTTTAAGTGCATGGATATTAGCCCTGTTATTCACCTCTGTGGGTGGAATGGTATGTGAATGTCCGTGACGGGAAATGATATAAACCTCATTACCGCCAATGGTTCCGCATATAACAGGTGATGATGGCTGCCCATAAGGAGTATCCATTGTTTTTTCTGTGGCCGATTTTAATATCTCCGGGTTCTCCAGTCCGGAACCCCCAATTATTCCTATCCTGGTCATTTCAGCTTCTTGAGATACTCCATTAAAACATTAACCGCTTCATCCATGTCGTGACCGAATGTAAGAATACCGGCCCTGTCGCCGGCCATTATTATGATTCTCTTTTCAATGACATCAGGATCCTGGAAAAGCCTCAGGATGTCCTCGGCAAGTCCTAAGGAACCGTAATCCATCGAAGGATTGGTGGTTGGCACTTTATGGATCAGCTCATTCCATAGATCGATATTGTGAACATGCACCACAGCATTTGTATCCGGATCCGATAAATATATTGCTGCATGAGTAAGTGATTCTGATGATGCCTTGAGCGGACCCAGGCACTGAACCGCATTGTCGGCTATGTTGAATGAATTGACTTTTACATAGTGTCCAGGTTCCAGCTCTGGTATCTCGCCGGTTGCCGAACCGGTAATAATAAACTGGTTACCCCCTATTATTCTCATACTTATATTCCCGAATCCCACACCGTTTTCATATGCACCTATAAGATCCATATTGAAAAGGATTTCCCTCCAGTAATTGATTATTTCGTACTGTTCGTCGGAGATCACCGGACCAGACTGGTTCCAGTGGCAATTAAATTTTACTACTCCATCCATTTTTATTTTAATTTATCTGAGAACATTTCCTTAATATCTTTTTCCGAAGCTTTGCAAATACCTTTTTCCGTTATCAGTCCGGATACCAATCTGGCCGGAGTTATGTCGAATCCGTAATTTGATGCCCTTGTGTCTTCAGGGCATATCCTTACTGTCTGTATCTCACCCCTTGCCATACCTGTCATGTGAGTCACCTCATCCTGATTTCTTTCCTCAACAGGGATCTCTTTTAAACCGTCACGAATACTGAAATCTATTGATGTTGAGGGAAGGGCAACATAAAAAGGTATTTTATTGTCCCGTGCAGCCAGCGCTTTAAGATAGGTCCCTATTTTATTGGCAACATCGCCCCGCCGTGTTGTCCGGTCACTCCCAACAAGTACCATATCAACCAATCCCTTCTGCATCAGAAGGCCTCCTGTGTTGTCGGCAACAAGGGTATAGGGGACATTGTTTTGTCCGAGCTCCCATGCTGTAAGCTTTGCCCCCTGGTTTCGCGGACGTGTTTCATCAACCCATACATGCACCTTAATGCCTTTCTCATGGGCCATATATATCGGGGCAGTGGCGGTTCCGTAATCGATACATGCCAGCCAGCCGGCATTACAGTGGGTAAGAATATTTACAGGTTCTCCTTCCTTGCGTGTGCTTATCTCTTCTATGAGCTTTAAACCATGATTGCCTATCTGCATGCAGTTGTCAACCTCTTTATCGCAAATTTCCAGGGCTGCCTTCCGTGCCTTATCCTGGATGGTTGACAGCGAGTGATGTTCCCCGTTCGTCTTTTTCATTACATAATCCACTGCCCAGGACAGGTTGACAGCTGTTGGCCGGCATGATACAAGGTAACGGGCTGCATTGGAAAGATGATCATGTATGTTTGTAGCCGGATTTATCTCGAGAGTAGCAAAGTACACCCCAAACGCTGCTGCAGCTCCGATTAACGGGGCACCCCTTACCGTCATGTCATCAATGGCGTTAAAGATATCTTCAACAGAACGCAGCTCTTTTATTTCAAATAAGAAGGGTAGCTTCTGCTGATCAATGACCTTTACAACAGAAGGGTCATCATCATCAAGCCAGATACTGTGATAATACTTGTCTCCTGCCTTCATCTTTCTATAGTATGAATGCTATGGAAGAAATTTAACCATCAAAATTAATAAATAACCATGGTTAGATGAAATTTACTTTCAAAAAATACGTGTCAGCTATATTTTGTATGAAATTACACAGGGGACCTGAGAAACGACTTAGAGACTCAGGGACAATAGCCCCTGACCGCAAGACCCTAACACAAACCAACCCGGAGTAATTTTACAAAGGAACATAACCAGTGTTTCGAATAATCGACCAGATGATTCGAAATATTTGATCTCATTTTTTTATTTATTATATTTGGAAGCACTTACAGGGTGACGGAAAAATCTGGTATATGATTAATAAAGAAGAGTTTAGGAAGAAGATTATACTTGCGGCCGGACGTATCTTCAGCCATTATGGCTTTAAGAAGACCACGATGGAAGAGATAGCCAGCTCGTTGAAAATGGGAAAAAGTTCCATATACTACTATTACCGGAGCAAGGAGGATATTTTCGAAGCCGTGATTATGTATGAAGCTAACATCCTTAGGAATGAGCTCACTACAGCGATCAAGGCTGTAGAATCGCCCATAGATAAAATGCGTGACTACGTTTTTGTAAGGATGAAAGCGTTCGAAAAACTTTCGAATTATTACAATGCCATATTTGACAAGAATCTCGATCATTTTGACTTTGTGGAAAAGATAAGGTCAAAATACGACAGGGAAGAGCTTGCCATCCTGCGTCTTATAATCTATGACGGTGCCAGAAAAAATGTTTTCAATGTTGAAAACAGCGAATATACAGCTATGGCTGTGCAAACCACTTTGAAAGGTCTGGAAGTACCGCTTTTCTGGAAAAGGAAGGAAGATCACATCGAGCAGAGGCTGAATGCTATACTCGATGTACTGTTCTACGGTATCGTAAAAAAAGACTGATCACCGTTTTATTACAGCTCTCTTTTTCTTCTTAAGACTTATTATCAGTCCCACGATTCCCATAATCACAAACGGTATACTGAGTAGCTGACCCATATTGAGCGCCATGTGTGTCTCGAAAGCAACCTGTGGCTCCTTGACAAATTCAATAAAGAAACGGGCTGTAAATACAAGGATACAGAGAAGGCTGATAAGAAGTCCCTGTATATGTTCTCCTTTCTTCCTCCAGTAGATCCTGTAAAGGATTATAAATATTATGAGATAGGCCAGCGCTTCATATATCTGGGTGGGATGCTTGGGAGCGACCTCATGATTTCTCAGGAACACGAATCCCCAGGGAAGTGTTGTTTCCACACCATATATCTCGGAGTTCATCAGGTTTCCCATCCTGATAAAGAATCCTGAAAGGGGAACAACAATGGCTATGCGATCGAGTATCCATATATAATCTTTTTTCTCTTTTCTCGAGAAGATCCAGAGAACGATAAGTATGCCTATTGCCGCACCATGACTTGCAAGTCCGCCATGCCATATCATCAGTATTTCCAGCGGATGTTTCAGATAGAAGCCAGGTTCATAGAAGAGGCAGTGCCCCAGTCTTGCCCCGACAATAACACCTATTGCCATATAGATGGTAAGTCTGTCGAGAACATCTTCACCAAGGTTTTCATTTTTAAAGATCCTGTGCATCACAAGATAACTGAACAGGAATGCCAGGGCAAAAAGAAGACCGTACCAACGAACAGCAAAGGAACCGATACGGAAGATTTCAGGATTCACATCCCAGGGAATAATGAGTAAATGCATAATTATCCTGTATATATTGATGTCAAAGGTAAAAAATATTATTATTGATCATTCTAAAATGATATAATTAGCAAAAGCGTTTTAGTTCATTATAGAAATGAATCTTTAAAAAATGATGTAAGTTTGTAGGTTGTTAACAACGGGTTTTTTATGAAGAAGAGTATCTCACGTCATCTAATATTTGTATCAGCTCTCTCTTTGCTTATCGGCTCCTGTGCAAAGATAAGCGCTCCTTCGGGAGGGCCCAGGGACAAGCTTCCCCCGGTTGTATTAAGCAGCGAGCCTGTTTATGGCGCGAGGAATTTCCACGGGAGTAAAGTGGAGATATTCTTTAATGAATATGTTGTTCTCAATAATATCAATGAGAAATTCCTGGTATCACCTCCTATGAAGAATAAGCCGGTAGTGAGCATAAAGAATAAGAGTGTTGTTGTAAGATATGAAGATAAGCTGAAGGACAGCACCACATATACTTTTAATTTTCAGGATGCCATACGGGATCTTAACGAGGGCAATGTGCTCAATAACTACGAATTTGTATTTTCAACCGGACCCGTTCTTGATTCTCTTTCAGTTACCGGGAATGTATACAATGCCTTTACCCTCGATCCTCCTGAGAAGATCCAGTTATTGCTTTACCGGAACCTGGACGATTCAGCTGTTATCAGGGATATCCCCGATTATATGTCGATGGCCGATATGTACGGCTATTTCAGGATAAATAATCTTCGTCCCGGAATATACCGGTTATATGCCCTTAACGACGGGAACAACAGCAAAACCTACGATCGTCCGGAAGAAGATTTTGCTTTCATGGATACGGTGATCAATGTAACTCCTGCAAAGAATTACATGCCTGAGGTGAAAGACTCTGCCGGAACACATAATGCATTGATCAGGGTAGGTGTAGCAGCCGGGCAGAAAAAAGCAACTGTTCAGGCAGTAAAGCCTCCTCCCAAAAAAGGTGTATATCAGCTGTATAGCTTTGTGGCGCTGAAAAAACAACATTACCTCGAGGGTTCTTCACGCGACATGAAATACAGGCTTAATTATATACTTTCCTTACCTCCCGATACCATGAAATTCAGGTTCTCAATACCCGGTGAGGATGAAGGAAAGTATATTATTGAGAATAATGTTAACAGGGATACCATTCAGGTCTGGCTGACCGACAGCAGCCTTTACTCTCAACCAACAATCACATCAGTAGTAAGTTATCCTTTTACAGATACTCTTGGTATAACAGCGTATAAGACAGACACCATACCAATGAGATTTACCGAGCCCCGTACCGGGAGGTTCGCAAGAATAACAAAGAAACCCCTGGTTCTCAGTTCCGATGTAAAGGGAGGAACGCTTAAACCCGGGCAGACAATTTTCTTTAGTATACCTACACCTTTCAGACAACCAGACACTTCGCTTATAAGGCTTTACAGGTTGGATGGAGCAAACAGGGAAAATGTGCCGTATAAGCTGGTACCCGACAGCATGAAGCTGAATGGATACCGGCTGCTTGCAAGTATTATTGCAGGGCAACAGTACCTTTTTATCGCCGATTCTGCTTCATTTGGAGATATTTATAATGAAAGCATTGATTCCACTGCCATTAAGTTTTCAGTCAGGAAAGCTGATTCATACAGTAAACTGACCTTTGACATAAAGAATTGTAATTCCCCGTGCATAATACAGCTTCTCGACAAAGCGGAAAAGCTTATTCAACAAAAGTATATAAAGAATGACGGGAAGGTTGATTTTGAATTGCTCGATCCGGGCGTGTACCGGGCTAAGGTTATCTATGACCTTAATGATGACGGGAAATGGACGACCGGCGATTTCCTGGCTCACAGGCAGCCTGAACCGGTCTCTTACTATAAGGATCAGGTTGAACTGAAAACAGGCTGGGACCTGGAACAGACCTGGGATATATCAATCAGGCATTTTAAGGAAAACAAATTGAGGAATATACCAAAACAGAAAAAGTAAAGATGCCGGCTGGCTGAATCCGCCCGGGCAATAGAACCGGCAGGAAAAATATTTCAAAACCTTATCATTATTTAGTAAAAATTATTTCTAGGAATAGTGAGAAAAATTTTGTATTTTTGGTTCTTTGAGTTCCGAAGTAACTGGCAGTAAAAAAATGAAAACGGCAGAAGTAAGGAAAATAGAAACAGAAAAGGATTATCCCGGCATGCAAGTTATTTCAGATGAGATGGATAAGCTGAAAGAGAGACTGCACATTGATACTCTGAACTGGAAAGACTACAATTATAAGCCTGATGTATCACTTGCTATTGCTTACAGCGACAGGGAGATCTTCCTTAAATATTATGTTACGGAAGATTATTGTAAAGCGGAAAAGACAAAGACCAATGAGATGGTATGTGAGGATTCCTGCGTTGAATTTTTTGTTTCGCCGGAAGATGATGGTATTTATTACAACCTCGAGTTTAATGCAATCGGTACCTGCCTGCTCGGAACAGGAACCGGCCGCGAGAACAGCACAAGGGCAAATCCTGAAATAATATCCAGGATACGCCGCCTGGCATCTGCAGGTGAGAGACCATTTGGGGAGGTAAAGGGGAAGCATTCATGGACACTTACCCTGGCTGTACCTCTTGATGTCTTTTTTCATCATCATATAAAGGAACTGAAGGGAAAAACCTTCAGGGCTAATTTTTATAAATGCGGTGATATGCTTTCGGTGCCTCATTATATAACATGGAATCCTGTGGGCACTGAAAACCCTGATTATCACCGACCAGAATATTTTGGCTTGCTTAGGTTTATTTGACCCCCAATTTCCTCCCTTTTTAAGGGGGGGATATTGGGGAAATTGATAGGAATCAATACAAAAACAAGAGAATATGACAAAAGGAAATGCACTAATCGGACAGTCGGGCGGACCTACTACAGTAATTAATTCGAGCCTGGCTGGAGTTATTGAGACAGCACTTGCCTCATCCTTCATAGGGGAGATATACGGAATGCATTTTGGCATTGAGGGCCTTATGCATGAATGGCTGTTTGATCTCGGAAGTCAATCACGAAAGGTGATTGAGGGACTGAAGCATACCCCGTCATCGGCACTCGGTTCCTCCAGGCATAAGGTGCAGGATAATGATCTGCCAGTGATCCTGGGCGTCCTGAAAAAGTATAATATAAGGTATCTCTTCCTGATAGGAGGTAATGATACGATGGATACAATACACAGGGTTGAGGAGTATTGCCGGCTCAACAACTACGAATTATCCGGAATAGGGATTCCCAAAACCGTAGATAATGATCTTTATGGTACCGATCATACACCGGGATTTCCTTCAGCTGCACGTTCAAACATTCTGAACGTGATGCAGGCCGGGATCCTGGCCCGCGATATGCAAAAGGTTGATCAATTTGTTATTTATCAGACCATTGGCCGTGATGCCGGATGGCTTGCTGCAGCCACAGCCATGGCCAGGAAAGAAGAGGATGATGCGCCGCATCTTATTTATGCACCGGAATTTCATTTTGATGATGACAGCTATCTTAAGGAAGTTGAGAAGTGTATTAAGGAATATGGCTGGGTATCGATCGTTTGTGGTGAAGGGTTGAAATATGCTGATGGCACACCTGTCAGCGCGGCCACAAAAAAAGATAAATTCAATAACACGGAATTTGGTGCTATGGGAGGCGCCAGTGTCGGGTTCAGTCTTCATAAGAAAATATCCGAGGCATTCGGATACCGTGGTGAATTCCAGATAACGGAATCGCTTATTATGAGTGACTATGTGAGGGCATCAGCCGTTGATTTTGATGAGGCATACAGGTGCGGAGCAGAGGCTATGCGTCTTGCTGAGAAAGGAGAATCGGGTTACATGGTAACCATTAACAGGATCTCAAATGATCCTTATTCAATAGAATTTGGCAAGGTTCCGCTAAAAGATGTGGCGGTATCTGCAAAGCCAATGCCGAAAGAATATTTCAACAAGGAAGGAAACTTCGTATCTCCGGAATTTATAAAATATATGAAACCGCTGGCAGGAGACCTTCCGGAGTTTGTGCGTCTTGAAAAAAAATTTGCCAAAAGATAAAATCATTTAAACATGAACAAAAGATTTAATAAAGTTGCACTGTCAATAAATGCCCATCCCGATGATGCTGAAGCATGGAATGCCGGTGCACTTAAACTACTAAAAGACAAAGGGTATAAAATTGTTATTGCGACCATGACGTCAGGAGACATGGGTGGTTGTAACATGACCATGGAAGAAACGGCCACGATTCGTGTTGAGGAAGCCAGGAAAGCGGCAGCAGTACTTGATGCAGAATACTACATGTTGGGAGGGACTGACGGTTTTCTTTTTGACAGCAGGGAGATAAGACTTAAGACAATATCTCTAATGAGGCAAGTAAAAGCAGGAGTAGTGTTTACTCATCTCAATAATGATTATCACTCCGATCATCGCACCACGTCTAATATAGTAGAGGCAGCTGCAATGATATCTTCTCTCGACACTGTTCCTGTCGACGAAGAACCGCTGGAGATAACTCCACTCCTGTATCATTCATCACCTCTCACCCTGTCTGATCCGCTGGGCTCCAGTATAGTACCACCTCATTTTTATGTTAACGTCACCTCTGTGATAGAGACAAAGAAAAAAATGCTTGAATACCATGTATCACAGATCGATCTTATGAAGCATATGCATAAGATTGATGATTTCTTCGGGTATGTGCTTGAAGGAAACCGTAACTACGGAAAGATGGCCGGAGTGGAATATGCAGAGGTATACTGGCAGCATCTTGGAGGCGGATTTCAGAAAGAACCACAGGTTCAGAACGATCTATCAGAATTTCTTATTAATAAAATGTCATAGCTATGAACTTAAATGAAGAAAAGTATAACAGGTATGCACTTGTAAGGGAAATGATGGAAACCCCGGGTATCATCAGGAAATTTGATCCGGAGGCTTCATCAAAATTCGTGACGGCTGTAAAGTCAAAAAAAGGATTATTCCTTACAGGGGAAGGCAGCAGCAGGATTTTCCCTGCCAAGAGAGCTATTACCGCCACGCTGGCAAAGAAATTTGAACTACCTATTTTAACTGAAGGAGGAACACAGGCTGAAGAGTACAATCTGGGAGATTTTGCAGTATTTGCTGCTTCCAATTCGGGACAGACAAAAGAGGTGGTTCGTCTTTCAACAAAGCTGAAGAAAGAAGGTCATAAGGCAGTATTCGGACTTACTGCAAACCACAACACCAAACTTGAAGAGCTGGCAAACGATACCCACGTGCTGATATGTGGCAAGGAAGATGCTGTTGCTGCAACTAAATCAGTAATTGAACAGGGATTGTTCTATGATGCCCTGCTCAGGAAAGTGAGGGGTGAGAAGATGGAAGGATTGAAGGATCTTGCAGACAAAACAGAAAAAGCACTGACTCTGAAAATCGATCCCGCAGTAACTGCTATCATAAGGGATGCCAGTATTATTTATTTTGCAGGAAGGAACAACGGCGTTGCTGAAGAGCTTGCTCTTAAGACCAACGAGATAACCAGGAAAAAATCAGCTTATCTCGAAGGGACATTTGCTGTTCATGGTATAGAAGAGGTAATGGATAAAAGTGAGGTGGTAATATGGATGAATCCGTTCCCTGAAGAGGAACAGAAATTCAAGGAATGCCTTGTTGACGGTGTAGGACTCAATATCGTTGCCGTATCTACAAGAAAGACCATCTTCCCTACAATAATAATTCCGGATGGCGGGGAATACGCCGAGTATGTCCAGCTTGCAGCAGGTTGGAATATACTGGTTGAAACAGGTGTGTCGCTGAACATAAATCTCGATAAACCGACAAGAGCCAGAAAAGTAGGGAATGAGTATATTCCCGAATAATTGAAGAGGCTGTCTCGAAAGTCATATTTAACCGCTAAGTACGCAAAGAAGGCGCAAAGAACACAAAGATAAAGCTTTAAAATAAAACACTTTGCGAACTCTGCGTATTATCTTTGCGCACTCTGCGGTTAAGAATTTTTTGCTTTTAAGACAGCCTCTTCTGTAATTATATTTGCAATAAAACCATAATCATTCTAAAATCCATTTGTAATAATTATATTTACGATATATAAAAATCTTATTTCTAAAATAGATGGCAAAGAAAGAGGTTGCAGTAGGCATTGATTTAGGCGGTACAAATACTGTATTCGGATTTGTTGACCGTGCCGGTAATATCCTTGGAGAGGATTCTTTAAAAACGGCTCAGTATGAAGAAATTGAAGTGTTTGTGGCGGCATTGTATGAAAAAATAATGGTTACAGGTCAGAAAATAGGTAATGGGATTGAAGTTATCGGTTTTGGTATTGGTGCTCCCATGGGTAATATTAATATGGGGACGATAGAGCACGCGGCGGGTCTCCCCTGGAAAGGAATTGTCCCTCTTGCCGATATTTTCAAAAGACACACTTCATTGCCTGTTATCGTTACTAATGATGCCAATGCAGCTGCTGTTGGCGAGATGATCTATGGCGGTGCAAAGGATATGAAGAATTTTGTGGTAATAACTCTCGGTACAGGACTTGGAAGCGGCTTTGTTGTTGATGGGAAACTTGTTTATGGTCATGATGGTTTTGCAGGTGAGATAGGTCATACTGCCATACGTCCGGGAGAATCGAACCGTGAGTGTGGTTGTGGAAGAAAGGGATGTCTTGAGACATATGTATCTGCCACCGGGCTTAAGCGTTCATTGCTTAAGATCATGGCCGACAGCAACAAACCCAGTGAACTGAGAAAATTCAGCTTCGAAGACCTCGATGCGGAGAAAATACACAATGCAGCAAAGAAAGGAGATTATATAGCCAAGAGAGCATTTACCCATACCGGAAGAATGCTGGGCTTCAAGCTGGCCGATGTTGTGGCTCATACTAACCCGGAAGCCATATTCCTTTTTGGTGGGCTTGCCCTGGCAAAAGATCTTATTTTTGAGCCTGCCAAAGAATACATGGAAGAAAACCTGTTAAGCATATATAAAGGTAAAGTCAAGCTTCTTGCATCTCAGTTGAGTACTCAGAATGCCGCGGTACTGGGCGCAAGTTCGCTTATCTGGTCAGACAGGGAATCGTGATTAGTCAATTAATATCTGGTGATATGGCCAATTTCGGAGAGATACTGAATTATATTCTCGGAGTTGTATTTATTATTATTGTCTTTGCACTGGCATATGCTTATCTCAAACCACACCGGCTTCATAAGAGGAGGAAGGTTTCGACACTGTTACTAAAGTCGAGCTATCTGCTCTACCTGCTCGTCCTGCTCATTATCATATACCTTTCGGCACTTGTAAGGGGAGGACTTGAAACGGTCTTTTTCGGTGTGGAGTTCTTTGCATTCCTGGTCGTATTATTTGTTCCTACCATAGGGATCTTTGCCAGGAAGCTGGGACAGTTCAGTAAAAAGAGAGACGGATATAATTATTTTTTCACGGTTGTTAACATGTTATCGATAGTGGCTATTCTTTTGATGTATCTCATTTGAAGGCCGGCCTTTTGAATACAGTTTGATTAAAATATTGGATTATTGACCCGGCGCTAAATATCAAATCGTAACTTTGATGTATAATTTAAACATCTGAAATATGATCCGGGAACGATTGATTGGTTATATTGAAGAGAGTATCAGGCAAAACTGGGATATAGAAGCTCTTTCGAACTACAGGGAAATTGGCTTTTCCTATAAAGAGATTGCCGGTAAGATACTTAAACTGCACATATTATTCAGGGATTCAGGTATTAAAGAGGAAGATAAGATTGCTCTCGTCGGACGCAACTCGGCAAACTGGTGTATTATCTACCTCGCTGCTATTACCTATGGAGCGGTTATCGTTCCTGTACTTCCCGATTTCAAGCCGGAAGACCTTACAAATATTATCAACCATAGCGATTCCAGGCTTCTGTTTGTAGATGATAAGATATATGAATCTTTGTCTGTGGATAAGCTGCCTGAAATACAGGGGACTTTTTCAGCTGATACTTTTGCTCTTATAACATCAGGTAATGATAAGGTGAAGGCTGCATACAATTCCCTTGATGAGAGATATGACAAGACTTATCCTGAACTGAAAAAGGAGGATATCAGGTTCTCGGATATAACCAATGATAAACTGG
>Ga0315535_1002250_pt1 | contig 12480 bp, 12 predicted proteins | sample SalMarSW160220MG_2_FD_203092 | JGI IMG/M metagenome (GOLD analysis project Ga0315535, IMG submission 203092) | Salt marsh sediment microbial communities from the Plum Island Ecosystem LTER, Massachusetts, United States - Salt Marsh Sediment SW1602-20 ...
TTTTTGTAACTTCCTGTCCCGGCCGGAGAATGCCCGGATCAGAAGGCACCGAGCTGGCAAGGCCTGATCTTGACTCCCAGTGTTTCACACGCAGATGAGACAGCCATTTTACCGATACCCATCTCTGGCGCGATATCCCATGCAGCAGCGCACGGCAGTTTCCCATTGATCAGACTGGATCGAATGGATTCCTCCATCTCTTCAGGGACGCTTTGAGCCGGTTTGACAATGCTTTTCTGGGGAGTGTACCCGAATAGGCCCAATTGGCATTTGATCAGCCTGATTTCAAGTATATCAATGGTGAAACCCACTTCCTCAGGGGCGACTCCGAGGTCTGCGGCAATGCTGAATGCTACCGCACAGGCCATTTTCCCCTCCACAGCGCGGTTTTTGACGGCATCAGCAACGGCCGGGTCTATCTTTTTGTCAGGAGCGTGTTTTTTCCCGTAATGTCCTCGATCTTCTCTTGTCATGTGCGTCCCTCCATTCTCAGTTCCTCATTTATACCAGCTCGAAAGCAACTAATTGAAATGAGAGGCTTTACCAAGGCTCGTTTGATCTTAATAAAATATCTCACACACAGCCCGCAACGCTCACAGAGTTTCAAAAACCAAAAGCAAGTTGTTTCTCTCTGACAGCTCAGTGTCTCAAGTGAGCGAAGCGAACCCCGATAGCGGGGTCTTCGCTTCGCTGCGACGGGCGTGAGATAATGTCTTTTTCCGTATGGCGAATAATGAATGTTAATCCATTCGAGGGCGGGAAGTCCAGCAGGAAATGGGAGATGTGCCAGGCAGGCCCCTTACCCGGATTTATCATCCCGCGATGCGCGGGACTGTGACGGCGGATAGCCCCATGCCTGCTGCGTTGCGCTTGAAAAATGACCTCGACGTACTTTGACAGTACACCTGCGGCTATTTTCCTGCACGCGCCTTGCATTCATGGGCCTCTCCACCGTCTCGCGACGAAGATCGGTGAGAAAACCGGGTTTACAGGATTGGACAAGTCCTGTATGAATGGAAAAAACGAAAAGGGGGTGCACAATGATTGGCGAGAATGTGAAGAGAATCCTGCAGGAACTTCCGTCCGGTGTTCGGTTGGTGGGTGCGGCAAAGACCAGGACGCCGGAAGAAATCGTGGAGGCTGTAGACGCCGGACTGGAGGTCATCGGTGAAAATTATGTCCAGGAAGCCGAGGCTGCCTTTGCGGTCATCGGACATCGTGTCAAATGGCACCTGATCGGGCATCTGCAGCGAAACAAGGTGAAAAAGGCCGTCCCGATTTTTGATATGATCGAGACCGTAGATTCCATGAAACTTGCCAGGGAAATTGATAAAATGTGCCTCAAGCTGGACAGGACCATGCCGATCCTCATCGAGATAAACAGTGGCGAAGAAGAGCAGAAAGCAGGGGTGTTTCCCTCGCGTGCGGCTTCCTTGCTGCGGGAAATCGCCACATTGGAGCAAGTTCGGGTGCAGGGACTCATGACCATGGGGCCGTTTACCGGGGACCCCGAGGATGCCCGACCGTATTTCCAGATTACCAGGAAGCTGTTTCAAGAGATAGCCGACCTGAAGATCCCCGGCGTGGAGATGAAGTATCTTTCCATGGGCATGTCCAATTCTTACAAGGTGGCCCTGGAGGAAGGGGCAAACCTGGTCAGGATCGGAACAAGGATTTTCGGCGAGCGGCACTATGGGTGATAGGGTATGAGTAAAAAGCTGAACGCGAGTAACGGAGGCTGGAAGCTAAGTCCATTGATTCGTAAATACGCTAACGTATTTCAATGCTACCAAAAATGCGGCTTCCGGGAAGGCAGGGGAACGGGATGTTCCCGGAGCGGCGTCATGTCGGCCCTGGAGTCCCGCCATGGGCGGGAAAGGGTCGACATCCGCAGTGAGCGGAGCCATGGACGGCGAAGCGAGCGTAGCAGAGGGAATATGCCGGTTCCCTGCCCGCAGGGACTCAATGTGTTGGTGTAATTGCGAAACGGTGCACTAAGGAAGTTGTTTCTATGAGTTATGCGGCAAAGGAAATGAAACGGCTGATGGGGAAGGCGATCCATCGCCACCAGATGATTCGAGATGGTGATCATGTCCTTGTGGCCGTTTCAGGAGGGGGCGATAGCTTGAGCCTGCTGTGGCTCCTCAGGGATCGGATCAGGCGGATCCCTATCAACTACCGCATAACAGCAATCCATGTTGATCCGGGCTTTGGAGGGGACGGAACAGATAAAGTCGAGAATTTCCTGGAAGGGGAAGGGTTTGACTACCGGATAATCCGGACCCGGATTGGACCCATGGCGCACAGCCCTGAAAATCGTGAAAATCCTTGCTTTCTCTGCTCGCGGCTGCGACGGAAAGCACTGTTCGAGGCCGCAAGGGACCTCGGGTGCAGAGTCCTGGCATTCGGCCATCATAAGGACGACCTCATCGAGACTTTTTTCCTGAATGTGTTTTACGGTGCCTCTCTCAGTACCATGTTACCGGTCCAGCCGTTTTTTGATAACACCTTAACCGTTATACGGCCTCTGTATCTGCTTGATGAACAGACCATCCACCGGTTCGCACGGTCCATGAATTGGCCGGAGATCCGCCTTGGGTGCCCCACGGCAGGCAGGTCGCGGCGGGAAGATATCAAACAAATGCTGGCCCAGTTCTATCATTCGAACAGAAAGATAAAAGGGAATATTTTTCATGCGTTACACAATGTAAAGCCGGAGTATCTGCCTACTTCTTTAAAGTCTTGACCGGAAAGGTTTTTCTTGCATATAATCCGGCCCGTAAAGATGAGGAGCAAGATCTCTCTTCATGAATAGAAAAAGGACCGAAACGGAGGAACTCGAAATGGATCTGCCCAGGAAACTCGGTATACTTATTGTCGTGATGGTCCCGGGGTTTGTGATTGGAGGGGCTCTCTGGAATCTCACACATTCATGGATCGCGGTTTGGATATGGGAAATTCTCGTGGCAATCGGATGTGGATACGTTCTCTTCGGAAGGAAGAACTCCGGAAGAAAGGCATAGAATGGAGGATTTTTCGACGTGATGCAGCCTCGGACCCTGAAGCTGCGCCACTCTCTTTTTGTAACTACCCAGGTAAACAGACTATGGGCATTTAGGCTGAAAATGGATCGGTTGAAGGCTGGGCGGCCCTGAACAGTCTACCAGCCTCCGAGCAAACCAACATGAACCACTACCTTCGCTTGCGTTCAAGGAGTTGAAGGCCTGTTTTCACCATATTTTTTGCCGTGATTCCGAATTCCTCATAAAGCTTCTGAAAGGGCGCGGAGGCTCCGAAGTGATCAATCCCCAGGACAACCCCTCCTGCACCTGTATATTTCTGCCATCCTTGGGTGCATCCTGCCTCGAGAGACACCCGGGCGCTGACCTTTTCGGGCAGGACTGATTCCCTGTAATCGATCGGTTGTTCATCAAACAACTCCCACGACACCATGTTGACTACCCTGGCTTTGATTTTCTGCTTTTCCAGTTCCCGGGCCGCTTCCAGGGTAATGGGGACCTCTGAGCCGGATGCCATGAGAATGATTTCCGGGCGTCCGTCATCCGTATCTTTCAGTATGTACCCACCTTTTGCTACAGACTCTGCCGGCCCAAGGGCTGAACGGTCTAAGGTGGGAAGGCTCTGCCTCGTGAGGGCGAGGGCGGAAGGGCCGTTTTTTCTCTGGAGCGCGATGCGCCAGACTTGAGCTACCTCATTGGCATCTGCCGGGCGCAGAACAATGAGATTTGGGATGGACCGCAGGCTTGCCAGTTGCTCAATGGGCTGATGGGTGGGCCCATCCTCCCCCAGACCTATGCTGTCATGGGTGAAGACATAGATGATTTGCAGGCCCATCATAGCGGCCAGCCGTATGGCTGGTTTCATGTAGTCGGAAAAAATGAGGAAAGTTCCGCCATACGGGATAAGGCCGCCGTGCAGTGCCATGCCGTTCATGATGGAACCCATACCATGCTCCCGCACCCCGAAATGGATATTTCTTCCCTCATATGTCCCCGCGTGGAAGTCTGACTCATTGCTGATGAGGGTCTTGTTGGAAGGGGCAAGGTCGGCCGAACCCCCTACCAGATTCGGGATATGGGGGGCGAGTGCATTGAGCACCTTCCCTGACGCTGCTCGTGTAGCAATCCCTTTCGGGTCCGGGGGAAAAGAGGGGAAATATTTTTCCAGGTCTTGCGGGAGTTCTTGGCTCATCCAACGATGCCAGGTGTCAGCCAGATCAGGAAAAGACTGGGAGTAGGCGTGAAAGGTTTCATTCCACTCTTGTTCCATTGTGTTTCCCCGTACCTGTGCCTGCAGGAAATGGGTGGAGGCTTTCTCCGGGATCAAGAAGGATGAATCAGAAGGCCATCCCAGGTTCTCTTTGGTGCGGAAAACTTCTTCCGGGCCGAGGGGCTCGCCATGAGCGCTGGGGGTATCCTGTTTATTGGGGCTGCCGAATCCAATATGGGTGCGAACGGCAATGATGGAAGGCTTGTCGGTCTCTTTCTGTGCCTTCTCAATGGCACCTGCAATTGCAACAAGATCGTTGCCGTCCTCTATTTGCTGGACATGCCACTTATAGGCCTCAAATCGCTTCATGCGGTCCTCTGTAAAGGCGATATCCGTGCTTCCTTCGATGGAGATATGATTGTCATCGTAGAGATAGATAAGCTTTCCCAGGCCCAAATGTCCGGCCAGCGATGCTGCCTCGTGAGAGATGCCCTCCATGAGGTCTCCGTCACTGACGATCCCGTATGTGTGATGATCAACGATCGTAAACCCCGGTTTGTTGAAGCGGGCTGCCAGGAACCGTTCGGCAACGGCTATGCCGACCCCGTTTGAGAAGCCCTGTCCAAGTGGACCGGTGGTCGTCTCCACACCCGGCGTGCGCCCATATTCCGGGTGGCCGGGGGTCCTGCTGCCCCATTGACGAAAATTCTTGAGTTCGTCCAAGGGGAGATCATACCCGGCAAGGTGAAGGAGACTGTAAAGCAGCATGGAGCCGTGCCCGGCGGACAAGACAAAGCGATCCCGGTTCGGCCAGCTTGGATTCCGGGGGTTGTGACGCAGGAATCGTGTCCACAGGGTATATGCCATGGCAGCGGCGCCCATGGGCATTCCCGGGTGACCGGAATTGGCCTGCTGAACCGCGTCCACGCAAAGCATTCGAATGGTGTTGATACACAGGGTGTCCAGATCGTTCTTCATAATTTTGACTTGATCTCCTTTCATTGCTGAATTTGGGGCTTCCGCCCTCCGGATCCAAATTTTTATTTCTTGCAATTATTATTGTTTTAGGTTAAATTGCTCGCAAATCGTTTTCGTAGACCGTAAATAGACGGTTCGCGGGTTGTTTATACCTGGTACCCTTTGCAGCAGGATTTTGCTCCCATGGAAAATGTTCTGATGTTAAATATCACGTATGAGCCCCTGAAGATTGTCGATTGGAAAAAGGCGATTACGCTCCTTTTCCTTGGCAAGGTCGAGGTGCTTGAAGAATACGGCCGGGAGATCCATTCGGTCAGTTTTACGGTCAAGCTCCCTGCGGTTGTGCGCCTCCTGAGAATGGTGAAACGGCCGAAGACACCGGTCAAATTCTCCAGACAGAATATCTATGCCAGGGACAAGTATCGCTGTCAGTATTGTGGCCGAACGTCCTCCCCGGAAGAGCTCACCTATGACCATGTCCTACCCCGGTCCCGGGGTGGAAAAACCGAATGGCGCAATATCGTCACCTGCTGTGTTGAATGCAATCGCCGAAAAGGGGGGCTCACCCCCAGGGAGGCAGGCATGAGACTCATCAGGAAGCCTTCCCGCCCCAAGTGGGTTCCCGCGCTTCGGATCACCATCGGCGTCCATGAAATACCACAATCCTGGAGAGATTATCTTTACTGGAATGTGGAACTCCTTGAATAAGGGGCCCCCGGAATATCCCGGTTGCTTCCTTTTTCACCCAAGTTTTGCCGCTATTTTTTGCGCCAGGCGGGCAATGGCATCCTGGTCTCCCGGTTTCAATTCCCAGCTGCTTACCGGCAGCGGTTCACTTCCTTTGATGCGTGGAATGAGGTGAAGGTGGTAGTGCATGACTACCTGATTCACGCCCCTGCCGTTCAATTGCAGGCATGCAACCCCCTCAGGATTCAATACCTCTTTCATGGTCTGGATGATTTTTTTTGAGGCCATGTGTACCGCTGCCAAGTCTTGTTCTGGAATTTCCCACAGATTTTCGGCATGGGCCTTGGGAATTACGAGAGCGTGGCCTTCGGATATGGGGTTGATGTCCAGAAAGGACAGGACCTTTTCATCTTCATAGATCCTGAAGCAGGGTATCTGACCCGCGACAATTTTGCAAAAGATGCAGTCTTCCATGAGCCTCTCCTTAGCACAGTCATTCCTCAATACAATAACACAACGCCTTCCGGTTCATCTGATCAATATCGAAACAGATTCTCTGCCACAGTCACAGAGGCCACAGAGTTTACCTCATTTTGTCCGATCGCGAGAGCCCGATCGGACAAAAACAGAACTGTTCCGGAATCCAGAGCCAACTCATTCATCTCTTTTGAATTCTTCCGGTCCGTTCCTATGAAACTCTGCGTTAAAACGTGCTGTTTCCTTGTTTGTTCAGAATGTTTTCTGAACAAACAAGGAAGGCTGTTCTCTTTGCTCTCCGTGACTCCGTGGTGAACAAATCACAAATAAAATACGTTACCGTAATTATGAATATCACAACTTCGCAAGTTTTTCACGTCACCCGGAGAGTTCATCCAGCAGGGATTTCAACTGGATCTGCTTTTCTGCAGGCACATCAACGCCTTTCCTGATATTCATGGCCCGCATAATATCAAAGGTGGAATCTTCGAAAAGGACCGGCACCTGGAGCACATAATCCGGATTCTGGCAGCATCCCGGGGCGAAATAGTGGCCCGGACGTCTTCCTTCCCGATAAGTTCCCTTTGCCTTCTGAAGCCCTTCCCGTGAGAGGATGATCCCTGCCTGGCCCGTGAAAGTGGAAACGAATGTTCCCGGTTCAAAAAGTTTTCTTTGCTTCATAGATTTTTCTCTGTTTCTGTTTCCGTCCTTCCTTCTTTGTCTCCGGGGATTACCCGGGATCTTATCCCGTGAGGGGTGTCTTGTCGAGCCAAAAATGGCGGCCGAGATCTGTCACCAGGTTTTTCAAGGGAGAAAGTTCCGCGTCCGTCATTTCTTTGAGAAGTTCAGAGAGACGCTGCAGGGCAGGAGGAATATACTCCTCGAAATAGGTCTTTCCGTGGACCTTTGTTAAGGTGGCAAAGGCCCCCAGTATCTGGAGGTTCCTCTGGAGGGCCAGAAAAGGATAGTCCAGTAGCAATTCATCCGCCAAGGCGGAGTCATGCTTTCGCAAGAGATCTGCGTACGCCTGGAAAATGGTACGTTGCGTTTCGGAGGACAGGGCGACATAGGGATCGATGAGAAGGGAAGCAAGATCATACCCCAGCGGTCCGAGACGGCCACCCTGCCAGTCAACAAAGCCGATTCGGCCGTTCTGAACCAGGATGTTTCTTGACTGGAAGTCTCGGTAGAGAAAGAAATAGCGGTGTGATTGCGAAAGCCTGGCGGCAACGTGTTCAAAGGCCGGTTCCAGTTCAGGCCATTCTTTCTTGAGTCCCAGGTAGAGCCCGAGGAAGGCATCTCGGAAATAGTCTGATTCATAGATTCGCATGACGGCATGGTCATAGTACTGTGTCTGGCAGCACCAGCGGGGGTCAAACTCTTCGGCGCCTTTTACTTGCAGGTGAAGCAGCAGAGCAACGATCTCTTGATACAGCGGAAGTGGATCCTGTCCGGCAGTGACAGCATCCTGGAGCCTCATCTTTCCCAGGTCTTCCATGATGATCCAGCCTCTGTCCAGATTAGATGCGTAGATTACAGGAACCGGCACTCCCTTGGATTTCAAATGAATTCCGATCTGAACGGAGGCAATATTTTCCTTGCGGGTGAAGGCATCGTTTGGAGGGTTTGAAAGAACAATAAAGCGCTCTTTTGATTCCACGCAGGGTATGCGCCAGAAAAGACGTTTGGAACCATCCCCTTGGAGTTGTTCCATGCGGGCCTCATCGAGGTGGAGCCGACGGGTTTCAAGGAAACGGTATACGAAGTCTTGTAGCGCCATATCCATTGGCGTTGCTCCTGATTGAGAGGAACGGAAACCTTTCCCCTCTTACCATACTCTCTTCCCCACACAAACAGAAAAAAAGCCCTTCCCTCGTATGGCTTGATTTGTGCAGACATTCAATCAGCGGTGTGCGCCAAGGAAAATATGTTGACGCGGGTTCAACGCAGGAGCCTCAATGAAAGTCTATGTAGCCAGACAACCCATCTTTAAGCGAAACCGGAAAATCTACGGATATGAACTCCTGTTCAGGGGCGGTATCACAAACGCTTTTCCGGGTATTGACGGGGATACGGCCACTTCAAAGCTCCTTTCAAACACCTTTTTCACCATGGGGATGGAGCGGGTGTCTGCCGGGAAAAAGGCGTTTATTAACTTCACCCAGGATCTCCTGGTCAGGAAGTATCCCCTGATGTTTCCAAAGGAAACCGTCACGGTGGAAGTTCTTGAAAACGTAGTCCCTGATCTCGAGGTTATTGAGGCCTGCTCCGAGATTGCAGAAAAGGGATATGAAATTGCCTTGGATGACTTTATTTATGAAGAGGCCCTGGAACCGCTCATCAAGCTCTCCAGGGTTATCAAGATAGATTTTCTAATTACCCCAATGGATGAGATTGCTGAGTATGTCGAGAAACTGTCCCCATACCACGTCAAGTTCTTGGCAGAAAAGGTGGAAACACACGAGGTATTTCAGCAGGCCTTTGACATGGGTTTCTCCTATTTTCAAGGCTATTTTTTCAGCAAGCCACAAATTCTGCAGAGCAGAGACGTGGCACCCTCAAAAATCAACCTGCTGCAGCTCATGGTAGAGACCAACAAGGAGGATATGGAATTCGAGGATTTGGAGAAAATTATAATCCGCGATGTTTCCATTTCCTACAAATTGCTGCGTTACATAAATTCAGCGTACTTCAGGCGTTTACGGGAGATCTCATCCATTAAACAGGCCATTGTGCTCCTTGGTCAGGAGGGCATAAGGAGCTTTATTTCCCTGATCATCATGGCAAAACTGGCCTCCAAAAAACCGGTTGAATTGCTGAGGAGCTCAATCATACGGGCCAGAATGTGTGAAATGCTGGGAAAAGGGTCAAGATCCCCGGTTGATACCTCCGAGCTTTTTACATTGGGACTCTTTTCACTGCTTGACGCGATCCTAGACCAGGAAATGGAAAAGCTCATGGAAAAACTCCCGCTTTCCGAACCTATAAAGAAGGCCTTGATCAACCATGAGGGACCTCTGACACCTTTCCTGGATCTTGTGAAAAGTTATGAAACCGGAGAGTGGGAATCTTTCTCAGAAGCCGTCTCAAAGGTTGGAATAGCAGAAGAAAAGGTCCCCGAATATTACTTGGATGCCATTGGATGGGCAGACAGTGTGGCAGGGCTCTGATCGTTGAAAAGGCGGGTTATAACACGCCTGCTATGATATCCTCACGAACATTCCGGAAAGAAGTCACAACGCTGTCAGTCACGTGCACTCCTCTATGAACAGTCACCTGATCCCAAAGGACTGATCGCTCAACAAGGGCTCCGTCGTGGACCCGGCACGATTCACCGATGACTGCCCAGTCTGACAGCCGCACCTTCTCATGGACCTCGCAATTGCTTCCGAAGAGAAACGGATTTCCCTTTAATGAATCCCTGTTTACCGCGAGGTAGGATGAAATCGTTCCGATATCATGCCACCGGTGACCGCGAGACAGATACCCGAGAATGGTCTCTCCCGATGCTATGAGCATCCGGTACGAATCCACGATGTTGTGAAAAATCCCGGCTGGAAGGTATTTGAGAAAAGCCGGATCAATGATATGTATCCCGGTGAAAGCAACCCTTCCGGGGAGGTTTTTTCCCGCGATGTCCTGTATATTCCCCTGCGGATCAACAAGGATCTGGTTGAAGGGCTCCCTGGAATGGAGCACGAGGGTGGCCAGCGCACCTGATTCCACATGGGCTTTGTAGGCCGTACCCAGGTCAATGTTCGTAAGGATGTCCCCGTTCAGGACAATGAACGGTTCCTCATCCCAGAAATCAGACACATTTCGGATTCCTCCCCCGGTCCCCAGGATTTTCGGTTCAACCTGCACGTGGATGGGAATCCCGAAGCTTCTCCCGTCGCCTACATGCTCGAGGACCTGTTCCGGGAGATGGTGCGCGTTGATGACGATTTCCCCAACCCCGGAAGACTTGAGATATTCGATGTTCCGGTCCAAAAGGGGACGATTGCCCACGGGCATGAGGGCCTTCGGGCAGTGTTCCGTGAGAGGTTTGAGCCGGGTACCGAAGCCGGCGGCAAGAATCATGGCCTTCATGGTGCACCTTTTTTTCGTTGCAAATGGTTCATTCTCATTATACACCTCTTCACAATATGTCAAAAAAGGAAGTGTCGCAAGTGAATCCCTCTCTTGACCTGGATAGTTTGAATACAAGAATCGGCCGGTTGTTTATGGTGGGCATTGCCGGCCCGCACCTTGATTCCGGCACTGAAGACCTCATACGGCACTGGGGCCTTGGAGGGGTGATCCTCTTTGCAAGGAATATTGAAGACCCGGTCCAAGTGGCCAATCTGTGCAAAAATTTACAGAAAACTTCCATGCGGCACAATGAAATTCCCCTGTTCCTGGCGGTGGATCAGGAAGGAGGGAGGGTGGCCCGTCTCCGGGCGCCTTTCAGGGAATTTCCCGGACAAACCGCCATCGGTGATTCGGAGGACCCCGTTAAAGAGGCGCGCGAATTTGCGCGGGTCACTGCCGCTGAGATGGGAATGGTCGGGCTGAATATGGATTTGACTCCGGTGCTGGACGTGCCTAGGGGTTTCCCGGAACAGCATCTCCACGGACGCACGTTCAGTGAGGATCCAGGTCAGGTTGCCCTGCTGGGCCGGACCGTGATCAATGAACTCCAGGAAAACAACATCATGGCGGTGGGAAAACATTTCCCCGGGCTCGGAGGAGCTGACCGGGATCCGCACAAGAAGCTCCCCCAGATTTTCCTGCCCAGGGAAGAGATGGAGTCCGTGGATATCCCTCCATTCAAGGCAGCTGTGGACGCCGGGGTAACCGGAATTATGAGTTCCCATGCACTCTATCCTTCCCTTGACCCGGAGAAGCCTGCAACTCTTTCGAGCTCTATCCTGACGGGGCTCTTGCGGGATGATTTGGGATTCCAGGGGCTGATCATCACGGATGACCTGGAAATGGGGGCCATCTCCAGGGGGAGCGGCGTTGTGGAAGGAGCCGTGGAGGCATTTCAGGCGGGCGCTGATATCCTCCTGATCTGCGCAGATCAAGAGAAAGTCATGAAGAGCATGGAACGCTTGAGAACGATGCTGGTTACTGGCAAAATAGAACTCAAGAGATTCCGGGAATCACTCGATCGCATCGCACGGGCAAAGACTCGTTTTCTGAAAAAGGGAAGGATTGTCTCCTTAACCGAGGTCAAGGAATATTTTGGGAAGAGCGGCCCATGAGAAGGGCACCCCAGGTGTCGAGAGAGAAGCGTTCGAGGATGGTAAGTCCTGCCTCTGAAAAAAAGGCTCCCATCTCTTCAAGGAGGCTTTCCCCAAATCCCGATACAACGGCGATTCCGTACCTTTTTAGATGGTTCGGGATGTTCAGTTCGGTCCTGAAGAGAACGGCGGGCACCAGGTTGGCGAGGATAAGGTCGTAGTTTCCCCTTACGGCTTCCCAGGACCCTTTTCTGACCTGAATCCTACTCGACAGACTGTTCAGTGATACATTTCGCTTGGCGGCCTCTGCGGACTGGGCGTCTATTTCAACTCCCATGGCTTCCTTGGCTCCCAGCCGAACAGCGGCCAGGGCAAGGAGGCCGCTCCCGCATCCAAAGTCCAGCACGCTCCAATGAGAGAATGGATTGCCGACATGCTCTTCACGGGCCATATTCTCCAGGATCTCGAGACAGAGCCTGGTGGTGGGGTGTTTGCCCGTCCCAAAGGCATGGCGGGGATCCAGAATGATGGCATCGGTTGCAAATTCCCCCTGATCTGAAGAGGTCCAGGGCCGGATGGTGAGGGACTCAATGGGGTTGAAGGGTTCAGGATCGTCCTGGCTACCGCAAGGGGGCTCGGAGTAACCGAGGTTACGAACCCTTATCTGCAAGAGATCGCGGGAGTTTGTTTTTTGTTCCACGATTGCGATAAAGGATTCGATTCGTGTCAGTTTCCTGTTCAGGAGTTCGGGATCTATTTCCTTCAAAGTGATTGTTTGGAGTCTGGTGGGATAAGATTTCGATGAGAGGACATTGACGGAGTTGAATGGTCCGTGGGCCAGGAGGTGCGACATCGTTTCAATGGCCTGTGGCGGGCCTTCTAT
>Ga0315535_1002251_pt1 | contig 12477 bp, 10 predicted proteins | sample SalMarSW160220MG_2_FD_203092 | JGI IMG/M metagenome (GOLD analysis project Ga0315535, IMG submission 203092) | Salt marsh sediment microbial communities from the Plum Island Ecosystem LTER, Massachusetts, United States - Salt Marsh Sediment SW1602-20 ...
TCGGTGCCGGGTTCAGGGTGGCCGCCGTGGATCTCGAACTGCGCGGGGCTGGAAATCTTCTGGGTGGGGAACAATCGGGACACATGGCCGCCGTCGGCTTCGAACTCTACTTGCGGATGCTCGAAGAGGCCGTCGCCGAAGCGAAGGGCGAAACGCCGGCTTCGGTCGCGCGTTGCGAGATGAACCTGGGACTGGACCTCTCCATCCCGATGGAGTATATGGAAGAGATGAATCAGCGCCTCTCCTTCTACAGGGAGTTATCCCTGGCCTCGAGCGTCGAGGAGGTGGACAGGATTGCGGCGGAGGTGGCGGACAGGTTCGGCCCCATGCCCGCCGAGGCCGCGTGCCTGGTCGCGTCGGTCCGGCTTCGTATCAGAGCGGAAGGTATGTACGTCAAGAATGTGACCGCCAAACAGGGACTCCTCCGCGTCCATTTCGATCCGGGCGCTCCCCTCGATTCCGCCGGGCTCGTCGCGTACCTGTCCGGAAGGCAGGGCGTCCAGCTCAGTCCCGCAGGCGCGCTCGAGGTGCCCCTGGACCGCGGCGAAGATCCATTGAGGATTCTGGACGGGGTATTGGATGCGGCCTCGCCGGGGCAGGCGGTGGCCCTATGACCGCCAGGCGTCTCCTTCTCCTGTTCGCGCTGTCCGGAATCTTCCTCGTTTCGGCCTGCCACCGGGATCCGATCCAGCGGCTGAAGGCCGAACCCGACGTGCTTGCCGTGGTCGGGCGCTACTACATCCAGAAGAAGACATTCAAGGCAGCGCTCGACCAGAACCAGGTCGCTGATACGACCAACGCCGACATCATGAGCCGCGTCTGGGACCACCTCGTGAACGACGTGCTGATACTCAACGACTCGGTCGGCTCTCCCGTCCCTGCTTCACCCGAACCGCTCGAGAGGTTCGCCGATTACGGGGTCCTGGAGGATGCGGCGTCGGCCGAGCTGCAGCAGAAGGTCTACTCGAAGGTGGAAGTCTCCCGGAAGGAGGTCGAACGCTACTACAGGGACCACCTCAAGGATTTTCAGAAGGGCCGGGGCGTCCTGTTGCGCGAAATCCTCCTGCCAGGCCTCAATCAGGCGAAGGAAGCCGAGAAGCTTCTCCAGCGGGGCCATTCCTTCATCGCCGTGGCAAGGCTCTATTCCCTGTCTCCGGAGAAGGGCGGCGATCAGTACTTCGAATACCAGGAACTTCCCGATTACCTCCGGCGGGAGGTCCGCATCGCCAAGGCGGGTGTACCCACGCGGCCCATCCAGGTATCGGCCGAGTTCTACCAGATCCTTCTCGTCGTCAAGAGCTACGAACGATACACGCTTCCCCTGCAGGACATGGCGCCGCACATCCGTCTGACCATTTCGGATGCCAAGGGCGATCAACTCCTCGACGCCTACATGGCCGGACTGCGCCGCCGCTTTAAAATCACGGTGTTTTGGTCTAAACTGCCCTTTACCTACCGGAAGGAGACCCAATGAGCCGCCGCAGCCTTTTCGCCCTCGTTCTCATGTTGGCTGTCTGGCCCCTGTCCAGCTGGTCACACGTGATAGAAGAAATCGTCATCAAGGTCAACGATTCGATTATTACCCGCACCGAATACGAAAGCAGGCTCAAAAGTACGGAGGCCGCCCTCAGAAAGGAATATAAGGGCCCGGATCTGGAAGCGCAGATAAAGGTCCTGCCGCAGAAACTGCTCGATCAGATGGAGGACGAGCTTCTTCTGGTGGAAAAGGCCAAGCAGCTCTATCAGGTGGACATGATCGTGGACCACCAGTTGGATGACTTCATGAAAGAAAACCACCTGAAGACCAAGGCCGATCTGGCGAAGGCCCTGCAGGCTCAGGGGCTCACCATGGCGGAGTTCCGCAAACAGATCACGCTAATCTACGTGCCCGAATTCATGAAGAGCCGGGAGATCAGGAGCGACATCTCGATTTCCACGGATGAGATCAAGAAGTACTACGACGAGCACAAGAACGACCTGGCGCCCAAGGCCCAGGTGCATCTCCAGGAAATCCTGATCCTGAAGAGCGATCATACCAAGGAACAGGCGGAAGCCCTGGCCGACGAAATCAGGAAGCAGTACAAGGCCGGAACGGATTTCGGCGAGCTGGCGGAAAAGTATTCGGAAGCTTTCTCTAGAAGCAAGAAGGGCGATGCGGGGTGGTTCACGCGCGGCGATCTCTCGCCCTCGATCGCCGATGCGGTTTTTTCCCTCAAGGCGGGCAGCACGACGCCCGACCTAGTGCCCACGAACGTGGGCTGGTACATTTTCAGGGTGGAGGCGGTCAAGGAGCCCGATGTCCCGAGTCTGGACCAGGCGAGGGCACAGATCGTCGAGGCTCTGAAGGAAGAGAAGTTCAAGAAGGCCTACGCCTCCTACATCAAGCGCCTGAAGGCCGAGAACTACGTCTGGGTCAACCCGAAATACGTGTAGAAGCCGGCTAGTGGCCACGTGAGACTGGACCTCTTTCTAAAGAATACGCGGCTCGTCAAGAGACGTTCTTCCGCCAGGAATTTCGCCAGGGGCGGAGGCGTCCTGGTCAACGGGCACCCGGCAAAACCCGGAAAGGACGTCAAGGCGGGCGACGTGGTGACCCTCCTCGACATGGACGAGCCTCCGAGGCACGTCGAGATCGTCGCCGAAGCCGGAAAGCCGGTTCCTAAGGGCCGTGAAGCAGACTTTTTTAGGATGCTCGATTGAACGCATGGTGTGAGATGGACGGCATGTCTGGGGCCCGGCCGGTACCGGCACCATGCCCCGAGTCCTACAGGCTCGGAAGGGTCACCATTTCGCCGGCCCTTGCCCTTGCCCCCATGGCCGGACTGACGGATGTGACCTTCCGGCGCGTGGTGAAGCGCTGCGGTGGCGTGGGGCTCGTCGTCTCGGAGATCCTCTCGTCGGAGGCCCTGGTCAGGGGCGCCCTCCGGACCGAGGACTACCTCAGGATAGGGAAGGCCGAACATCCGGTCGCCCTCCAGCTTTCCGGTTCGGATCCCGGACACATGGCCGAGGCGGCGCGGCGCTGCGAGCAGGAGGGGGCGGACATCATCGACATCAACATGGGCTGTCCGGCGCCCAAGATCACGAAGAGCCAGTGTGGCGTCGCCCTCCTGAGGGACGCGCGGCTCGCGGCCGCCGTGGCCTCGGCCGTCGTAGAGGCCGTATCCGTGCCCGTGACGGTCAAAATGAGGCTCGGCTGGTCGGAAAGGGAGATCACCTACCTCGAAGTGGCGAAGGCGCTCGTGGATGCCGGTGCCGCCGGGCTCGCGCTGCACGGCAGGACGCGATCGCAAGGCTACTCGGGACGGGCGGATTGGACGAGGATCGCTGCCTTGAAAGCATCCGTCCCAGTTCCCGTCGTCGGCAACGGCGACGTGAAGACTCCGGAGGATGCCGTCGAGCTCTGGCGGACGACGGGCTGCGACGGCGTCATGGTGGGGAGGGCGGCCGTCAAGAATCCCTGGATATTCAACCAGATCGAGGCGTACCGGACGACGGGTACCTATCGATCTCCGACCATGAGCGAAAGGATCGACCTCATCCTCGACCATTTCGACGAATTGCTGGGAATCGGGCCTCCGGGTCTCGCCCTCCATCGCATGAAGACCTTCCTGGGCAAGTACACCACGGGGATGCCCGGCGCCGCTGCCCTGAGGGGCAGCCTGGACCGCTACAAAGAGCCGGCCGCCCTCTACGAGGCCTTCGACGCATGGTCGCAGAGGCTGGATGCGGACTCCCCGGACTGAATCCGGCACCACGCCGGCGGGAACGGAAAACGATCTTGTTGCCCGGCGCGGTCGGGGGCTATACTGGGACACTCCGGACAAAGGATACGTAGAGAATGCGCGGTGAACAGACGATTCTTGTTCTTGATTTCGGCTCTCAATACACCCAGCTCATCGCACGCCGTGTTCGCGAACTGAACGTGTACTGCGAGGTCGCACCCTTCGACATCCCGGTTTCGGAGATCGGAGACGCGGCCCCCCTGGGAATCATTCTATCGGGTGGTCCGCAATCGGTCTTCGCCAAAGGCGCACCCCACCCCGATCCCGGGCTCCTCGGACTCGGAGTCCCCGTCCTGGGCATATGTTACGGCATGCAGTGGATGGCCCACATCCTGGGCGGGACGGTCCGCCGGTCCGACCACCGGGAGTACGGTCCCGCCGAATTCTCGGGCTCCCGCGAAAGCCTCCTGTTCGAGGGGCTCCCGGACGGACAGCCCATATGGATGAGCCACGGAGACCGCGTAGAAGGACTGCCCCCCGGTTTCAGGGCCGCCGGGTCGACGCCGAACGCCGCCGTCGCCGCCATGGAAGACGCCGGCCGCCGCTTGTACGGCATCCAGTTTCATCCCGAGGTCACGCATACGCGGGAGGGGCGGACGATCCTCCGGCGGTTCCTTTTCGACGTATGCGGGGCGAAGGGCGACTGGACCATGGCCTCCTTCGTGGAGAAGGCGATCGCGGAGGTCAGAGAGACGGTCGGCGGAGAGCGCGTGCTCTGCGCCATCTCGGGCGGTGTGGATTCGGCGGTCATGGCGCTGCTCATCCACAGGGCCGTGGGCGACCGGCTCGAATTGCTCTTCATCGACCATGGCCTCTTGAGAAAGGACGAGGCCCGGACGGTGGAGCACATATTCGCCCGGACGTTCCACCTGAAACTGAGGTCCGTAGACGCCGGGGCCCGCTTTTTCAAGGCCCTGAAGGGACTGTCCGACCCCGAAGAAAAGAGGAAGGCGACGGGCCGGGCCTTCGTCGAGGTTTTCGAATCCGAGGCCCGTGCGCTCGGCGACATCCCGTTTCTCGCCCAGGGGACCATCTACCCGGACCGCATCGAATCGGCGGCAACGTCCCGAACGGCCGCCGTCATCAAGAGCCACCACAACGTCGGCGGGCTCCCCGAGCGCATGCGCATGCGGGTCGTGGAACCGCTGAGAGACCTGTTCAAGGACGAGGTCCGTTCGGTGGGGAGGCTTCTGGGGCTCGACGAGGCCTTCGTGGGCCGCCATCCCTTTCCGGGCCCCGGTCTCGCCGTCAGAATTCCCGGCGAGGTCAGGCCCGATGACGTGGCGGTCCTCCAGGAGGCAGACGCCCTGTTTCTCGAGGAAATACGGAAGGCGGGACTCTACGACGCCATCGCGCAGGCCTTCGCGGTGCTGCTCCCGGTGCGCAGCGTCGGGGTCATGGGAGACGAGCGCACGTATGAGCGCGTAGTGGCCCTGAGGGCCGTGACCACGGAGGATTTCATGACGGCGGACTGGTACCGGTTCGACCACGGTTTTCTTGCCGGGGTGTCCTCGCGTATCGTGAACGAGGTGGAGGGCGTTAACCGGGTCGTTTACGACGTGACCTCCAAGCCGCCGGGGACAATAGAATGGGAATGACCCTCGAATTCGGGATGCGGCGATGACCGAAAGACAGTTTGTCCACCTTCACCTGCACACACAGTATTCGCTTCTGGACGGCGCCTGTCGGCTGGACGACCTGATCAGCCAGACGGTGGCGCACAAATCCCAGGCCCTGGCCATTACAGACCACGGCAACCTCTTCGGGGCGGTCAAGTTCTTCAAGAAAGCGCTCAAAGCGGGACTCCGGCCCATCGTCGGGTGCGAGGCCTACCTTGCCGTCGGGTCGAGGTTCGACCAGGATACCCTCAGTCCGAGCAGGAAAAGGCCCTATTCCCACCTCATTCTCCTGTGCGAGAACGAAAAGGGCTACAAGAACCTCTGCAAGCTCACCACCGCGGCCTTCATGGAGGGATTCCAGTACAAGCCGCGGATGGACAGGGAACTGCTCAAGGAGCACCACGAAGGTCTCATCGCGACCTCGGCGTGCCTGGGCGGGGAAATCCCCCAGAAAATCATGCAGGGCCGCACGGAAGAGGCCCTCAGGACGGCCCTCGAGTTTCAGGACATCTTCGGCGAGGGCAACTTCTACCTCGAGATCCAGGACCAGGGCATCCCCGAGCAGGTCGAGGTGAACAGGCAGCTGACAGACATGCACCGGGAGACGGGCATCCCGCTGGTGGCCACCAACGACGTGCACTTCCTGAGGAAGGACGACTACGAGGCCCACAATATCCTCATGTGCATCCAGACCAAGACAACCCGGGAGGATAGGGCCCGGTCCGGCAAGCTCGCCTACAGCCCCCAGCACTACCTGAAGAGCCCCGGGGAGATGTGGGAGCGGTTCGGCGATTATCCGGAAGCGCTGGAGAACACGGTGGCCATCGCCAAGCGCTGCCACTTCAGCTTCGACACCGCATCCAAGCACTACCCCGTCTTCCACGTGCCGGAGGGCCAATCGCTGGCGACCTACTTTGAAAAGGTGGCCAGGCAGGGCTATGCGCGTCGCGTGGCCGAGGGCCTGATCAGGCAGGCCGGGGCCCATAAGAAAGAGGACTACGAGGCGAGGTTCGAGCGTGAGCTCGACATCATCAAGAAGATGGACCTGTCGGGTTACTTCCTGGTGGTCTGGGATTTCATCCGGTACGCCAAGGACCACGGTGTTCCGGTGGGGCCGGGCAGGGGAAGCGCCGCGGGTTCTTTCATCTCCTACTGCATGGGCATAACGGATCTGGACCCGCTTCGCTACGACCTCCTCTTCGAGCGTTTTCTCAATCCCGAGCGCGTGTCCATGCCGGATATCGACATCGATTTCTGCATGCGCGGCCGGTCCCGGGTCATCGACTACGTGACGGAAAAGTACGGGCGCGAAAACGTCGCACAGATCATCACATTCGGCGAAATGAAGGCGAGGCTTGCCATCAGGGACGTGGGCCGCGCCCTTGCCGTCCCCCTCGATAAGGTGGACAAGATCGCGAAGATGGTGCCCGAGGAGCTCGGCGTCACGATCGAAGGTGCCCTGAACCTCTCTGCGCAGCTCAAGAGTTTCTACGACTCGGATCCGCAGGTGAAGGAGGTTCTCGACATCGCCCGGCGCCTCGAGGGACTGACGCGCCACGCCTCCACGCACGCGGCGGGAGTCGTCATCGCCCCCAAGGCGATCACAGAATTCTGCCCGCTGCACAAGGGCAGCGGCGGCAAGGAGGACGTGACCACGCAGTTCAGCAAGGACGAGATCGAGTCCCTCGGCCTGCTGAAGATGGACTTCCTCGGCCTGCGGACGCTGACCATCCTCAACGACGCGCTCGAACTGATCCGGCGCTCCGGCGGCGATCCCCCCGATCTGGCCGCCGTACCGCTCGATGACCCCGAAACCCTTGACCTCTTCGGCCGGGGCAACACGGACGGGGTCTTCCAGTTCGAGTCCGGCGGGATGAAGGACATCCTCCGCCGGCTCAAGCCGAAGCGCTTCGAAGACCTGATCGTCCTGAACGCGCTCTACCGGCCGGGGCCCCTGGACGCCGGCATGATCGGGGAGTACATCGCGAGGGCGCACGGGAGGAAACAGCCCGAGTACCCGATCCGGGAGATAGAGGACATCCTGAAGGAAACCCTGGGCGTTATCGTCTACCAGGAGCAGGTGATGCTCATCGCCCACCACCTCGCGGGTTTCACGCTCGGACAGGCGGACAGCCTCCGGAAGGCGATGGCAAAGAAGGACGCCTCCGCCATGCAGACCCAGCGGAAGCTCTTCATGGAAGGCTGCCGCGAGAGGGGCGTCGACATCAAGAAGGCCGAGGACCTCTTCGACAACATGGAGACCTTCGGCCGGTACGGCTTCAACAAATCACACTCCGCCGCCTACGCTTACGTGGCTTTCCAGACGGCCTTTCTCAAGGCCCATTTCCCCACGCACTTCATGGCGGCCATGCTGTCCGCCTGGGCCGACAACACGGACGAAATCCTCAAATACATGAACAGCTGCCGGGAGATGGGCATCAAGCTTCTCCCGCCCGACGTGAACCTGAGTGAGGAGGGGTTCACGATAGAAGACGGGGCCGTCCGGTACGGGCTCTCGGCCATCAAGAACGTGGGACAGGCCTCCGTGGAGGCCATCATCGAGGCCAGGAACAGGGTGGGCCCGTTCACGGATCTGTTCCAGTTCTGTCGCGAGGTGGACCGCTTTCACGTGAACAAAAGGGTCCTTGAGAACCTCGCCCAATCGGGCGCCATGGACCGGTTCGGCGTGCCGAGATGGGACCTGATAGCCTCCCTGGAACACGCCATGTCCATGGCGGCCAGGGACCAGGACGACCGCATGCGCGGGCAGGCCGGACTCTTCGGCGAAGAGGACATGAAGGAAGCTCCCATCCAGTACCAGAAGGGAGAGGCCTGGCGGGACATGGAGAAGTTCAGCCGGGAGAAAGCCAGCCTGGGCGTCTATCTCAGCGGACACCCGCTCATGGAACAGCAAGAGGTCCTCAACCGGTACGCCACCCACTCGCTGTCCGACCTCGGCAACCTCGGCGAGCCGGCCGAGGTGACCGTGGGCGGCATCGTCACCACGTGGCACCAGCGCAAGAGCAAGGCCAAGGGCGAAATGTACGGCATTCTCACCCTCGAAGATCTGGAGTCCAGGGCGGAGGTTCTCCTCTTCAAGGAGACTTACGCCAATTACCAGGAACGCGTGGCCAAGGACGCGGCCGTCCTCGTGGTGGGCAAGGCCACCAGGGAGGACCAGAAAGCGAAGATCATCGCCAGTGCCGTGGTACCCTTGAAGAACGCCGACGAGGAACTCGAACTGAAGGCCGCCGGCGTCGTGCTCAACGTCCCGTCGGCCCTGTGCGAGGAGGACTGGCTGCTGGATCTCGAAGTGCTGCTGAGGCGCTACAAGGGCCCGTTGCCGACGTACATGGATGTTATCGAAGAAGGCCGCAAGGTGACCAGGGTCATGCTCGGACCCACCTGCCGCGTAAAAAGCGGCAAGGACCTGCTGGGCGAGCTCGAGGCGTTCTTGGGCAAGGGGCGGGTCAAGTTCATTTTTCGACCCGCTAACGGCAACGGACGGGGTAAATCCAGGCCTCGGGTAGGGGCCTGACACGTCGAAGCAGCCATGTTGAAGAGGCGATCATGAAAGATCCCCGGGATTTCGAAAGACCGATCCTCGAGCTCGAGGCCAAGATCGAGAACATCTCCCTTTTCGGGGAAGGGCAGAAGCGGGAAAAAGAGCTCGCGACGCTCCAGAAGAAGCTCGAAAAGCTGAGGAAGGAGACCTTCGCCAAGCTCACGCCGTGGCAGGTCGTCCAGGTGGCCAGGCATCCAAAACGGCCCTACGCGTTGGACTATATAGCAGGAATTTTCACGGACTTCATAGAACTGCACGGCGACCGCGCTTTTGCGGACGATCCGGCCATCGTGGCGGGGTTCGCCCGTTTTCACGGCAGGCCGGTGTGCGTGATAGGGCACCAGAAGGGACGCGACACGAAGCAGAAAATCTACAGGAATTTCGGCATGCCCCGCCCCGAGGGATATCGCAAGGCGCTGAGAATCATGCGCATGGCGGAAAAATTCGGCATGCCGATCATCACGCTGATAGACACACCCGGCGCCTATCCCGGCATGGATGCGGAAGAGCGCGGCCAGGCCGAGGCCATTGCCGCCAACCTGCGGGCCATGGCCCTGCTCCGCACGCCCATCCTGGTCACGGTCACGGGCGAGGGCGGCAGCGGCGGTGCCCTGGCTCTGGGGATCGGCGACCGGGTCAACATGCTTCAATATGCGATCTACTCCGTCATCTCACCGGAGGGATGCGCGGCCATCCTCTGGAAGGACGCCACGCAGGCCGAGGCCGCCGCCGCCGCGCTCAAGCTCACGGCGCAGGACCTCCTCGAACTTGACCTGATAGACCGCGTCATCGAGGAGCCGCTGGGAGGCGCTCACGTCGCCCCCGGGGTCGTATTCGAATCCCTGGGCAAGATCCTGCAACAGGAACTCGACGAACTTGCGGACTTCTCGGAGGACGATCTCATCGAGGCCCGGTACAAGAAATTCAGGGCCATGGGCAACGTGCTTATTCCCGGGTCATCTCCATCCGAGTCAAAACAGGCGGGCTCGCCCAGGAAGCCCCGGCGTTCCGCTCGCTGACTTGACTTGAGGCAAGACCTGCCCTATCGTGCCGAAGGATAGGGGGGCGAGGACAAAGAACATGGCTCTATATCAAGTGCAGATCGAAAGCCAGGCCAGGACCGTCTACACGGAATGGGAAGGCGGGGCCTTGGAAAGGGCCACGCCGCTCATCGTGCGGACGGACTTCGGACAGACCTACGCCGAGGTTCTGGAGGGCAGGAGTTTCATGGCTCCCCGTGTTTCCCACGTGCAGACCGTCTCGATGTTGCGCCTGGCCACCGAGGAGGACAGGAAGAAACGCGCCCGCCAGCGGCAGATCGAAAAGGACGCCTTCATATTCTGCAGGGACCAGGCGCGCGCCATGAACCTGGAGATGAAGGTCGTCTACGTCCATATGTATTTCGACGAATCGCGGCTCCTTTTCGTATACACTTCCGAGAGCCGCGTCGATTTTCGCGAGCTGGTCCGCACCCTGGCCCACCAGTACCGGACGAGGATCGAAATGCGCCAGGTGGGCGTCCGGGACGAGGCCAAGCTCCTCGGCGGCTACGGACACTGCGGCAGGCCCCTCTGCTGCTCGTCGCACCTTCATCAGTTCTACCCGATAACCATCCGGATGGCCAAGGACCAGGGATTGAGTCTCAATCCCGCCAAGATCTCCGGGCGATGCGGCCGCCTGATGTGCTGTCTGCGCTACGAATGTCCACAGCGGAAAAAGAGCCCCCAGCCCTCCCAGCCGGAGGAATAGTCCGGCAAGGAGCATGAGATGCCAGATCGAAAACTGATTCGACCCAACCTCCGTGACTACACCGGCCGGCGGCGTGAAATCCGCGAGTCCAAGGACGACGAGAGCGGGCCTCCTTCCGGCACCTTTTCGCCGGCGCGGCGCAAGCAGGTTCCCCCTGAGCAAACCAACGCCGAAAATTTCTATTATCTCAAGCAGATGGGCTCCAAGACCCCCATGATCGTGGTCCTCATGGACGGCGAGGAACTGCGGGGTTGGATAGAGTGGTACGACAGGGACTGCATCAAGGTCCACCGAAACAGCGAGCCCAATCTTCTTCTTTACAAGCACGCCATCAAGTACATCTTCAAGGAGCGCGAGGCATGACGCGTCCGAAAGTGCTCATCACCACGGGCGACCCTGGTGGGGTCGGTCCCGAGACGCTGTGGTCCATATTGCAAGACGGAGAGGTCCAGAAGGCCGCCGACGTCACGGTCATCGGTCCCTCACGGTCCGTCCAGTCCGTCCCGGAAGGCGTCCGCTGGGACGACGTGGATCTGCCGACCCTTCGATTCCATAAGCGGCCCCACCCGGATAACGGGAGAATCGCCCTCCTCGCTATCGAGGAGGCCTGTCGGAGGATGACGCGCAAGGAGGCCGACCTTCTGGTGACCGGCCCCGTATCGAAGGAGGCCATCCGCCGGTGCGGAATCCCGTTCTCCGGTCACACCGAATACCTCGCCCAGTTCTTTCAGGCCAGGACCTACATGGTGTTTTTCACGGGCGTCATGCCCGTCGCCCTGTTTTCGACGCACGTCCCCTTCAAGGACATCCCCGCCGTTTTGACCCGGGAGGCCCTCGAAGACTTCATACGCGGCCTGGCCACCGCCTGGAACCGCCAGCTCAGCATGCGGCCGCGTTTCCGGGTTTCCGGCCTCAATCCGCACGCCGGTGAGGGAGGTCTGCTTGGAAGGGAAGAGAGGGAGATCATAGAACCTGCCATCGAGGCGCTCATAGCCGAAGGTATAGAGGTGGAAGGACCCGTCCCGGCGGACAGCCTCTTCCTGCGTCCCGAGTCGCCGGAAACGGTGGCGGTTGCCCTCTATCACGACCAGGCCATGATCCCGGCCAAGATGATGAGCCACGGCCACGCGGTGAACTGCACGCTCGGTCTGCCCTTTTTGAGGACGTCGCCCGACCACGGTCCCGCCTTCGACATCGCGGGGCTCGGCAAGGCGGATCCCGAGAGCATGCGGCGCGCTTTCTTCACCGGCATCGAGCTTCTGGGACGCAGGCGGTAACGTGCTGGATATCAACCTCATCAGAACCAGTCCGGACGAGGTCAAGAGGCGGCTCGCCCGAAAGGGTGTGGACGGCGCCGCGGTAGACGAGATTCTCGCGCTCGACGGAAAGCGCCGGGATCTGGTCACCGGCGTGGAGACCCTCAAGGCGCGCCGTAACGAAACCAGCAAATCGATCGGAAGGCTCAAGCGAGAGGGCAAGGACACGGCGGCCATCCAGGCCGATATGCGGGCCCTGGGCGAGGAGATTTCGGGCGTCGACGCTTCCGTCGCCGAACTGGACGGGGCGATCCGCTCGCACTTGCTGAACCTGCCGAATCTTCCCCACGAATCCGTCCCCGACGGGCGGGGCGAGGCGGACAACGTCGAGGTCTCGGTCTGGGGAAAGAAACCCGATTTCGACTTCCCCCCAAGGGCCCACGACGAACTCGGGACGGCCCTGGGCATTCTCGATTTCGAGCGGGCGGCCAAGATAAGCGGCG
>Ga0315535_1002254_pt1 | contig 12457 bp, 14 predicted proteins | sample SalMarSW160220MG_2_FD_203092 | JGI IMG/M metagenome (GOLD analysis project Ga0315535, IMG submission 203092) | Salt marsh sediment microbial communities from the Plum Island Ecosystem LTER, Massachusetts, United States - Salt Marsh Sediment SW1602-20 ...
ACTTGCTGACGGAGTTCCCCTCCATCGTGATTGGGATAACTGTCTCTGTGGTTGTCGTGATTGGCTTAATCGGCAGTTTCTCGGCTATAGCTGGCGCCATTGCGCTTTCTTTCATGCTTATCCCCATTGTTGCCAGGACCACTGAAGAATCATTGAAGCTGGTTCCTAACTCGGTTCGTGAGGCTTCGATGGCGTTAGGTGTCTATAGGTGGAAGACCATTTTGATGGTTGTTTTGCCTGCTGCGAAATCAGGTCTGATTACCGGCGCTCTTCTGGCAGTGGCTAGAATTGCAGGGGAAACAGCGCCTTTGATAATGACGGTTTTGGGCAGTCGACACTTTTTCCAAGGGCTTACTTCACCCATGGCGGCGCTTCCTGTAACGATTTGGAGAAGTGCTCTTCAACCTTCCGCGGCAGTTCAGGCTCAAGGGTGGGGTGCCGCTTTAGTGTTGATTTTAATAGTGTTAAGCCTTAATATCGGCGTTAGATTAGCGAGCAGGGGGCGGTTGAGAAGATGAAGATATTCAGAAAAAGCGCCAAAACTGAAGCTGAAGAGAAGCCTGCCAAGCCATCAGTGTTGACAAGCGAAAAGATGCAGAGCATCGGATTGAACGCGTGGTTTGGCGAGAAACAAGCCTTGAAGGACATAAACCTCTCAGTTAAAGCCAACTCCGTCACCGCCATAATCGGTCCTTCAGGCTGCGGGAAATCAACCATGATTCGTTGCTTCAACAGGATGCATGAACTTGTACCTGACGCCAGAATGTCTGGGAACGTTCTTCTTGATGGCGAAGACATTTACGCGCGTGACATGGACCCGGTTTTGGTTCGCAGAAGGGTGGGCATGGTTTTCCAGAAGCCAAATCCGTTCCCAACGATGTCCATTTACGATAACGTGGCAGCTGGATTAAGGCTGACGGGAATTAAAAAAGGGAAGAACCTCGACGAGGTTGTGAAGCGAAGTCTCAAACAAGCAACGTTGTGGGATGAGGTGAAAGACGATCTTAAGAAGTCTGGAACCAGCATCTCAGGTGGACAGCAGCAGCGGCTTTGCATTGCGCGGGCGATTGCGTTGCAGCCTGAGGTCATTCTGATGGATGAGCCATGTTCTGCGCTTGACCCTATAGCCACAGCCAAAATCGAGGAGCTCATCGTGTCGCTTAAGCGCGACTACACCGTAGTGATTGTCACGCACAACATGCAGCAGGCGGCTCGCGTCTCGGACTTCACAGCCTTTCTGTACTTGGGGCAACTCGTGGAGTACAACGACACCGATGCCGTGTTTGAGAACCCGAAAAATGAGTTAACAGAAAAATACATAACGGGCAAGTTTGGTTAGGTGAAAGATATGACTAGACTCTTGGACGTAGGTTTAGAACAGCTAACCGTGATGGTCTATAAGAGCGGGGAAGTAGCTGAAAACGCCATAGGCGTATCCATTCGCGGCTTCATGAACGGCAAAGACGCCACAGAAGCGGTGCATGAACTTTCCGACATCCTCGGCTCCATGACCGTGGACATTGAAAACAAGGCTTTCGAGTTGATAGCTAAATATCAGCCCGTGGCGTCTGACCTTAGGATAATAAATTCCTACATGAAGATAGCGTACGACTTTGAAAGGTACGGCAGGTACGCTTGGGACATATCGTTCATCCAGCAGAAACTGGCAAACATAGACAAATGCGCCGTTTCTTCAAAGCTGATGCAGGAACTAATTGAAAAAGTTTCCGAGATGGTGAGCAAAAGCGTGGCGGCGCTGAAGCAGCATGACGCCGAGTTGGCTAAGAGTTTGGCTGACACCGAAAAAGAAGTGGACGAGCTTTACTTCTCGTATCTGAATCAGCTTTCTAAGGCGCGTTCGCAAAATAAGTGTGGGATGTGCAACCTTTTGGTGTCGCGGTATCTTGAAAGGATAGCTGACCACACCACGTATGTTGGTGAAGCCATAGTTTACATAGCTACGGGAGAAAAAATAAGCCTAAGGTAACTGACAAGTTTAGTGTTCTATTCCGATGTTTTCCATTATCTCTTCTCTATTGTCAAGCACCATTACTGTAATAGGCTCTTCGTCCTCTTTAGATGTGACAACCGCTTCTTTTCTGGCTTCTTGCTCTCTTTTTTCGAGGCTGCCGCCATTTAACACCTTTTCCAATTGATTTTCTAAATATCTGATTTTGGATTCCAGTTGAATTATTGCCTCTTGTTTTGCGGCATTTTCGTTCTTTAACTCCTGAACTGCTATTTTCTCGCTGAGTACTTTTGATTGTGTCTCTAATTGTTGTAGTCTGCTGTTTAGGTTGCGTGATTCTTCTTCTAAACTTGCTCTTTCGTTTCGTAATTGTTCAATTTCAGTTGGTGTGCTCATTATTTGTCACTTGCCATATGCGTTACGGTTGCAAAGATAATTTGTTTATGAAAAGGTAATATGTATTGGCGTTCAATGGCTGAGGGTGACCCGTGTGTGTGGGTTTTTGTGTTTTGTTGGCTTGTTTTGGGAGTAGTATTTGCCGTGAGTACGCATAATCGTGTATATTAATACACAATATTTTTATATTCAGAATCAGAATTTAAAAAGAGTAATACATGAGGCGAAATGATATGGGAACAGTTCTCGTAGTAGACGATGCAAAATTTATGAGAGCCGTACTCACAAAAATAATCGTACAGTCAGGCCACGAAGTAGTCGCAGAAGCCTCCAACGGTGACGAAGCCATACAACAATTCCAACAAGCAAAACCCGATTTAGTGCTGATGGACATAGTAATGCCACCAGGAACAAGAACAAAGGACGGCATCGAAGCCCTCAAGTATATAGTTCTAGCGAACCCAGCAGCAAAAATCGTGATGGTCAGTTCTTATGGCCAACACGCGCTAATAGCTGAAGCGCTCAAAGCCGGGGCCAAAGATTTCATTGTAAAACCATTTCAACCTGAGAAAGTGATGGAAGCACTCGCCAAGTATTGCTGAGGCGTAGTCATTGCCAACCAACCTGTTAGATTCCCAAGACGTAAGAGTGGAAAAGCCAGTTGCGTTAGTCGACATCATGGAACTGCAAAAGCTGAGCAGCCGACTGAACTCACGCGCCCAAATTGCAGCAGAATGCGCACTGTACCCTCAGGTAAGCCCAACTACGAAAGAGGTGCGGGTAGCCATGGCGGAGATGAAGGCCACAAGCAAACCATTTGAGTTAATTACAAGCGTTGGATCGTGTGTAGCCATTTGCCTATACGATTCAACAAATAGGTGTGGGGGGTTAGCTCATATAATGCTTCCAAACTCCGCCATAGCTCCGCAATACTTCCTTCCATGCAAATTTGCCGACACTGCTGTCCCAGCTTTAGCAAAGGCTGTGCGAGAAATCAGCGAAGAAGAAACATGGCTCTCCGCCAAAATAGCTGGTGGCGCCAACATATTCAAATTTGAGAATAATGATGGCCCACACATCGGCGCAAAAAATGTCAACGCCGTCAAGTTAGCGTTGAACGCCAACAAAATCAGGTTGGTGGCTGAGGATGTCGGAGGGTCGTATGGACGTAGAATCTCCTTCAACATTGGAAGCGGAGTGGTTACTGTTCGACTTTCAAACGGAGAGGTCAAGAAACTATGAGCATAAAAACCAAGAACGCCCTAAATACAGCGGCAGAAAAGAAGGATTTAGGGGTATTTTTGGAGCTTGGCAGCATCGGAGCGGCGCATGCTGCATCTTCATTGTCAGAGTTTATTCAACAGCCAGTGACGATTGATATACCGCGAATTGGCACCATTCCCCCGAACATGTTGCCGAAATTTTATCACAGTCACAATATGCCCGCAACCGCTGTTTACATACACCTTGTAGGAAAATTAGAGTGCCATTTCCTGTTTATTTTTGAACTGCCGGAATTGAAAGAAATCACGACACTTATGACCCGAAGCATTACCCCGAGAGAATGCGAATCTTCTATGGAGTCATCCGCAATAGAAGAACTCGGCAACATTCTAATCGGGTCGTTTCTTACCACGATTTCTAACTTCACAGGAATCAGGCTCATTTCAACACCCCCTCTACTTGTAGGCGCTCCTTTCGACTCTATAGTTAGAGATTTTGTGGTGAAGTTATCATCAGCTTCAGGTGAAGCGCTGGTTTTTGATACGTGTTTCAAACGCGAGGGGGGTTATTATGCACCTGCCCAACTCATGATATTTCCAAGCCCTGAACTGCGAGAGTTACTTATACGCAAATCCATGGAATTTGCTGGCAAAGATAATGTGGAACTAGTTTTCGCTGAAAACCTATCAATGGAAGCTGATGCCGCCGCAAAGCCGCAGGAAACATAAAAGCAGCTGGTGAAGAACTATGAACAAAAGAGTGACGACTGCAAAAACCGTGAATTCTGAAGACTTCACCAATCTTGAAATCCTCCTTGAAATTGGAAGCATGGGCGCGAGGCATGCGACCACAACCCTCTCAAAGGTTCTGCATGAACCCATAAAGATTGACGTGCCAAGAGTCCACATGTCGCCACCTCACCTTGTTCCGAGAATTTACGAGAAACATGACACTATGGTCGCTGCAATTTTTATGCAGCTAAGGAATAATGCAGACTGCGACATTATGCTGATTTTCGAGGAAGAAGAAGCCAGGAAGATAGCTGAGTTAATGACTGATGACGTGACTGATGGTGATGTCACCACGGAAATGGAGCTGTCGGCGATAGAAGAAATGGGGTCGATAGTGCTGTGCTCCTTTCTCATCGCCATGGCAGACTTCACGTTGACTACGCTTGTCTCGACCCCGCGGCAGTTAATTATCGATTCCTTTGACGCAATCATCGATAATCTTCTGATTAGGCAGGCGCTTTGTTCGGAAGTTGCAGTGATTTTTGACACTCGCTTCAGGAGATATAACAGTTCCACAGAAGGGTTTCTGATCACTTTTCCCAGTGACAAGCTTCAAAGTATGCTTGCTCAAAAAGGAAAAGAATGGTTAGACAGCGAAGGCTCTGCGAAAAAGGACTTGGTGCCTGCTTTAATGAGGTGATAGGGATGATGCCGGTTGAAGATTTCCTTGAGAATGTGGCTTACCAAAAACTGAAAAGGTTGCTGCATGAAACAGTGGGGCTTGACTGTAATGGTTATCACGATGAGTATCTTAAAAGGCGATTTGCAGTTAGGTTAAGCGCGACAGGCACAAACACTTACAGCCGCTACGCAAGGTACCTAAAGAAAAACCCCTCCGAGTTCGATCTTGTTCTTAACGATTTAACGATCAACTACACCACCTTCTTCAGAGACCGCGACGTATACGTCTACCTTGAAAGAACCCTTCTCCCAAGGCTCTTCAAGTCTAACTGCGTCAGAATCTGGAGCGCAGGCTGCGCCACAGGTGAAGAGTCCTACTCATTAGCTATTTTGGTTCACAAACTGCTCGGTGAGAAGCTGCCGAATTATCAGGTTACGATTGTCGCCTCGGACCTTGACCAGAACGTTTTGGCTAAAGCTGTAAAGGGCGAGTATGCTAGGAAACAGCTGAATGGCATTGGACCCTCGTTGATTGAGGAGTATTTTTCGAGCAACGGCACGTCGTACCGAGTGAAGGATTCCGTTAAGCAGCTGGTTCGTTTTGAAAAACATGACTTGATGAAGCCCCCTTCGCGTAAAGGTTTTGACCTGATACTCTGCAGGAATGTTATGATATTTTTCTCAAGGGAAAGCCAACAGAAAATTCACATGTACTTCTACAACGCGCTGCGAGACGGTGGGTATCTTGTGATTGGAAAATCTGAGATACTGAGCGGGGAACCCAGCAAAAAATTCTCATGTGCCGATATTAATTGCCGAGTTTACCAAAAAACGCTTCCAGACGGTTATTCTAGACCGTCCTGTGACCTGCGTGTAGCCAAAGCAGATACGCTTAGCCTAAATAATTCAACTGGAGGACAATGGCTAGTTGCACAGCAGTAAACTCGCGCATAATTGGAAGAGCCGCATAGGCTCTGAAACTCAAGGTGGGTGGTCACTTGGCAATGGATAGCAGCCAATATAGAGAATTGTTCATCGAAGAGGCAAGAGAACACATTGCCTCACTTATAAAATCACTGCTGATTCTGGAGAAAGACCCTCAAAACATAGAAGTTGTCAACACGCTTTTCAGATCAGCCCACACGCTTAAAGGCTGTTCGGGCATGATGGGCTACACAGACCTCCAAGAGCTCACCCATGCAATGGAGAGCATCTTTGATGACATGCGGAGAGGCAGCAGACCTTCACGCAATCTAATCAGCGTTCTTCTTGAATGCGTGGATGCGCTCTCATCAAAGCTAGATAGCATACAGAACAAGGTTGATGCAGCAATAGACGTCGCAAGTTTGACACAGAAGCTTCAGGAAGCCTCTTTGTTTCTGCCCGATGAATCGAAAGAGCCAGCGCCTCCGCCTACGGAAACTGTGGACACCCCAGGCATAGCACTCAACGAAACTGAAACAGAAGCGCTAGTAAAGGCTGAAAACTGCGGTGAACACTGCTATTTTGTGGACCTGAAGTTTAGCAAAGACTGCGCTTTCAAAAGTGTCAGGTCAATCTTGGTTCTGAGCAAGATTTCCGAACTGGCGGAAATAATTAAGACCCAACCCGACCAAAAAGAGCTTGAAGCCTTTAAAGAGGAAAAGCTTGACTTCGGATTGAAAATAGCAATCACCAGCAAATTTGACGCAAAAGAAATTGAAGGCTGCGTCCGCCAGGTTTGCGAGATAGAGAGCGTGCGCGTGATTCATTTCGGCTTTACTGCGCCAAGGGAAACAAAAGTCGAAGCAACCGTTGAGGCAGAAGCCGAGACAGAAACATGCATTGGAGCCGAAACAGAGGAAGCCGAAGATGAGGTCAAGTCCTACATTATAAGTTCATCTGAAAACGTTCAGCAAACACCTCAATTATCCTTATTTACAGAACCCGAAGAGCCAGAGCCTTCATCCACGGAAACCGTGGAACTCTCCGCCGCCATAAAACTCGATGAAACTTCTCTGGAACCTTGCCCTCCTGAGCAGGTTGACCAGGTGACTGACGCGTCGAAGATGTTTGCTGAAGTGCGGGCTGCCCAGACTGTCAGGGTGAAGTTCGAGCAGCTTGACATGATAATGAATTTGGTTGGCGAGCTAGTCATAAACAAGATTGCTTTGCTCCAAGTGACTGCGGGCAATGGCAGCGGTGAGGTGAAGCGCATTGCTGGAAACATAGACCGTCTCACCTCTGACCTTCATGACCTCGTGATGAAAGTGCGGATGGTTCCAGTGAGCCAAATCTTTGACAGATTCCCAAGGCTGGTGAGAGACCTCTCTTTAGAGAAAGGTAAGCAGATCGACCTCATAATGGAAGGAAGAGACATCGAGGTTGACCGAACGGTGCTGGAAGAAGTTGGAGAGCCACTGATACATCTGCTTAGAAACAGCATTGACCATGGAATAGAGGCTCCTGACGAAAGAAGGCGAACGGGCAAAAATACTGTGGGGACGATAAGACTGTCGGCACAGCGGAGCGGAGACAACGTCATAATTGAAGTTGAAGACGACGGCGCTGGAATTGACCCTGAACGGCTCAGGGAGTCTGCGGTTCAAAAGGGTTTTGTAAGCGCGGGCGAAGCTGAACAGATGAGCCGAAACGAGCTGGTAAGCATGATTTTCCTGCCTGGCTTCTCAACAAGCATGGAAGTCAATGAGACAAGCGGCAGAGGCATCGGAATGGATGTTGTGAAAACGAAAGTCGCGGCGCTTGGCGGCACGGTTCAGTTTGAAACGCGGCTGGGTAGAGGAACGAAGACCAGCATCAAAGTGCCGCTTACGTTGGCAATTATCAAAGCAATACTCGTGCAGGATTCGGGGCAAACGTTCACCATACCCACAAGTCAAGTCTCAGAAATTGTCAAAGCAAAGAAAACCGAAATCAAGCTGCTGGGAAAAACCGACGCCATAGTCGTCAGAGGCAAAGTCATCCCAGTCGTGCATTTACATAAGCTGCTTGGGCTTGAAGGCTCGAACGAAGAAGAATTTGAACTGTTAATAACGCACCTGGGCGATGAAAAGACACAACTCGCTTTGGTGGTGGATTCCGTTTTGAGACAACAGGACATCCTGATAAAGCCTATCAGCGAGACCTTGAAGGGACTTAAAGGAATCAGCGGCGCCACAATCTTAGGCGACGGGCAAGTAGTCTTGGTTCTGGATGTGGGGCAGTTCGTCACCAAAACGCAGAACGCCTGAAACTCTTAGCCGTAGCCCGTTTTTACCGCAAGAGTGAATTGTTCAGTCGAAACAAGAAATATTACATTAAGTGGAAGAGGGCTTAATTGTACTCGTTTCCTTGCATGTCAGCGAAGGAAGCTGCCTGCCCGTGGAAGTCAAATCGGAAAACGCGCGAAATGTCATTCTGAGTTACCGTGACGCTGTTTACTTTGTTAACAAGGTGAATGTCCAGTTCCGAGAAGACGCCGATGTGGTTAAGGCTGTTTTCCACGCAAGAAAAGCCAAAGACACGCGTTTCCAAGACCTTGAAGTTGAAATCAGCCAAGCAGCTTACAACATGCTCGTTGAATACGCGAAACTTGACAATTTCGATATGATTCTGGTGTTGCGCATTGAAGGCAGCGAGTCGAAATGGTGCCTCATGAGCGAAGAATGGCTGAAAAAGCATGTTGGCAAAAACGGCAAAGTATGTTACATAGTTTAGTTTTGGCAGAGCCCTCTCCCACACGCTCAATTAAGCCTTAATTGGTCAGCATATTTGCCGCCTATTTGGAGCCTATTAGTGGTTCGTTGCAGAAAACGAGGAGGGGGGGTCTACCCGCAATGGCGCGAAAACAGCCCAAAAGCATGCAGAAAACAGCACGCTTCGCCGAGCATGCAATCTTTGAAACCAAAAGTGAGAAGCTTTTCTAGTTTATGGTTTTGGGTGCACATGATTTTTGCCTGTCATGTAGCATATGTCCATTCTGCTCATCGTTGTCTTGGCGAGTTTTTCAGGTTTTATCTTAGCCAACTTAGCCTCAGGATTCTCGGAAAGCTGCCGCACCATCACTTCCATGCCATGCTGCTTCTCCTGTAAATCGTCAATCAAAGATACGGTTCCCTTAAAATGCACACTCGTGTATGCGTAGTCGCATTCATCCGTCACGCCATAGTCAAGCACCGCTTGCCCCCACACCTTGCTGTTTGCCTTCAAGTACACGAGTTTCTTGCCTTCATCTGCGCAGTGAAAGTACAGGCAGTTGCGTTTTTCGTCGTAACCGTGGCTTAACGAAACAAGATAAGGCTCGTTATCCATGCACATGGCTATGGCCACGTACTTTGTGGACCTCAGCACTTTTTTAAGCGCATCAGAATCAGTTATCTCTCGGTCTTTTCGCCTGACATGAAACGACATAGCACAGTCATAGCCAAAAAGGCAATATTAACTTTTAGAACTCTGTCCTGACAGCTTCCGGTAAGCTTTCCCAAAAACCGATCTTAAGAAGTTCACGATGTCTGGAGTGAATATGGAAAAAGCAGCCAAAGCGAAATTTAATGGGTACACCGTCCAATACTCGAAAATGTTGCCCCATTCGCCTCCTGGACTCCAAGGCCCCAAAATCATCAACGAATTACCCCAGAATTGAAACGTCGACCAAATCGCTGTCTGCAACATCGCGCCACCAAGCCTCGACAAGTACTTGGCTTTTCCCGTGACTGCTTCCGCTCTGTAATTGCTAACCAGCACTTCTCCGGCAACGCCACCCGCGCCTCCGGGAAAAAAGGCGTTAACAAGGATTTTCTCCACCAAATTGCCCGGAATGTAATGGCCAACCCAGAATCCGGGAAAACTCAGGATCGGTATGTAAGCGCTTTTGGTTATGAAACGAATCGCAACCGGCACAGCGTAAATGATTGCGCCGCTTATTTGCCATAGCCAGAACTTTCTGCTTTTCAGAGTGGCTTTTGCTGCGTGGAGCAAGTTCATAGTTTCTCAAGGAACGGTTGGATTTTAAAAGTCTTCCCATAAAACTTGCCAAACAAATTTTCGCAGCTTGGTGCTGTTCTTGCCGAAGCAGAAAGTAAACGGCTCTGACCTCCAAACAAAAGTAAACTTTTCAATTGCATAAAGACAAATTAAACAGCGTTAACGTCGCACTTCTCGCTGGACAATCTTTCAGAAAACATGCAGTAACATTTATCAACGACCAACGACTTCACAGGGAAAAGTACACGAACAAGCAGAGAACGCAAAATGAAAATAGACGATTTCTACTTCAAACTAACACTAAAAACGGAGCCAATAATAGACGACACAACGCTCAGAGACGGAATCCAAATGCCCGGTTTAGCCGTCGCACCCAAAGACGCCGCGAAAATAGTCCAGCTGCTGAGCGAGATAGGCGTAGAAAGAATCGAAGTTTTTCACTATCAAGAACCCGACAAGAAAGCTGCGAAGCTGATTCAAGACTTAAACTTGGACATGCGCGTAGCTGGATGGTGCCGTGCCGTTAAAGAGGACATTGACAGCGCCCTGCAGTGCGGTTTCAACGAAGTCGGCATTTCCCATCCAGTCTCAGATATCCATTTCAGGGCTAAGTGGCCTAAAAGAACACGCGATGACATTCTTGAGAATCTAGTTGAAGTGGTTGCGTACGCAGCTAACCCGCATGGGCTAAGAGTGTTCGTTCACGGCGAAGACAGCACGCGCGCAGACTGGAACTTCGAGAAAAAACTCATCAACGCCGTTGCACAGGCTGGCGCAGAATGCTACCGCGTGTGCGACACGGTTGGGATTGGGCTTTCAGACATCGATGCGCCTTTGCCAAATGGCATTCCCGCCAAAGTCCGCGCAATTAAGAAGGAGACGAAGATTAAAAACATCGAGATTCACGCTCATGACGATTTCGGAAACGCGGTTGAAAACACCATGGCTGCCATTCGAGCAGCATCTGGTGTGTGGGAGAGGATTTACGCGAGCACCACGTTTCTAGGCATAGGCGAAAGAGCTGGAAACGCTGAAACCGAAAAGGTACTGTTGAACCTGCGTCTGCAGTACGGCGTCAAAAAATTCGAGGGAAAAACCGCCAAGCTCAAGCAGATCGCAGATTTCATCGGCAAAGCTGCAGGCTACGTGGTTCCGCCGAACAAGGCGATAGTTGGCGACTACGGTTTTGCCCATGAGTCAGGGATCCACACGCATGGAGTTTTGAATGATCCTTGGACGTACGAGCCTTACCCGCCTGAACTTGTGGGCAACGTGCGACGCTTGACTATAGGAAAGCAGTCTGGAAAAGGCATAATTAAGCATAAGATAACGGAGCTTGCAGGAAAAGCTCCAACCGAGCAAAACCTGATGAAAGTAGTGAAGGAAGTCAGGGAAATCTACGCGAACGGCAGAAGAGCGTCATTGAAAGAGGAAGAGTTCAAAAGAATACTTCAAAAACTAAGGCTACTTCAAGATTAGTACACAATAGACTTGGATTGCCTCATCAAAACTGTTTTTTCTCTGAAACTCTAGTGCTTGGAGCAGTCTATAGCCCCCTTATATAAAGTAAACTGCATGGAAACCTGCAGAACGCTGTTGCGGATAATAGAACCGCTATTAGGCTTCAAAAAGGCGGCAAATGCGCTGGTTTCTGGTTTAGTCAAGAAATGTTGACTTGGCCAGGTCAAGAAACCTTGACAAAAACCCTTAAACACAACCCTCACTCTAATTCTGAATGAAGAAACAAACGCAGGAGCAACATGACATGTTCCTCCCAAGCACCTCAGGCAACAAAAGAAAAAACGCGACAGCAGCCCTGCTCGCGGCGCTGTTGACTTCAGCGTTGACCGGAACCCTGCTTGTGAAAATTGCAGAAGCCAACCCTATTATAGATATGGGAATAGTGCCTCCGAAATCGACAACGACGCCGCCCTCAGTACTCATCTTGAAACCGCAAAACAGCACCACAACCACAACATCCAACATCTGGCTCACCCTCGAAATCACTCCTCCGCGAGACCCCGACACCTATAGGCCCAATCTCATTGAGGTTTACTATTCGGCAAGCTGGTTGCTAGACAAAGTTTACGTTTTCCAAGACTTACCTCATGGGCTGGTGTGGGACAAGTTTTCTAATACGTTTGAAATTGAAAGAGTGCCTCAAGGGGTGAACTCATTAACGGTCACCGCAGTTTATTATGGCGACTACTATCCTTACACAAAGCCTGGCACAGAGGCCAGGTTCATGATTAGCGGTTCTTCAACCGTGAACTTCGCTGTGGATCTGAAACCTCTCCGCATAGGAATCCTAGCGCCGTACCCCCAAGCGTACTCCACATCGGACGTGGCGCTGACGTTCACCACGAACGAGAAAACCTCCCGGCTCCAATACTGCCTGGACGGGCAGGACAACGACACCATCATGGGTAACACGACGCTTGCTGGATTGCCGGTGGGCATCCACAACGTGGCCGTTTATGGGATGGACGCGTTC
>Ga0315535_1002257_pt1 | contig 12438 bp, 24 predicted proteins | sample SalMarSW160220MG_2_FD_203092 | JGI IMG/M metagenome (GOLD analysis project Ga0315535, IMG submission 203092) | Salt marsh sediment microbial communities from the Plum Island Ecosystem LTER, Massachusetts, United States - Salt Marsh Sediment SW1602-20 ...
GTGTCTCGAGGACGGTCCCCTGCACCCGGATTACATCATCTTGTTTTGCCACAGGAAACCTAGAAACTGGCCCCGACAGACCGAAGAGCAAGGCTAGCCGCCATGGGCGCCCTCACCCAAATCCGGTCGTTGCGTCAGCACCCGGACTCCGCCATCCGTGAGCGCGATGGTGTGCTCGAAGTGTGCTGACAGACTACCGTCGGCCGTTCTCACCGTCCAGCCGTCCGGGTCCACCATGGTTCCCTCTCCCATGAGGTTGAACATCGGCTCGATGCAGATCGCCATGCCGCGTCGCAGCTTCACGCCGGTTCCCGCCTTGCCGTAGTTTGGAACCTGCGGATCTTCGTGCATCTGGCGGCCGATCCCGTGACCGACGTACTCACGGACAACGCCCAAACCGACTCGCTTCGCCTCCTGTTCGACGGCACTTCCGATATCACCGAGCCTCGCACCGGGCCGAACCTGCTCGATACCTGCCCACAGGGCCGCCTCGGTGGTGTCGAGGAGACGCTGCACGTGCGCCGGGACTTCCCCGATCGCAAACGTCGCCGCGGCGTCACCGTGATACCCCTCGAAGATCGCCCCTGCGTCGATCGAGAGGATGTCGCCTTCGACGAGCCTCCGCTCCGACGGAATCCCGTGGACGATCACATCGTTGGGCGACGTGCAGATGTGCGCCGGGTAGCCGTGGTAGCCGAGGAACGAAGGGGTGCAGTCACGATCCCTGATGATCTCGGCTGCAAGCTCATCGAGCTCCTTCAAGGTCACGCCCGCAGCCGAGGCCGCACGCACCCCATCCAGGACGGCGGCCACGGTGGCGCCTGCGACGGCCATCTTGCCGAACTCTCGCTCGTTCTTGATCGTGATCACGAACCGATCACCTCGAACACCCTCGATCGAACCTGCTCGACCGTCCCGAGCCCATCGACATCCGCAACGATACGGGCGTAGTAGTCCAGCAGCGGCGCAGTGGACGCCCGGTACACGGCGAGCCTGTTCGTCACCACTTCATCGGTGTCGTCGCTGCGCTGGAACAACTCGAAACCGTCCACATCGCAGATCCCCGCAACCTTCGGTGGATTGTCGGTGACGTGGTACACATGGCCGTTGGCGCAACTCCGACGACCGGTGATCCTCCGGAGAACCTCCTCGTCGGAAACCGACAGGGCGATGACCAGATCGAGGCCCCCCGCGAGCAGGTCGTCCAGCGCGTTTGCCTGGGCGAGGTTCCGAGGGAACCCGTCCAAGATGAACCCGTCTCTGGCGTCGTCCATCGCGATGCGCTCCGCGAGCATGGCCACGACGAGATCATCCGGAACGAGGTTGCCGGCATCCATGGTCGATTTGGCCTTGATGCCCAGCTCCGTTCCTCTGGCAACGTGCTCCCGAAGCATCGCACCCGTCGAGACGTGTGGTATTCCGAACTCCGTCGCGATGAGATCGGCTTGCGTCCCCTTGCCGACACCCGGAGGTCCGACGATGAGGTACCGCCTGGTCACGTGAGGAAGCCTTCGTAGTTGCGCATGGTGAGCTGGCTCTCGATCTGCTTCATCGTCTCGAGTGCCACACCGACGACGATGAGGATCGACACGCCGGAGAACCCGACCGAGACACTGAACACGGCACTTGCGATCGCCGGAAGCACTGAAACGATGGCGAGGAAGAGCGCGCCCGGCAGGGTGATCCTGTTCAAGATGTGACCGAGGTGTCTCGACGTCTGGCTGCCCGGGCGCACGCCGGGGATGAACCCGCCCTGTCGCTGGATCAGCTCCGCCTGACGTACGGGATCGAACTGGATGGCCGTGTAGAAGTAGGTGAAGAAGATGATCAGGAAGAACAGGAGGATGATGTAGAACGTGCTCGTCCCCTGGCTGTTGCCGATGTTCACGCTGATCCAGTTCCGAACCGCGGCGAGAAAGGCGCCCTTGTCGGTCGGGATGGCCGTCGCGATCAGTACGGGAAAGTACATGAACGATGTGGCGAAGATCACGGGAATCACTCCGGCCGTGTTCACCTTCAGCGGGATGTAGGTGCTCTGGCCGCCGAGGACTCGCCGCCCACGCACCCGCTTCGCGAACTGGATGGGGATGCGGCGCTGTCCCTGCTCGACATAGATGATTCCGACGATCAGGACGAGGAACACGAGGATGAAGACCGCGAAGATCGATGCTCCACCGGGACGACCCGAGCCGAGCGTCCCGGCCCAGATCGATGCGAAGTTGGCAGGCAGTCTCGAGGCGATGGCGATGAAGATGATGAGCGACATACCGTTTCCGACACCGCGCTCGGTGATCAGCTCACCGAGCCACATGATGAATGCGGTACCGGCCGTCATCGTCAACACGATGAGGGCGACCCGCGCAGGCGTGTAGTTGGGAATGAGTGAAATGCCGTTGGTGAGCGTGCCCCGACTGAACAGGTACGTGAGGCCGGTGGACTGGAGCAGTGCCAGCAAGATGGTCACGTACCTGGTCCACTGGGTGATGACCTTCTGGCCCGTCTCTCCCTCGTCCTGCAGCGCCTGAAGCTTCGGGATCACGACGGCGAGCAGCTGCATGATGATCGCAGCCGTGATGTACGGCATGATCCCGAGGCTGAACACGGAAAATCGTTGCAGTGCTCCACCGGAGAAGAGGTTCAGCAGGCCAATGATCCCCGCCTGCTGGCCGGTCTGTGCCAGGTCGTGCACGGCTTGAAGGTTGACGCCTGGAACAGGAATGGCACCACCGAGGCGGTACACGGCGAAGATGCCCAGCGTGAACAGGATCTTTCCCCGAAGGTCGGGGATCTTGAACATGTTGCGGTAGATGGAAAGCATGACTCGATCAGCGCTCGATGACTTGTACGGTGCCGCCGGCGGACTCGATCTTGGAGATCGCAGACCGACTGAAGGCGTGGGCTTGCACCGTCAGCGCTTTGCTGAGGGCGCCTTCGCCAAGCACCTTCACCCGCCCGCGCTTCTTGACCATGCCGCGTGCGCGCAGCTCGTCGGGGGTGACGGTTGTGCCCTTCGTGAACACCTCGAGTGCTTCCACGTTCACCAGCGCGAAGTACTCCTTGTTGGGGTTCTTGAATCCACGCAGCTTGGGAAGTCTGCGGGTCAGGGGCATCTGCCCACCTTCGAACCCGATCCGCAGCTTGCTGCGTGCCTTCAGGCCTTTGGTCCCGCGCCCTGCCGTCTTCCCGCGGCGCCCCGACTCACCCCTGCCGACGCGTCGCTTCGGCTGCTTGGACCCAGGAGCGGGCCGCAGGTGGTGGAGTTGAAGTTTCGTGATCTTCTCTTCGTCAGCCATTGTCAGTCTCCAGTCTCGGCTCGCATCGCTTCGCCGGGACCTCCTCCTACTTGCTCTCTTCCACCTCGACGAGGTGCCGCACCCTGTGCAGCATCCCGCGCACATCGGGGGTGTCGTCGTGCTGGACCGTCTGATGCATGCGCCGCAACCCGAGGCTGCGCAGTGTTGCCCGGTTCTTGGGCTTCTGTCCAATCGAGCTCTTCACGAGCGTCACACTGAGTTTCTTCATACGGAACCCCCGGCCTTCCTGAGCTCGGCCGTCCGGTATGCGGCGAGCAGTCCGGGAGGAGCGATGTCTTCAGGTCGCTTGCCGCGAGCGGCGGCAACTTGCTCCGGCCGCATCTGGGAGAGCAGTCCGTTCATCGTCGCCTTCGCGACGTTGAGGTGCGTCGGAGATCCGAGAGCCTTGGCAAGGGCGTCCCTGATGCCGGCTGCCTCGAGCACCTGGCGGACGGCTCCGCCTGCGATGACCCCCGTGCCGGGCGCCGCAGGCTTGAGGAGCACCCTCGATGCGCCGTGGACCCCGGTCACCTCGTGGATCAGCGTGGTCCCCGCCATCGGGATCGCGACCATGGCTTTGCGCGCCTCCTCGATCCCTTTCTGGATCGCCGCCGGCACTTCCTTGGCTTTGCCGTAGCCGATACCAACGCTGCCGCGGCCATCTCCAACGACGACGAGCGCCGTGAACGAGAACCTTCGGCCACCCTTGACGACCTTGGCGACCCGGTTGATCTGTACGACTCGCTCGTCGAGTTGTTGCTGCGCTTCCGCCATCATCTGCTCCTAGAACTTGAGTCCGGCTTCTCTTGCCGCGTCCGCCAGTGCCTTCACACGACCATGGAAGGCGTACCCGCCGCGGTCGAACACGACGTCGGTCACCTTCGCTTCACCGGCTCGCTGGGCGAGCAGTGCGCCCACCGAAGCAGCAGTCTCCCTGGTCAATGTCGCGCCGCGCAGCGTCTTCTCCTGTGACGAGGCCGCCGCCAGGGTCCGTCCTGCATCGTCGTCGATCAGCTGTGCGTAGATGTACCGGTTGCTGCGGAACACGACCAGGCGTGGCCGGTCGACCGTCCCATGCAGCGCCTTGCGGACGCGCCGATGGCGGCGTTGACGGGCGTCTTCTCGTGAACCTCTCATCGGGCGACTCCTGCCTTGCCGGCCTTCCTTCGTACGTATTCGTCCGCGTACCGGATCCCCTTGCCCTTGTACGGCTCGGGAGGACGAACCTTGCGGACGTCGGCGGCCACCTGACCAACCAACTCTTTGTCGATGCCCGACACGACCACATGTGTCGGGTTCGGAACCTCGAACGAGATCCCCTTGGGTGCTTCGATCTTCACCGGGTGGCTGAATCCGACCTGGAGCTCGAGGGTACTTCCTTGCAGATTGGCCCGGTACCCGATTCCGACGATGGAGAGCTCCTTGCGGAAGCCGTCCTTGACGCCCACGACCATGTTGGCGAGCAGCGCCCTACTGAGCCCATGCAGCGCCCTCGACTCGCGCTGGTCGTCGAAGCGCCCAACCGTCGCCACGCCGTCCTCGACGGAGATACGGACTCTGTCGCTGAATGTTCGATCGAGTGATCCTTTGGGACCCTTGACGGACACGGCCTGACCGCGCACGGTCACGTCGACGCCGGACGGAATCTGAATCGGAGCTTTGCCGACGCGACTCATGTCACCACACCTCACACATGATCTCGCCGCCGAGGCGGCGCCGACGCGCCTCCCGGTCCGGCAGCAGGCCTTGCGAGGTCGAAACGACCAGTACGCCGAGCCCTCCGTGCGACCGTGGGAGGTCTCCGGCGCCGCGGTAGACGCGTCGTCCCGGCTTCGACACACGACGGATGCCGTTGATGACCGGAGTACGGTCCGATCCATACTTCAGGCGGAGTGCAAGGTCTCTATGAGCGCCGTCTTGCTGCGTCTCGAAGCCCTCGATGAACCCTTCTGACGCCAGGATGCCGGCAACCTGTTCTTTGAGTTTCGAGGACGGCAGCGACACTTCGGACTTGCCGGATTGTGTCGCGTTGCGAATCCTCGTGAGCATGTCGGCGATGGGATCGGTCATCATGGCTACCACGAGGCCTTTCTCACACCGGGCAGTTCGCCCTTGGACGCGAGCTCGCGTACGCAGATCCTGCACATGCCGAAGTCACGCATGTACGCACGTGGGCGACCGCATCTGCGGCACCGGTTGTACGCCCGCACTTTGAACTTCGGCTTTCTCTTCGACTTGGCGATCAGACTCTTCTTGGCCATGCGTTCCTCACACCCTCGCGTCCTGTCGACGGAACGGGAACCCGAAAGCATCGAGAAGCGCCCGTGCGTCTTCGTTTGTCTCTGCCGTCGTGCAGATCGTGATGTCCATTCCCCGAATGTCTGAAACCCTGTCGTACTCGATCTCCGGGAAGATCAGCTGTTCGGTCACACCGAACGAGTAGTTGCCGCGCCCATCGAACGACTTCGGGCTGAGACCCCGGAAGTCACGAATCCTGGGAATGGCGACAGCGATGAGCCGGTCGAGGAACTCCCACATCCGGTCGCCTCTCAACGTCACCGAGGCGCCAACCGGCATGCCCTGGCGGATCTTGAAACCGGCGATCGACTTCTTGGCGCGGTTGAGACGAGGCTTCTGACCGGTGATGAGCCCGAGCTCCTCCATGGCGGAGTCGACCTGTTTGGAGTCGACGGCGCCTTCTCCAACGCCCATGTTCACAACGATCTTCGTGAACTTCGGTACCCGCATCGCGTTCACCGAGCCGAGCTGCTTCTCGAGCGCGGGGACGACATCGTTGAGGTACTTGTCCTTCAGACGGGGGCTCATAGCTCACCTCCGCACTTGACGCACACGCGGTACTTGATGCCGTCGTCGTCGACCTTGTAGCCGATCCGCGTCGGTCCACAGTCCTCGCACAGGATCATTACGTTCGAGGCATCGATCGGCATGTCCTTGTCGATGATGCCGCCCTGCATCGTCTGGCCCTGCGGTCGTTGGTGCTTGCGCGCCGTGTTCACGCCTTCGACGATCACCTTGTTCTTCTTGTTGATCACGCGGGCAACGCGGCCTTCCACACCGGCGTCCTTGCCGGTGATGACCTTCACCTTGTCACCTTGTCGCAGTCGCATCACAGCACCTCCGGTGCTAGCGAGATGATCCTCATGAATCGCTTGTCGCGCAGCTCCCTTGCGACGGGGCCGAAGATGCGCGTCCCACGGGGCTGGCTGTTGTTGTCGATGATGACGCACGCGTTGTCGTCGAAACGAATATAGGTGCCGTCCTTGCGCCGGTAGCCTTTGGAGGTCCTGACCACAACCGCCTTCACGACCTCGCCCCGCTTCACCGTACCGCCTGGAATGGCGTCCTTGACGGTGCCGACGATCGTATCACCCAGACCCGCATAGCGGCGAGTGGAGCCGCCCATCACCCGAATACACAGCACCTCTTTCGCCCCGCTGTTGTCGGCGACACGCAGCCTGCTTTCCTGCTGGATCATCTCGCTCGCTCCAAGATCTCGACAACCCGCCACCGCTTCGTCTTCGACAGCGGCCGAGTCTCCATGATGCGCACCGTGTCGCCGTTGCGGGCGTCGTTTCCCTCGTTGTGGACGTGATACTGCTTGCGACGTCGAACGATCTTGTTGTAGCGAGGGTGGCGAATCTGCTGCTGGACCTCTACGGTCACCGTCTGGTCTCTGCCATCGGAGACGACCACGCCGACGCGCGACTTCCGCCGTGCTCGATCCTCCATCACTCACCCTCCTGCTCACGCCACGCCTCAATCTCCTGCTCGCGCATGACGGTCAGGATGCGGGCAACGTCTTTTCGTACTTCACGGATGCGCGAGGCATCGTCGAGCTGATTGGTCGCCAACTGGAACCGCAGGTTGAACAACTCGGCCTTGGTCTCCGCGAGCTTGTCGTACAGCTCGTCCGCGGTCAGCTCACGCAAGTCGAACGCTTTCACGTGTCCTCCCGGGTCACGAACTTGGTCTTGACGGGCAGCTTGTGGCCGGCCCGGCGCATCGCTTCGCGTGCGAGGTCCTCGGTCACTCCCGAGAGCTCGAACATGACCCGTCCAGGCTTAACGACCGCAACCCAGAACTCGGGGGTGCCCTTCCCCGACCCCATGCGAGTTTCGGCCGGCTTCTGCGTCACCGGCTTGTCAGGGAAGATCGTGATCCACACCTTCCCACCACGACGGATCGTTCGGTTGATCGCGACACGCGCAGACTCGATCTGGCGAGCAGTGATCCACGCTGCCTCGAGCGACTTCAGACCGTAGTCACCGAAGACCACGGACGTCCCACCCTTCGCGGCGCCGGTACGTCGCCCACGATGGACCTTCCGATACTTCGTTCGCTTCGGCATCAACATGGGCTACTCGCCTTCCTTGGGGTCGGTCGCCTCAACCCCTTCGTCAGCGGTATCGGTCGTGGCGTCCTCGACCGTCGCCCGAGCTGCTTCCTCGAGGTTCGCCTCGGACTCCGGGACCGTTTCAGATACCTTCGCCTCGGGCTCCACCGTCTCGACCACCTCGGCCGTTTCGGCCACTTCGGTCGCCTCTGCTTCAGATGCCTCCGCCTCGGGCTCAACCGTCTCGACCACCTCGGCCGTTTCGGCCACTTCGGTTGCCTCTGCTTCTGATGCCTCCGCCTCGGGCTCCACCGTCTCGACCACCTCGGCCGTTTCGGCCACTTCGGTCGCTTCTGCTTCGGCGGACGACCGGCCTTCAACCGTCTCAACGACGTCTGGAGCGGCGGGCGCTTCGGTGTCCTCGAGGTCCTCGTAGTAGGCGTCCTCTGCCTCTTGGCTGGAGAGTGTCCGAGGCTCGTCAGCGGGACGCTTTCCTTCTCTGCGCTTGCCGCCGCCCTCGACGATCCTGCGGCCGCCGCCTGCCTCGATGACGCGGCGCTTGGGTCTGCCCCCAACCGCTTCCTCGGCCCGCGCCTTGGCGGGTGCGACACGGCTGGGTTTGCCAGATGCCATCGCGATCTCGGCGGCGAGCTTCTCCCGCGTCGCCTTCAGAGAGGCGACCAGGTCACCCTTGTACGTCCACACCTTCACGCCGATCGCGCCGACAGTCGTACGTGCGGTCGCTGTTCCGTAGTCGATGTCGGCGCGCAACGTGTGGAGCGGCACTCGTCCTTCTCGATACCATTCGCGCCGTCCCATATCGGCCCCACCAAGCCGGCCGCTGCACTCGACGCGCACACCCTGGACACCCGCTTTCATCGCGGCTGCCACGGTTCGTTTCATTGCCCTCCGGAACGACACACGCCCTTCGAGCTGATCGGCGACGCTCCGCGCGAGGAGCTGTGCGTCCTGGTCGGGGTCCCTGACCTCGATCACGTTGTACTTGACCCTGCGTCCGGTCAGCGTCTCGAGTCCCTCTCTGACTCGCTCGGCCTCGGCGCCGCGACGACCGATCACAACGCCAGGTCGAGCGGTGTGTACCTCGACGACGACTTTGTCACGCGTGCGCTCGATCTCCACTCGAGAGATCGCGCCGCGCTTGAGCTCGGAGGTGATGTAATCGCGGATCTTCCAGTCCTCGTTCACGAGGTTCACGTAGTCCTTGTCGCTGTACCAATGCGACTTCCAATCCGTCACCACGCCGAGGCGGAACGCGTAGGGATGTGTCTTCTGGCCCATTACGCCTCGCTCTCTTCTGACACGACGATGGTGATGTGGCTGGTCCGCTTGCGGATGCGTGTCGCACGTCCCCTCGCTCGTGGGCGCCAGCGCTTGAGCGTCGGGCCTTCATCGGCATACGCCTGAGCGATGAACAACTCGTCGGCATCGAGCGCATGGTTGTGCTCGGCGTTGGCAACCGCCGAATCGAGCACCTTGCGCACGGTCCCCGCGGCCCTGCGGTCTGTGAACGACAGCACGTGGCGCGCCTCTTCGACCGGCAATCCCCGGACGAGATCCAAAACACGCCGAACCTTGTACGGCGACTGGCGGATGTACTTGGCTTGCGCTCGTACCCTCATCGTCTACTCGCTGCTCTCTCGCGCGAACCCGCATGTCCACGAAACGTTCTCGTGGGGGCGAACTCGCCCAACTTGTGGCCAACCATGGCCTCGGTCACATACACCGGTACGTGCTTGCGGCCATCGTGCACCGCGATGGTGTGGCCCACCATCTCGGGGATGACGGTGGAGCGCCGGCTCCAGGTCCGGATGACGCGCTTCTCGCCCTTGCGATTGAGCTCCTCCACCTTCTCGAGGAGGTGCTCGTCGATGAAGGGACCTTTTCTCAGGCTCCTCGCCATCGTCTACCTCCGTCCTCTCCGTGATCGCCGTCGCACAATGTCTCTGTTGCTTGCCTTGTTCTTCTTGCGGGTTCTGCCCTCCGGTTTGCCCCAAGGACTCACCGGATGGCGCCCACCCGACGACCGGCCCTCACCCCCACCGAGGGGGTGGTCGACCGGGTTCATCGCCACTCCGCGGCTCTGTGGCCGGACGCCCTTCCATCGGGAGCGTCCCGCCTTGCCGCCCTTGACGAGTTCGGCCTCCGTGTTGCCAACCTGCCCCACCGTGGCGCGACAGTCGAGCGACACCATCCGCATCTCGCCTGAAGGGAGTCGCAGCAGCGCCCGGTCGCCCTCTTTGCTCATGAGCTGCACCGAGGCGCCTGCCGAGCGTGCCATCTTAGCCCCTCCTCCGGGGCGCATTTCTATCGCGTGCACGATCGTGCCTGCCGGGATGTTGCGAAGTGGCAACGCGTTGCCTGGATTGATCTCAGCACCCGATCCAGACTCCAATACCGACCCGACTTTCACACCGACTGGGGCGAGGATGTAGCGCTTCTCACCATCGGCGTAGTGCAGGAGTGCGAGGCGGGCGTTCCGGTTCGGGTCGTACTCGATGGCTGCGACCTTTGCGGGAATCCCATCCTTGGTTCTCCGGAGATCGATCACCCGGTATCGCTGTTTGTGACCGCCGCCCCGGTGACGAGATGTGATGCGACCATGAGTGTTGCGTCCGCCGGTGCCGCTCTTCTTGTCGAGCAGGGACTTCTCGGGGGTCGACTTCGTGATATCGGCGAAGTCCGAGATGGTGCGAAAGCGCCTTCCCGGCGACGTCGGCTTCTGTTTCTTCGTTGCCATCGCTACACCCCAAAGATGTCGATCGTGTCACCAGGCGCGAGCTTCACGAGCGCGCGCTTGGTGTCTTGACGCCGGCCGACCACCCAGCCGGTTCGCTTCTGCTTGCCACGCCTGTTCAGGGTGTTGACCCGAAGCACGGTGACGTCGAAGATCTCGGCGATCGCCTTGGCGATCTCGGCGCGATTGGCCTGCCGGACGACGTCGAACGTGTACGTGTTGTGTTGCTCGATCAGGTCGTACGACTTCTCCGATACGACCGGGGTCAGAATCACGTCTCGTGGATCCTTCATCAGGACTCACCCCCCGTGTCCTCTACGAAATCGGTCTCGGTGACGTCGTAGGTCCCCTGCCCTCCGACCGAGCCGACCGTGTCCGTGGTGAATACCAGCGTGTCGGCCCACAGCACGTCGTAAGTGGTGAGCTGGGCAGCTTCGACGATCGCCACGCCCCGGAGGTTCCTGAACGAACGCTCCGGAATGCGATCGTTGCGACCGAGCACGACGAGCACCTTGCGGCCGGCCTCGACGGCATCGAGGAATGCCCTCGCCCGCTTGGTCTTCGGCTCCTGCCAGTCGAACGTCCGCACGACTTTGACATTGCCTTCGGCAACCCGGGCGGACAGAGCGCTGCGAAGCGCGAGACGCTTCATCTTCTTCGGAGTGCGCTGTGCGTAGGAGCGCGGGTGCGGACCAAACGCGACTCCGCCCCCGACGAAGTGGGGCGCGCGGATCGAGCCCTGACGGGCACGGCCGAGACCCTTCTGGCGCCACGGCTTCCTCCCGCCACCTCTGACCTCTGCCCTCGTCTTCGTCGAGGCCGTACCCGACCGGGCCCCGGCGAGCTGCGCCGTGACGACCTGGTGCATCACCGGACGATTCGGTTCGATACCGAAGACTTCGGGATTCAGGCGTACCTCGCCGTCGCGAGTCCCGTCACTCGTGAACAGCGCCGCCGTGCATGTGTCAGCCACGAGCCTTCACCGCCTCTCTCACGAGCACGACCGAGCCCTTGGGACCCGGCACGGCTCCACCGAGCAGGATCAGGCCGCGGGCAGAGTCGATGTCGACGACGTCGAGGTTGAGCATTGTGACCCGTTCGCCGCCCATCCGACCTGGCAGCTTGCGGCCCTTGAAGACTCTCGCAGGCGTCGCGCACGCTCCGATCGAACCGGGCGCTCTATGGACCCGGTGCACACCATGGCTCGCCCCCTGGCCGCTGAAGTTGTGCCGCTTGATGACGCCCTGGAAGCCCTTCCCCTTCGACACGCCTGCAACATCGGCCTTTGCGCCCTTGACGAGCACATCGGCGATCGTGATCTCCTGGCCCAGCTCGTATGCATCGGGATCGTCGACCCGCACTTCGACGAGGTGCCGCGATGGAGCGACCCCCGCCTTGGCGTAGTGCCCAGCGAGCGGACGGTTGACGCCATTCGCCTCCTTATAGGCGATCTGCACCGCCGCGTATCCGTCGGTCTCCGGACGCTTGATCTGCGTCACTCTGCATGGACCCGCCTTGATGACGGTGACAGGGATCGCCCTGGCGTCGCCATCGAAGACCTGGGTCATGCCGAGTTTCTCTCCGAGAATGGCTTTCACTGCTTGATCTCCACTTCCACGCCCGCCGGGAGATCGAGGCGCATCAGCGAATCCACGGTCTTGGGCGTCAGCTCGAGGATGTCGATCAGGCGCTTGTGAATACGCATTTCGTAGTGCTCCCGGGAGTCCTTGTCAACGAACGGCGATCGAATCACGCAGTAGCGATGAATCTCGGTGGGCAGCGGCACGGGACCTCTGACCTTCGCCTGCGTTCTGGTAACGGTTTCCGCGATCTTGCGCGCCGACTCGTCGACCACTTCGTGGTCGTACGCCTTCAGGCGGATTCGGATCTTGTGTCCTTCTGGCATCTGCTGCTCCGCTCCTGCCTATTTGATGACGTTGGTGACGGTGCCGGCACCGACGGTGCGGCCACCTTCACGGATCGCGAACTTTTGGCCTTCATCCATCGCGATCGGGGTGATCAACTCGACCGTCATG
>Ga0315535_1002258_pt1 | contig 12433 bp, 9 predicted proteins | sample SalMarSW160220MG_2_FD_203092 | JGI IMG/M metagenome (GOLD analysis project Ga0315535, IMG submission 203092) | Salt marsh sediment microbial communities from the Plum Island Ecosystem LTER, Massachusetts, United States - Salt Marsh Sediment SW1602-20 ...
CAAAATGGAAATATTATAGTTCTGGTGAAGCCTACGTTCGAAGTGGATTTTGTAAATTCTAATCCTTTTAAAGTGATATCAGACAAAACCCGTCTTAAACAGATTTTATATGAATTAACTGAATGGGCATTTAATCATGAATTTTATCCTCTAGATTTAATTAAATCTCCTTTACCGGGAAAGGGGGGTTCAATAGAATTCTTCATTCATTTGAAAATCTCGAAAACAAATTTAATAAACAAAGAAAAAATCATTGAAAAAATCAATTTACTTTTTCGGGATAATTAAGAAACATTTTACCCCATTCTGTTTTATTGAATTCTTTTATTCGTTTTTTACCAATTATAGGGTACCAAAGCATATCATGATATATCAATGAGGCTAATATAGGAACGGTCATAAATAACTTATTTTTCATTAATGGATTTAAAAATTTGAGTGATCCTTTCCGAACCATTTGATCTCCCCAAATAACTAAACTTCTTTTAACTTTAAAATTCCAATTTATAGATGAGATATCTTCTCCAACTATCTCAATTTGTTTAAAGTCTCCACATCCTAAACCCTCATCGTGCGCTAATTTTATAGCGGGTAATTTTAATGGATCAAATCCCAACATTTTTGATACCACTGTATCTACAGCTACTTGATCATATCCAGCAAGGAGATAATTCTTGATTCGAGGGATCATTGTTCTAGGACCTGCACCATCACCACATACTGTACCATCAACAATCGCTAGAGTTTGAGGATGAATTTGTTTTTGTACGATTAATAGATCTACTAGTACTTCTGAAATGAATTGATGACTATAGTGACGTCTTTTTGTTAGTAATCCCCCAAATGCATTTTTCATTGCGCACGTGATACCTCCATGGATCATTTCATCTCTTGTTTGCTTCAAATCTCCACCGATTGCTCCAGTATGACCATGTGTTTTCATGGTAGGTAAATGTATGATAGGTTTACCAAGGTAAAACTGTGGAATTTTAAAACCACAAGGGAATATCTTAGAATCCAGTACATGTAATTTTTTATTTTTCAAATTGATAAACTTTGGTCTCAAAGATTCATAGGAAACGAAAGGGATCCGGGTTAAAGGTACAAACCAGACACCATATTTCTTAATTATTGGACCCCAGCGATTTCCTCTCAATCCTTTCGCGATGTTTGTGACTACGGTTCTATTCTCAGCAGTAAAAAGATTTCTAGGATCAAATCCATCCTCTACTATCGCCTTCAATACGCCTTCTAATTGCCATGGTGGAGTTGAGCAAGAAGGGAAGAATTTTGACCAACTCAGATTTAATTTGAGAATAATTTTCTCATTAATATCAAAGAAATCCTTGTATCGAGCTAAATGCATTAACCTCTTGTAATCTTCAAGAATGGTTTTTGAGGTTGTTTTAATCACAAAAATTTGAGAATTATTACGAGTCATTAATAAGAAAAAGTTCGCTACTTTATTTTTTTATCCATTATAACTTGAATGATTAAAATAAGAGGAAATAGTAAATAAAAAAGAGTAAATAAAATTTAATATGGATTAATCAGAAATGTATGTCATTCCTTCGTAAGATTTTTCTTTATCAGATAGTGGATTGCAATACATGTAATGATCTCCACCAAGATCGATTCTTTTGGGAGTATCAATTCCGCATCCTTCGTGTTTATTTATTTCATAGCATCGCGGGTGAAATGCACATCCTGAAGGTGGATTTACAGGGCTAGGTACATCGCCTTCCAAGATGATTCGATTTTTCTTGGAACTGGGATCGAAAGTTGGCCTAGCAGATAATAATGCCTTGGTATATGGATGAGTTGGATTATAAAATACTTCTTCAACCTTTCCACCTTCTACAAATTTTCCTAAATACATTACTTCAATCCGATTTGCGATATGTTGTACCACAGTTAAATCATGAGTAATAAATAGATAGCTAAATTCGAATCGATTCTGAAGATCTTTTAACAGATTTAAAATTTGAGCTTGTACAGATACATCTAAAGCTGAGGTAGGTTCGTCTAAGATCATAACTTCAGGATTACATGCTAAAGCCCGAGCGATTACAATTCGTTGTTTTTGTCCTCCAGAAAACTCGTGCGGAAATCTGTCCAAATGTTCTGCCTTCATCGAAACGGTTTCAAGTAGTTCCAGTACTCTTTTTCGAATTTCACTTCGTTTTTTCATCCCCATTAATAATCTGAGAGGTTCCCCTATAACATTTACAATCTTCCATCTCGGATTTAATGAAGAATCAGGGTCTTGAAATACCATTTGAATTTTCTTTCTTAATTCTGTATTAAAAACTTGCGTAGTTTTATAATCAACATCATGTCGAGTTCTTAAATACTTAATTTTTTGTCGAATAGATCTCGGTTGAATTATTAAGTTACCCTTAAAATAAATTTCTCCCGATGTAGCGGGAACCAGGTTCAAGAGAGTATTTCCAATTGTGGTTTTACCACATCCACTTTCACCGACTAAACCAAGAGTTTCCTTTTTAAGTAGATCAAAAGAAACTCCATCAACAGCCTTAACATCACCTATTCTCCTTTTAAATAAACCCCCATATATTGGATAAAAAGTACGAAGGTTTCTTACTGAAATTAGAGAATCCTCTGGAATATCCGGTTGGGAGTAGACAATATTGTCTTGTGCTTTAGTCATTTTTCATCACGTTATTAGCAATTTAAACTTGGTAAGATGTTGCTTTTTCCTCTCCTTTCCATTCATATTTTGGAGAATCTTTATATTTAGGATCAAAAAGGTGACACGCAACAAAATACTTTTCTCTTATTTCATTTAATTTTGGTTTAATTTTATCGCAAATTTCCATTCTGTAATCACAGCGTGGATGAAAGCGACACCCAGATGGGGGGTAAATTAAATTCGGAACCATTCCTCTTATAGTTTTAAGCTTTTCATTTTTCTTGTCTTTACTTGGTATTGCACCTAATAATCCTTTTGTGTAGGGATGGTTTGGATTTTTAAATAATTCTTCTGCTGTGGCATATTCAACTATATTTCCACTATACATTACAGCCACTCTATCACATAATTCCGCGATAACACCTAAATCATGTGTGATCAGCAGAATCGAAGTCTTAAATCTTTCTTTAAGAGATTTCATTAGATCTATAATCTGTGCTTGAATGGTTACATCTAAAGCCGTAGTTGGCTCATCTGCGATTAGCAATGCGGGATTACATGATAATGCCATTGCAATCATAATTCTTTGTCTCATTCCACCACTTAATTCATGAGGGTAACGATCTATTATACTTCTTGAATCAGCTATTCCTACCTCTTTGATTATCTTTGCTGAGACGTCTCTTAAAATATCTTTTAAAACGGGAACGTGACTCGTGTCTTTCTTCAATTTATCAATTTTTGAAACAATACGCTTTTTTTCTTCTTCAGTTAACCTATTTTCATTTTCTTTTAATTCATCTTTTAATGATTGCAGCTCTTCTTTTTTATGTGCTCGTTCTAATTGTGCGAGAGATAATAGTTCTTTCATATCTTCTTTCTGATGAAGCAAAAATACCTCTGAAACTTGATCCCCCACACTCATAACCGGATTCAATGAATTTAGTGGATCTTGAAAGATCATTGTAATATCACTGCCCCTCTTTTCTCTCATTTGTTTTTTGTCGAGATTCATGAGATTAATGCCATTAAATGTGACGTCGCCATCAATTATCTTTCCTGGAGCGCGTACTAGTTGTAAAATAGATAAAGCCGTAACTGACTTTCCACATCCAGTCTCACCCACTAACCCTAATACTTCATCTTGATACATGTCAAAAGAAACGCCATCGACTGCTTTAACAATTCCCTCTTCAGTAAAAAAATAAGTTTTTAATCCCCGAACTTGAAGTAAAGTTTCTTCTTTGTCCACATTTGTAACTTTTTGTAGAGAAGACGTTTCTGTAGTTTCAACCATTTTAAAAAATTTCTCCTTTTATATAATTAATAAAGTAATGTAATTTAAAAAAAAATCGATTAGCTATAAATTTTTCAGTCTTGGATCTAATGCATCACGTAATCCATCCCCTAATAACATAAAACCTAAAACTGATAATAGAATTATAAAACCCGGCCACATTGATGCCCATGGTGCAGCATATAAATAATCTCGAGCCTCATTAATTGCATTACCCCAATCTATCATTCTAGGGTCACTAAATCCTAAGAATGAAAGTCCTGCTAAACTGAGGATAATTCCTCCAATATCAAAAGTTACAGAAATGATTATTGGCTGGATTACATTGGGCAAAATATGGCGAAACATGATCCTTCCGTCACCAGCCCCAGCTACTTTTGCTGCTTGTATGTAGGGCAATTCTCGTGCTTGCAGTACATTCCCCCTTATCAAACGAGCATAAAATGGTATACCTAGAATTCCCCAAGCTAACATTATGTACTCTATTTGAACCCCAGTGCGAAAAATTGTACTAAATACTGATATAAATACTAAAGCAAGGATTAATCCAGGAAAGGCAAGTAATATATCTGAAAGTCTCATAATTAATGAATCGACCCATCCTCCATAATAGGCAGAAATTACTCCGAGAATCACTCCAACTATTAAGCTTAAGGAAATAGCCGGAAGCGCTACGGTTAAGGAAGTTCTTGCCCCAAAAATTATCTTTGCTAAAACATCCCTGCCAAATTTGGTAGTCCCTAAAGGGTGAGCTGTTGAAGGTGGTTGATAATATATGCCTGATGTGGTATTTGCTTGTTCAAAAGTATAAAAAGAAATCCAATAGGGAAAAACTGCTAGGGTAATAACGAAAAAAACCAAACCTATACCAACTATGGTTAATATAGACTTAAATCTTCTGATAAATTTTCTTCGACTGGTGTGTTGTTCATATTCAATTTCTCTCATGGTCAGCTCCTCGTATCGAGAAGCGGGGAGAAAAATGAATTTTAGGTTTTTCCCAAACCATTTCAGAATTTCTTTTGCAATTTGACTAGGCTTGAGTTTTTCTTCTTCCGGTTCCATTTCAAAAATGATTTTTTCTTCTTTTTGCATAAAATTTTACCCTCTCACAATTTAATATCTAATTCTTGGATCTAAAAATCCATAAACTATATCTGTTATTAGATTTGCAACTACAAATACTATTGCAAAGAAAAATACCAATCCATTGAGAACCCAATAATCCCTATTAGTAATAGCTTGGACGAGCAATTGACCTATTCCAGCTAATCCAAATGTTGTTTCTGTTAAAACAGCACCTGCAAGTAACCCCGCAAAGCTCAATCCTAACACCGTAACAGTTGGAATCATGGCATTTTTCTTAGCGTGAGTGTTTATAACATCTTTTTCCCTACAACCTTTTGCTCGTGCAGTCCTGATATAATCTTGCTCCAATACTTCTAACATACTTGAACGAGTTTGTCTTACGATTCCAGCCAGAGAAATGAAAGCTAAACAGAACACTGGTAATGCTAGATGGTAAAGATAATCAGGAATTAAATATAGCTCTCCAGAGATTAGAGAATCTATTATTCTAAAACCTGTGACAAACGGGGGATCTCCGAAACCATAGGTTTTGAATCCTGTGGTTGGAAAAATCTTAAAGACATAACCGACGGTATATTGCAATAACATTCCCAGGAAAAAAACAGGTAAAGCCACACCTACTAACGAAATTCCTCTAAAAAAAGTATCTCTAAACTTATTCCTATGGGTTGCTGAAATCACACCGGTTTTAATGCCAACAAGTGCGGCAATTATAATAGAAAATATTGAAAGATCTACGGTACGGGGCAAACTGATCATGATCAAATCCCATACTGGTTTATCTCTGGCTATAGAAATTGAAAAGCCCCAATCACCAGTAAAAAGTTGACCGAGATAAATCATATATTGTACTAATATTGGTTTATTTAGACCTAACAATTCCTTTGTTTGAGCATAAAGTGAAGGATTGTACCTTTCGGGAAGATACGCAAGCACAGGATCTCCTGGCATATATCTTGATAATATAAATGTTAAGGTTAATACCCCAAAAAGTACGGGGATCAATGCTATCAATCTTCTAACGATATATTTAATCAAACTCATAACTTAAAATTCTCACCTTCAATTATTTTTCTAACTTTAATAAGATTCTTCTTCTATCTTTTTCAAATGTGCTCGATACATTTGTTTCGTAAATGCTGCTAAAAATGCAGAAAAAAGATTTATTCCTAACAATGATAAAATTGTAATATAGCTTTCAAACCTGAGAAAATATACGCCAATAACCGTTATATCAAATCTTGCGATAATAAACCAATACCAAATCCACGATTCTATCATGATAAAAAGTATTAACCAAACACTGTTTCTTACTCCATATTCATAGAAATGCTCTCTAAGTACCATGACGTAGACAATAAGAGCAAGGATGATAACAGATGGGTAGGAAACCGGACTGAACATAACCTGATATAAAAATAGAACTCGTGTTCCTATTGATTTTAAATATACATTACACAAATACCCAAAAAATACGAAATGAATAAGTAATAAAGCAAAAATGAAATTCGTTTGTCGACCAACATCAATCTTTTTAAATTCCATAATTTTAGCACGATTTAATTATGTTAATTTCTGTTTAAAACTTTTTCTATGTTTAAATCATTCAGATCTAAATTCCTTTCTTGCGCCTTGACATTCAAGGTTGTAGATCGTGTATTAATTATTTGTGTATTCTCGTAAACTTTTAAGTTTATCGGTTTTTTCTCCCCATTTCTTAACAAATTTGCGTTAAAAAAGAAGACATCTAATAAGTCATCATAAATAAGATATGGAACAAATTCCATCTGATAAGAACGTTGAATCGTCTCATTATAAATTGGAATTTTGATAATCAAAGGATAAAATTTATTTTTTTTTTCTAAGTATAATTTCTCAATACTAACTTCATTATCTGTAGAGTATGTAAAAGTGTTAGTTTCTATTTTTTCTTGTAGGAACTTTACAATATTTTCACAATTTGTAAGCAAAACTTTAATATAATCTTCTTGTGAAGGTATTAGATTTCTTTTTTTTATTAATGCGAAAGTCTTAATGAAGCTTAAATTTATAAAAGTGAAGGTTTCTGTGAGATCCGGAATAGTAGCGCTTATATTTTTTGAGGCTTCCCACCACTTTTCAATTTTTCGGTTATCTAGCATGCGTAATGTAATTTCCTTTATTTTCACTCTTGCATAATGAACGAAGTTTTTGATGCCCATCAAATAAAAATTATTAAGGTTTAGACAAAGATTGAATTTTTTGCTAACTCTTTCTATTTTTTTCATATCTAACTTAATAATTAATGTAGGTTCTCCATTTGATAATTTATCAATTCTCATGGGAAGAGGAAGTATCGGGGTTTGAAATAATTCTGTAGTAAATATATCAAAATAAAAACCAATAGGAGCTATATCTTTGTGGAATCCTTTTAATTTAGATGGAGGATTAAAATAAGAGATAGACATTTTATTATGAAAAAGGTAAGTAATTAAAAAAAAAAAATTAGGTTTATTATATTTTATGCAACTGGCCTTGGTGGGCCACGATAGATCCCATATGCTTGAAACTTGCCCATTGCGTTGTAATTATATCCGTAAATATCAGAACCGTGGATTGCAGTCAACTTTGGATGGTATCCAAACGCGTGAGGATATAAGACGTTTGCTAAGTAATACTGAATATGTTTATAAATATTGTCTCTGGCAGTTTGATCTGTGGTTTTTAAGGCTAATTCCAATTGAGAGTTTAAGTAAGTATTGTTAACTTGGGCAGAGTCCGAACTAGATGCTGGATTAAACAAGGGATCTAACATGTTGAAAGGATCAAGATAATCAGGACCCCATCCTACCCAGTATAATCCTAATTGGTTGTGATTAACATATAATTTCGTTAAGAAATCGTCCCAAGTTCCACCGTTATCTATAACTTTAACTCCGATCTGCTCCAGCCAACCCTTCAACGGTAAATACAAGTCTGATCTAAACGAGTTATCCGTGTTATAAGAATAATTATACGAACCAATGGTTAAACTTGTCCAAGCAGTCTCACTATCATTAGTAACTGGCATTCCCCCGGGTACTACTCCCGCATCGATAAGAACTTGTCGAGCTGCGCCAAGATTAAAGTCTGCAGCTTGAACAGATGCATTATAAGCAGAACCATAACCTGGAGCAATAGGTGAATTTGCTCTGAAAACCAAATTGTGGCTCATTTGTTCAATTATATACGAATAATTGATCGCATATGAAATAGCTTTTCTCATTGTTTGGTTGATTAAAACATTGTTAAATCCGAGATAGTAGTAAGATAGACCAGTTATACCCAAATCGTCCGTGATATGCCATACAAATACGTTCGGATCAGCCTCGTATGTGGGTACTAAGGATGGAATTATGCCACTAATGAGATCAAGCTGACCACCCAACATTGCGTTGTTAAGGGTAACTGGATCTTGAATGATTGAGAATACCATTTTTTCAAAACCTGCAGCAGGTCTCCAATAATGTTCAAATCGTGAATATCTGACGTCTACGTTTGGCGTATAGGAATCAAATGTAAAAGGTCCAGTTCCTACTAATTTTTCGCTTAGAGTGAGAAATCTATCTGCTGGAGTGGATTTGGGTGAAACCATGAGGCTTGCTTCAAAGCATAACAAGTCCAAGAAAGGAGCAAAAGGAGCGTTTAGAACGAAAGTTATGTTCCACGCGCCCACAGCTGTTACGCTATTAATTATAGGCACGCCTCCGGTCATTATACCATCCTCATTGAAAGTCATGTTGAAGAAGTATAATGATGCAGGTTCAGCTAAAGGTGAAGTCAAGGGTAAATCTCCGGAAGAATTAGTTAAGAGCATGATTCTATCAAAGTTCCATATAGCTGAAGTTGAGTTCCACACGGCACCATCATGGAACATCACACCTTGTCTTAATGTTACTTGAAGGTGGGTGGTATCTTGCCAATAATAACCAGAAGCAAGCACGTTTACTCGGGGCATACTCCAGTCAGTCAAATCGTAACCAAATAAACCTTCAGCTACTTGGAGGATTACATCGCTAGATGCTGAATCCCAACAATTTACGGGATCAATCGTGTGTGGACCGGCGCCAGTGCCTCTAACTAGGGTATTATAAGTTGGTTGCGGAGTAATTCTGACCGCTAGAATAATATTTCCAACGCCAGAGGCAACTAATGCAACGGCAAGCACGATAATTGCGATATTATTTTTTTCCATATTTTTAGTCACTTTATTTTTAAATTTTTTTTAAATTTGTTGTTAAATATCTTCTTAAATTCGTAAACTTATAAAATTTATTATTTTTTTTTTATAAATTTTGGAAATCAATAAAATAGATAATGCATCTAAGCTTTCATTCTTTATATATACTTTTAATTTGATAACTTTATTTAATAGATGGTAATTTTCCCAAAATTTTAAGATATTTAAAAATCTAAATTTCTATTTAAAATTATCTCTAAATTATATTCTAAATAAAGATAGAGATGATTTTTTCGAAATAAAATGTTATAAAAAGAGTACCCAAGAAGATAAAACCTGCTATTAAAATACTTTTATCAAGAAAAGCACGTTCGGGACGGCGAGCAATTTCTGGTTTCGCTGATGTTAAATATGTATATCGCATGATGATATAAAATAGCACTGGTATGGTAAATATTGCAATATATTCCCATAAATTTATAAGATTTGGATCAAATAAATTAAATTTCATTATTAGATATAACGAATACGTCATGAACAAAGATCCAGCAATCATCACATGAAATTGATCTAATAATTTAACGGAATATTGATCATACACCTTTTTATGTTCGACTGCTTTATCTTTACCAAGAAATTGGAGATCTCCTTTACGCTTTGCGATACTTAAAAACATTGCGATTTCAAAGATAACGAGGAAGAGCCAAGCAGAGATAAATTCTCTTATTATCATGCATCCTGCCAATGCTCTCCATAAATATCCCGTAGATAAAATGAGAATATCAATAAAAGCATAATTTTTAAGAAAATGATTGTAGACCTGACCAGTGATTACTATAAGTAAGATCATGAGGGCAAAGTCCCAATCCCAAAAAATTGGGATTAAAAAGAGGAGTGAAAAGATTACAATAACTACCAAAACCATTAATAAAGCTACAGCAAAATAAGTGGATAAAGCTCCTGACGCAAGGGGCTTTTTTTTCAATTTTTCAGCATGTTTTTTATCATCTTCGATATCGATGATATCATTGATGATATAATTAAAGGATGATATACAACATAGCAAAATAAAACCAAAAATGAGAGGGATGTAAAGAGAAAACTCGAATAATCTCTTGCTAAAAAAGATGCCCACAAAGATTAAGACGTTTTTATAATATTGTCTTATCCTTAGTAGAGTTATAATACTTCTGATTTTACTAATCATATTAAACACTAAAAAAAAACATTTAAATTAAACTTTATTAAGGTAAAATATTTTATCGGGTTTCAATTTTTTCATAATTTTATAACCAAATTTATTAATTAGGCTAGTTTCTGATTTTTTTGATATCGATCCAGTACTGCATTCAAAAGATAAATAATCAATCGTTTTGTAGGGAATTTTAACTTCTTTTTTGAAAATATTTTTAATTAATACAAAATTGTCATTATCATTTTCTTTCATTATCCGTTTGGATTCGTCATTTACATCACCACCTAAATTCATATCAAGCAAATACCCTATTTCCAAATTATTTACAGGTTTTTTTAAAGATATGAGTGTTCTTACTTCATTTTGCTTAAGCCATTCTAATATATTCAATTCTGATGTTCTAAAGCTCCTAGTCTTACTTATAGTTAAAAATACATTTTTTGGTTTAATTATTAATTCCGTGAGTTTATAATCCTTTTTGGAAGAAGATTCATCACCTTGAAATTCTAATTTAAATTCATCTAATCTCATTGCTGGATTGATATTTATACATTTATTTATTTTCAGTACTCCTCTTTCCTTAAAAAATACATCTGAATTATTGAATTTCTTGATGATATCAACTGATAACGGTAATTTAAACTTACTAATCTCTTTGGAAATTAAATTATTTTCATTATCGAGAAAATTGATTATTCCATTTTTTTTATCCTCATTAATTTTTAGCTCAAGTAATTTAAGGGAAGTGAATTTATCCATAAAATAAGTTCCATTAAATATTATTCTTTTTTCAGCAAATTGGGAAGATTCTAATGATCTTTTTTGAGTGTTTTCTCGTTCTAATATAATATATCGATCAGGATCACAAATATCATCGACGATTTCTACATCTTCTAATTTTCCAACAAAAATTTCATCAGAAATTTTATTTTTGAACATGTAATCCTTCCCTATTTCATATTTGAATAACTCCTTACGTTTTAGTCTATTCAAATAAGTTGACACGCTATTTATCTCAAATAATTCCATGAATTTCTGGTTAGCTAATTTTTTAAACTCATTATCAGCTTTTCTAAATTTTTCAGCATACTTTTTCCTTGTTTTTTTCCTCAAGCAAAGAAAAGGTAAAAATGCCTCATTCATAGGTTTTAAATTGTCGTCTAATAAAGCAGCTAATCGAAAATAACTAGGGGGATGAGAATTTAATATATTTCCGAGGAGTGATGTTCGAGATGGCTTTATCATAGAATTATGCAAGTATTGTGCAGTTTCCATATAGTTCATTAATTGATTATCTTTATTTATTTTTTCATCACACAACAGCATTGTATTTAGTCCAATTTCTCTTCCAGTTGCGTAAAAACTTTCGAGATTATAGAGTGCTTTAGCTAATTCTTGGGTATAACCTGTCTTTTTGGATTTCAAATCAGCCTTCCCTTCCAAATATCTCACAAAAATGTAGAGTATGACATATATTCCCACATTCAATAATAAAAACCCTAATAAGGGGAGACTTGGGTTTGCAAACGTATAATCATATATAGTTGCTGGAATGCCTAGTATCATTCGAATCATAAGATCTAGCGATGTTATGAGAGTTAGTATGAGGGTGTGTTTTCCTTTAGAATGTGCTAATTCATGTGCGACAATCCCTTTCATTTCATCTTCAGGAATCTCATCATAATCTTCAGCAATAATAGCAATTCTTTTATCAAAAATGGAACCGTAAGCCATTGCATTTAAGATGGGATATTTACCAAATCCTACTTTTACTTTTCCTTTTATCTTCATTCTTTCTTTTACGCTATTTACTAAAGCAACTAGATTGCCATTTTTTACTCTCTTAATTCCAAGCATTTTATCTAATAGTGGTCCCGAAATAAAATATACTAACCAGTTCACAAATATTAAAATAAAATAAATATTAAGAAAGAACTCTAAAAGATTGAAATTCCTTAAATCTAAAGGACCATATCGGATAAAATTAAATAGAATGTATTT
>Ga0315535_1002259_pt1 | contig 12426 bp, 14 predicted proteins | sample SalMarSW160220MG_2_FD_203092 | JGI IMG/M metagenome (GOLD analysis project Ga0315535, IMG submission 203092) | Salt marsh sediment microbial communities from the Plum Island Ecosystem LTER, Massachusetts, United States - Salt Marsh Sediment SW1602-20 ...
CGTAACGCCAAGCTTCTTCAAAGCGAAAATGTTAGCCCGCGAATTAACGTCTGTCGGTCTTATCGTGTGCTTCTTTCCGTGCCGCGGCAGAAACGCCACACTTCTGCCCGCCAACTCGCCTATGGTGATTGCGTCAGAAGGCGCACCATATGGCGTGTTCATGGTTACTTCTTTAACGTTTTTGACCAGTTCAGGGTCGTAGAGCCCTGTTCCGCCGATTATGCCGATTTCAGCTTGCATGGAAGTTTACTCGACCCTTCCACTTATAAAAATAGCGACTGAAGCACCAAGCACCGCGTTTGCGGACGCTTAATAAAAGAGCCACCATTCAATAATCTCAAGGAGAATGATTTTGTGCAAGACGAATCCAACACGGAGAGAAAACCGAACAGGCTCATACACGAAAAGAGCCCCTACCTGCTTCAGCACGCGTATAATCCCGTGGATTGGTATCCGTGGAGCAAGGAGGCTTTTGAGGCGGCTAAAGCGCAAGACAAACCGGTTTTCGTTTCCATTGGCTATTCTTCATGCCACTGGTGTCACGTTATGGAGAAGGAAAGCTTTGACGACGACGAAGTGGCTAAACTCCTAAACGGGGCGTTCGTCTGCATTAAGGTTGACAGGGAAGAAAGACCTGACCTTGACAGCGCTTACATGGCGGTGTGCCAAGCGATGGGGCGAAGCTGCGGCTGGCCGCTTAACGTCATAATGTCGCCAGACAAAAAACCTTTCTTCGCAGCCAGCTACATCCCCAAGAACAGCAGGTTCGGTCTGGTGGGCATGGTTGATTTGGTTCCTCAGATTGAAGAGATATGGAAGTCGCGCAGGTCTGACTTGGAAAATCTGGGCGATGACATTAAGCGCAGAATTGAAACTTTTGAGAAGAGAACCGTGGGCGAAGCGCTGGACAAAGACGTTTTGGATGAGGCGTACGAGCAATTTGTTTTGCGTTTTGACGAGCGGAACGGCGGTTTTGGGGGTGCTCCAAAATTTCCTTCGCCTCATAACCTGCTTTTCCTGTTGAGGCATTGGCGCCGAACCAAGGAGAAAACCGCTTTGGCGATGGTGGAGAAGTCCTTGCGAGCCATGCGGCTGGGCGGCGTTTTCGATCAAGTAGGCTTTGGCTTCCACCGCTACTCCACGGACGCGGAGTGGTTGGTGCCGCATTTCGAAAAGATGCTTTATGATCAGGCGTTGCTGGCGCTGGCTTACACCGAAGCTTATCAAGCTACAGGCGCAGGCAAATTCAAAGTAACCGCCAAAGAAATTCTAACGTACGTGCTGAGGGACATGGCGTCGCCGGAAGGCGGCTTCTACGGGGCTGAAAACGCAGACAGCGAAGGCGAGGAAGGCAAGTTCTACCTGTGGACGGAAACGGAAATCAGGAAAGCCTTGGCGCCTGAAGATGCCGACTTGGCGGTTAGGCTGTTCGGCGTCAAAGCCGCGGGAAACTACACTGAGGCGATTCAGAAGCGGAACGGCGCAAACATACTTCACTTGGCTGAACCGTTAGAGCAGGTTGCTTCAGAGTCGCAGTTAACGCTTGACGAGCTTATTCTTAGGCTGGGAAAAATTCGGAATTTGCTTTTCAAAGCCAGAGAAAACCGTGTTCACCCAGCCAAGGATGACAAGATTTTGGTGGACTGGAATGGGTTGATGATTGCCGCGTTGGCAAGAGCCAGCAGCGTTTTCAGCCAACCGCGTTACCTGCAAGCCGCAGTCAAAGCCGCTGATTTCATCTTGGAAAAGATGAAAGATGAGCATGGAACGCTGTGTCATCGTTACGCGAAGGGCGAAAGGGCGATAGAGGGGTTTCTTGATGATTACTCGTTTCTCGTGTGGGGGCTGATTGAAATTTACGAAGCGTGTTTTGAAAAAAAGTACTTGGAGGCGGCGGAGGAGTTAACCAAGACGATGGTTGCGCGGTTTTGGGACGAGGATGGGGGCTTCTACTTCACGGCGGAAGGTGCGGAGTCCGCGGTGCCCAGAAGAAAGATGGTGTACGATGGCGCGTTGCCTTCGGGCAATTCCGTGGCGTTGCTGAACCTGTTGTGCTTGGCGCAGTTGACCGGAGACTCGGCGTACGGAGACAGGGCTGGCCACATGATGAATGTTTTTTCTGAGGATGTGCGAAGGGCGCCTTTGGCGCATGCATTTATGCTTGTTGGCGTGGGCTTCGCGGTTGGACCAGTTTACAGCGTCATTTTGGTGGGTGACCGGGAGGAAGAGGGCATGAGGCGTTTGCTTGGCGCGTTGAAGGCGGTTTATGTGCCCAACATGGTTGTTTCGTTGCGGCAGGCTGGCAAGGCTGGTTTGGGCTACGAGAAAATAGGGGGCAAGGCTACGGCTTACGTTTGCCGTGGCCAGACATGCATGCCTCCGACTAATGATCTGGAGAAAATGTTGGCGCTTCTGGGGCTGTCCTAGACAGGGTTTATGTTGGCGGTGGTCTGGTTCCAAGCGTCAGCTGAATCGTCATGTCCTGGCCATTTCTGATTATGGTTACGTTAATTGTCTGTCCTGGCAGGGTGTGTTCTTCCAGATAAGTTGAGAGGTCATCGGTGCCTCTGATTCTGACTCCGTTGAAGGCTGTTATTATGTCGCCTCCGATGATGACGGTTTGCCCGTCCGCTGTGACCTGTTGTGTTCCTCCCTTGAGGCCTGCGTTGTCAGCGGGTCCGCCGCTTGTGACCTGCGCGATTAACCACCCGTAAGTTACGTTTACGTCAATTTCTTTGGCGATGTCATAGGTCATGTCTGTTCCTGATGCGCCGATCCACGGGTGCTGGTTGTAGGATCCTGTGGTTATCAAGGATTCAAGTTCTCGCAAGATTGCGCTTGAAGGGATTGCGAAGCCTAAGCCTTGGGAGTCGGTTACGATGGCTGTGGTTATGCCGACCACTTGTCCTTCGTAGTTCAGAAGCGGGCCTCCGGAGTTGCCGGGGTTTATGGGCGTGCTTGTTTGTATGACGTTTGCAATTGGATAGCTTGAGGTTTCGTCATTTATTGTTCTGCCCAGCGCGCTGACTATGCCCGTGGTCATTGACCCTGCTAAGCCATAAGGACCGCCTACGGCTGGGTCGCCAACCTCCAGGTTTGATGAACTCACGATTTCGAGAGGCTTGTATTCGTCTGGTGAAGCGTTTGTTGAAAGAACTGCGAGGTCAGCGTAAGGGTCTGAACCGAGAACCGTGGCTTCGTAGCTGTTGCCGTTTATGAACGTAACCGTTACGTTTTGTACGTCTTGGACCACGTGATAGTTCGTTATGACAACCATTTGCCCCGTGAAGTTGTAGACGAAACCTGATCTCTGCACCTGCGAATAGTAGGCGCGGTTGAAAACGTCATACTGCACCGTGATTCCTTGCACCACGACGACTGAGTCTTGAACTTCCGCGTACAATGGGGCAAGCGAAGCGTTCTCCCCAACAACGTAAGTGCCGTTTTGGTTAACCCCACTTGACGCGGATTGGAGGCTTGACACTTGATTTTGCAGTGCGGAGACTTGGTTTTGCAGGTCGCTTACACTTCCCGAAAAAGCCAAGCTGCCTATAGAGTACCCTAAAAGTCCGCCAGTTACGAGGCTAACTACGATGATAATTACGATAAGCGTGGCCGAGAAGCGGGGTTTCTTAAGGTTTTGATCAGTCGCTAATTCTTTTCGCCACCGTTGATTTCTGATTTGATGTGATGCGTCTTGAAATATTTCTAACTGCCATAGTTAATACAGACAACTAATCCACCTTCAAACATTTTAAAAAAAGGACGACCAAGAAGAGAGTTTCGAGAGAGTTCTTCTTGTTGCGGTTACAGCTGGGGTGTGAGCTTTATGTTACCTCCCTTCTTGTTTGTCATTTATCCTTCAACGGCGAAGAGTTATTAAACGATTTTTCAGAATTATACCCAAATCTTACCCTAATCAGAATAAAGTGAGATCAAGTTGGAGGATATCTTCAGTTTTTTAGAATTGGCCATTTTTTGAACAGGGTTGATTGATGAAAAATGGGAGAAAAATACGGTGATTGCTTTCCTAGTTAAGTATGTCGATAAATTGAGGTGGTGCGGGTTAAGGCTTTTCGATAACGGTTCTTGTCAGGATTACTATTTGCGTTACTTTTGCCTCTTCAATACTCACTAAGACAGTGGCGGGTCCTGTTGTGTCTTTTTGCAGCGTTAAAACTGCGCTGGTTGCTTTTGTGACAACGTTGCCTTCGGCGTCAATTACGGTTTTGATTATTGGCCTCACTGATGTGACGTTGTAGCCGTCGTTGATGAGACTTTGTACATCTGTGTCGTTTTCCGCTATGCCGATCACGGTCTGCTTAAACTCTTCGCTGACTTCAACCTGTCCTAAGCCTCCAAAACCGCGCATTCTGGCCTGCAGACCGAGTCTGCCAAATCCCATGCACATAGGGTTCCAGCTTGGGATTGTTTCATTCGTTTCTTGAGTGGTGAAGGCAGACGTTTGCGTAGTCGTGGATGTGTCGTTGTTTTCGGCGGCATTGGCTATCTGTGGCACCAGTAAGATACCGCTCACTATTGCAGCTACAGCAATCACGGAAAATAAAGCCAAAATCTTGCTTTTTCCGTTCGTGGTCATTCACCTCCGTTGCCTTGTTTGCTCTTTTCTTCGCAGCAGCTTATTAAGCGGTTTTTCAAAATTATACCAAATTTCGTTCCCAATCTATACAAAGTCCGCTGGATGGGTTACGGAGTGCGAGGAACATGTTTATTACTCAAGCCAAAATAGGGAATAATAAAATTCCTCAAACAATCGTGGCGGTATGTATTGGCTAGTAGCGCGCGTTCATTAAAGTATCTGCTCGGGTGGCTTATTGCAGGAACTAGAGGTGGCGCTACTCGTGCCAAAATAATTGAGACGTTGAAAGAAACCCCGCAGAACGCCAATCAGCTGGCAACTCAGCTTGGACTGGATTATAGAACGATAAGGCATCATTTGAAAGTGCTTGAGAAGAACAAGATGGTCACTACCGCCGGAGAAGGTTATGGTATCACGTATTTCTTGTCTCCAGCGTTGGAGGAGAATTACGGGCTTTTTGAGGAGATTGTGAATAGAATGTGGAAAAAGTAGAAAAAGGAGAAAAAACCATGAACAACCATATGAATAGTAACACGAAAATTTGGTTAGTAACAATTTTAGCTTTTATAGTGATAGCTCTCATGGCGGCGCTTTGGGCGTCGCACTCATTTCCGTTTCAATCGGCAGAATTTCCCGAAAGACGCCTTCCGCCGTCGGAGATTCTTGGTGACTTCGAGTTTTTCTATATAGCACAAACCGTGATTTCCACGGTTAATGTTTCGCTACTGACTTTCCTATTAATAACGTACATTGACGTATACAAGAAGACACGGTCACAGTTCACTTTGGGACTAATCATATTCTCGCTTGTTTTCCTCTTGAGAACGCTCACTGCGAATCCGTTGTTCATGAGTGTTTTCGGTTTCAGAGCGTTTGGTCTGGGACCATTCGCGCTGTTGCCAGACCTGTTCGAGCTTGTGGCATTATCGGTGCTGTTATACCTTAGCGCCAAATACTAGGAAGGCTCAGGGTAACAGCCATGAAAAAGAAAGTGTTCATCTCGGGTCCCATTCTGGGCATGGAAGCCGAACAAGGCTACAGGGAAACCATTAACGAAATTTGTGTGAAGCTGGGTTTTGATGTAATTGACCCGTGGCGCCGCGAAAAAGTGCTCTACAGGGGTGACGAGAAGTGCTGGTGGCCTCATGTTCCTGCCGCGGGCTTTGTTCAAAGAGACTTGTATGACGCTGAACGCTGCGATGTCATGGTTGTTTATTTGCCCAAGCTTTCTGCAGGAGCATGCATGGAACTGTTTTACGCCAAACGTAAGGGCAAGCGGGTCGTAGTAGTTTCCGAAATGGAGTGTTTAAGCCCGTGGATTATAATACACTCGGACGCTATAGTGAAAAGTTTCATTGCGCTTGAGGAAGCACTGAAAAATTTACGGTGAACCTCACTTATTTTGAAGATTGGAATACTGGCTTTATAGTGCGGAAAAAATTTCAATCAAAACTAAGGGCAAGGAGTCTAGTCTTCAGTATTCACTTTGAGTTTTCTAGCCATCAGTATTCCTTCTAAGAGGAAGAATGTCATGGCGATTCCCGTTATCGTCAGTCCCAGAGCGAAAAAGACTTTAAACTCGTATGTTTCGTCTGGCCAATGAATGGCGAGAACTATGATCTCCGTGATGAAGAGTGCTAAAAAGAAGTAAAAGTAAAACATAGGTCTGGGCACGAGTTTTCTGCCAACCCAGTAAAAACCGTGTATTTTGGCTTTCTCTTTGAGGATGTATTCGCCGTAAACGTTTTTTTTCAGCAGTCCCGCGGATTCAAGTTTCTGAAGATGCCGGTATGCCACGCTTGGGCTGCTGAGGTTCACGCCTCGCATTACATCGCGGGGACCAAGAGGTTTGCCTTCTTTAGCCACGTATATGTATACGTTAAGTGTAGTGCCTTCTAGCGGCTCGATGGCATGTTTCGCCATAATCGGTTCCTCTTGATAATTGTTGCAAATGAGAGCATCAGATCGATAAGTGTGCAGACCCCGTTCTTGTTCATGCTTCGTCAAGTATAGGTATGCTTCCCAACGTTCTTAAGCGTTTTTCGGTTAGTTTTTGAGAAGAACGAACGCCGAGACTTGCAAAAGGTCCATATGTATGGAAAAGCAGTTTTAAACAGTCCTTTTTTGGAGGCACGTATATGTTTCGCTCATACGTTGCGGGCACATGTAGAAACCAGCCAGCTTGTCAAGAAATCTTGACAAACCTAAACCCATAATATTTGCCGTCTATCAGGCTCCTAATACTGGTTCGTTGCAGAAACCTATAGGGGGTAGGTCCGTATTGGCGCAGAAACCGCCCAAAAGCGGTGCTTCTGCAGAAACGCATGCAGATTCTTTATATAAGGGGGTATAGACAAAAAATCGCAACAGCGCAAACCTGTCTCCAGAGAATTCTTTATCAGTTTAGAAACGCTTATGGTTAGGTTGAGGTGGTTGTTTTGGGTGAAAGCCATAGAATTGTGAAAAAGCATTTTGAGACTGAAATGTGGGTTGACAAAGAAAAGTTGCCGTTGAACCATTTTGTGCAGGAAACCATAGCCAACGTCATGTTAGGATTTTCCAAAACTCTCAAGGGCTTAGATTCAACGCCAGAAAAAATCGAAGTCAAAATCAAAAAGCTAGCCGAACCAAAGGATGTGGACGCGCACACTTACCCTTAAGCAGTCTCGAAGCTGAAAGCTGTTGAACGCGTTGAAGGGCATCTACATCCTAATAATCCAAGTAGACAAAAACATCAACGTGAATATAGGCGCATTAGGCAAGATACCCTTCACAAAAGGCTTATACGCCTACGTTGGCTCCGCACAGACTAACCTGGAGCAACGAGTAAAACGGCACTTCAGAAGCGAAAAACGCCTGTTCTGGCACATCGACTACCTACTCGCCAACGACGCAGCAAAAATCATCAAAGTCCTCTACAACGAAGCGGACAAAACAGAAGAATGCAAAACCGCCAAAGCCCTCAGCGAAGAAAACAAGCCAATCGCAGGTTTCGGCTGCTCCGACTGCCACTGCAAAAGCCACCTCCACCACATAAAAAACTGTAAACTCCTCCAAAAAACAATGCAACAACTCCCCACAAAAACATGACGCTTTTCACTTCATCATTCCAAGAATAGTTAACGCAGTCATCCACTATAGAGCTGGAATAAGCCAGGCTCAACCTTTTCTTCTAATACACAAATATGTAGTTACAGGATTATAATAGACTAAGCTGGGGTATTTGAAAAATGAAAGAAGGAAAGGAAAAAAATGAAAGCGAAAGATTGCTAGATATCGCCAAGAAACTTGAAATCCACTGCACTAAAGTTAATGCCTTGGTTAATGGACTTGAAAAGGCACAGATTAACAACAAAGCGTTCAGCTTAAGTCAAGCTTTTTACACAACAACTTCCGCGCCTATGACAAAAGTTATAAAAGATTTGTTGGGCACGTATGAGGCTTTACGAATTGAAGCAAGGGAATTTGCACAAATGGGCTATGTGAGTTTTGAAAACTCGTTTCCTGAGCTGAATATTAATTTTGAAACATACTATTCCGTTGCTGCCAGTTTGCTAAATCTGACCTTTCAGATGCAACTCTTGAGGCTTTACTGTTATCGCATTTTAAAACCGTAACAGTCCATGCATGTACGTTAAGTTATCTATTTTTTACTTTAAACAATCGAAAGACACTTAATCATTCAGCATATTTCTGTTCAGGCATCAGCACAGTGAATATTACATCGCCATTACCCTTGTTATTCGCTGACTTAGCCATAGGCTTCCTGCGACCTAACCAATACAGGCTCCATCCTATCAACCATAAGATAGCCATCACAGGCAACAGCAGAACCCTTACTGTTCTGTTCAGCTTGTGAGGTTTTAGCGGTTGATTCTCCATTTTAGTTTCCATCAATGTTCCCCTAGTTCAAAATAGAGTTATTTTTGCACTTATGGCTTTTTGAGAACTGGATTTCACCAAATTGCAAAGGTGAAAAGACCAAAGGCTGAAACCCCTAAAAAAGAAGCAGTTCTTCTTGTTTCACCGTGGATACTAAAAAACTATTTGCTTTTCACTTCAAAGCATTTCAAGAAACTGCAAGGAAATCCGCTTAAGACAGCGACACCTTCATGCCAACTTACGCCTTTTTTAACTTAAATGCCCTCACAAAATATCAGTTTACACTTGGGGCAAAACCGGCAGCCAACTTTCATCTTCTTATCCTTAACCTCCATAAAAGAAACTCCAAGATCCAAACTCTCACTACCACACCTTGGACACAGAGTCTTCATAGTTCCACAGCTTCAATATATTACATCTCAATCACTTATCACTTTCCACTTCGCAAACATTCCAAAGCTAAGACAAAGCAAACTCTGCTTCTTCAGCATTCTTATTTCTAAGAAACAAAGCAGCGTGAAAAAAACAATGATGAATAAATTATGAACAGGATCGGTGGCAAACCTGGAATGGCTTCACCAGCAGAGCAGACCAAGGCGCATGTGGAAACTCGCTAAAAATATAAAGGCGGAAAGCTTTAACAAGCAGAAGCCTAAAAGGAACTGTGGACACCAAGAGTGTTCAGAAGAAAAAGACAGCTACAGGCTTCAAATCAAGCGGTTGTAGTCTAGTTTGGCTAGGACATCAGCCTGCCACGCTGACGACCCGGGTTCAAATCCCGGCGACCGCACCAAAAACGTTCTCGAAAAGACCATCCGATTAAGTAGGTGATGTGGGAATTGTCTGAATCAAACGTGACAACGCTGAAACGCGTTGAAGGATACAAGTTCAAAGCCGAATTTGACGCTGAAGGCATTCCAGACCTTGTTGTTGACGAGTTAAAGCCCATAGGCGACAGTTCCGCGCCTAATCCAACGCGACTTTTATCCGTTGCCGTTGGTCACTGCCTCAGCTCCAGCCTCCTGTACTGCTTAGCCAAAGCAAGAATCCCTGTTGTGAACCTTGAAACCACAGTTAAAACAACGCTGGGAAGAAATGAACAGGGTTACCTGAGAATAAAAAACTTGGACGTCCAAATGCACCTGAATGTTGATGAGAAAGACAAGCCACGCGTTTCCAGATGCTTAAACATCTTCGAAAACTATTGCACGGTGACTCAGAGCGTGAGAAACGGCATAGCCGTAACCGTGAGCATAAAATAACAACGCATTCCTATTTCACTATGTGACCTTCACGGTCTATTTCGCCTTCCCGGATTCTCGTGGTGGAGATTGGTTTACAGTTTTCCGCAGGCACCATGCCTATTGTAACTATCGTGAGCGGCGGCAGCTGCGCCTCGCTTCGTTTCTGGTTGATTTTTATGGCGGTTTTTTCGGTTTCCTCGCTAACGACCAAAGCCTCTATACACTTGTCGGTTAAGGTTTTGCCGTAAGGGTCGTTTAAAGGAATAATCTCCGCCTTATCCGTCAGGTATAGCGTCTCCAAAAAAGCCTTTAACTCTTTCAGTCTTTCCTTGTAAGACGCAGTCACATGTGGCTTGCCCATTTTCTCCACGAAATCGTCAGTGCACAACCCTATCAGGACGTGTTCGCCGATTTCGAAGGCTTTCATAAGCAGGACCTTGTGTCCCCTGTGGAATTCATCGAAGGTTCCGCCAACAGCCACCTTTCTAAACCGTTTCATGCCCCACCAGCCTAGCACCCTGAAAGTCAATCTTGGCCACAAGGACTTTCTCGTTGGGTAAAACCTGCTTAAAAGCTTCTGCTATTTCCCCCACGTTTTCCTCAAACGCAAGCGCGTGAACTGCTTCACCCACCATGTTCTGCGCCACCCCAATAGCACCAGACTTCTCAGCCAACTTCACCAACCGCCTCACGCGCTCAGTCATGAACCCCGCTTTCTCAGCGAAATCCAGACAGCACGCCATAAAATTCGCCAAGGAAGGCTCAGCCAAAATCGCCTCCAACGTCTTCCTGCCCCAACGGTTAACCTCGCGGCGCTTCTCAGCCGAAGCCAACACCTGCTTTGTCGGCGTGGAACCGAAAACTCCCGCCACAATCCTGTACTCATCGCTGATTGGTATGCGGTCAATAACGCTTATTCCCGGCGCTCCTGGCTCAACCGTGATTGCACAGCCGCCCAGCATTAATGGACCGACAGTGCCTAAACCCGTTTTGCACCTGACTTCAGCAATATGCGCTACCCTGCCAATCTGATTGTACGTTAACGGCAAGTCTAACGCTCTAGAACACGCTAAGCTAGCGGTCAAGGCTCCAGCGGCACTGGTGCCGAAACCTGCGCCTATGGGAACCTCCACCCTGTGATTAACCACAACGCTGTAGGCTCTTGCGGCTTTATTAAGCAGCATTTGCATGACAGTCTTTGTCGTCTCCGCTTCTGGCGCGGACTTTCCGTTAATGAAAACGCGGATTGTATTCGTTTCTGCTTCTGAAACGCTAACTTCCGTCAAAACGCCTTTCTGGATTCCGAAACCGCCCCCTATGGAGCCAACCCGCTCCAAGTCCGCAATGGGCTTTCCATCACCTGTTCTGTCGCATATCTCGAAAAAACTGGAAATTCCAGCTGGCGCAAAGGCTTTAGCGGTTTTGGTCAATGGTTCCGCCTTTTCTTTCTGTTCTTGCCCTAAATTTGAGGGATGGAAACGCTCTGTAACAGGCTTTGATTATGGGCGGTCCTGCAAGCAGAATGAATGGGATTTCAGTGGCGAATGTCCAAACGAAAAGGGGAAGAATATATGAAGCAGCGAAAGGCGTTCCGAAATAGGAGAGGAAAAGCGGGCTGACTGCCCATACAGTAACGGACAGCAATCCGGCGCCTATTGCTTGCCCAGTTACGGACGCTATAGCGTAACTTCTCCACTCTTTCCAACGAATGGCAATCGCAGCAATAACGGCGAGACTCAGTATAATTGTCAACACGAAAGTTAGGAGGAACACTTCGGTTGATAAACCGGTGAAAGACGCAAACTCTGGGAGAAACACGATTGTAGGCACAAGCAATCCAACAGCCGCTACTGCCACGCCTGCAAGAGCCTGTTTTAGACTGATGTTCCTATAGGTTATGTAGCCGATTAGGAAGAATAGTAAAAAGTTCGGCGGCACGCCAGCTACAAGACTTAAACCGGCGTTTCCGTGGACAAACAGGTCTCTTATGAAAATGCCGATGGCTCCGCTTAAACCCCCTACCCACGGACCGTATAGCACTGCGAAGATGGCAGGTATGACAACTGCTGGCAAAAACCCTACGCCGAAAAAAGTGATGTTTGCCGTTAAAACTCCGACTACAGCGTAGAGCGCTGCGCAAATGCCGATGACGGCGATGTCTTGTGTTTTCAATGGTTATCCCTTTGAACTTAAGCTTAACCTTCACAGAAGAAGTCCCAATTAAGTATTCCGTATATAACGTTTAAACATGTTTAAACTTGCCAAGTTTTTATTTGGCGTCACATTTGTAGTATTGACGAGGCAGCGTACGTGACGGATAAAATGTTCGTGGATAGTCATGCTCACCTTCAGTGGAGAAGTTTTGGCAACGACTTGAAGGCTGTTTTGGAGAGGGCTAAAGAGAAACGGGTTACGCGCATAGTGAATATTGGCTTTGATTTGGCTGGATGTTTGAAAGGGGTAGAACTTGCTGAAAACCACGCGGGTCTCTATGCAACCGTGGGTATTCACCCTCACGACGCTAAAACGCTGAACAAGAAAATGTTGGATAAACTGAGGGAGCTTGCGGCGAATCCGAAAGTTGTGGCGATAGGTGAAATTGGGCTTGATTATTATAGGAATTTGTCGCCCAGAGAAGTGCAGCGGCAGGCGTTTGAAACGCAGCTTGCGTTGGCTGAAGAACTTGGGTTGCCAGTTGTG
>Ga0315535_1002263_pt1 | contig 12408 bp, 7 predicted proteins | sample SalMarSW160220MG_2_FD_203092 | JGI IMG/M metagenome (GOLD analysis project Ga0315535, IMG submission 203092) | Salt marsh sediment microbial communities from the Plum Island Ecosystem LTER, Massachusetts, United States - Salt Marsh Sediment SW1602-20 ...
CGAAGCCTCGGTACGGCTTTCCACATCTGGAAACGCATGCTGGGTGACCGTGTCACCATCATGATGGGCTTGTCAGGAGCGATGATTCCGGGCGGAATGCGGCGGCTGGTGGCTTACATGATCAAGCAGCGCCTGGTGGACTGTGTGGTTTCGACAGGGGCCAATTTCTTCCACGACATTCATGAAAGCCTGGGCCGCCTGCACTATCAATGCTCGCCCACCATCAACGATGTTCACCTGCAGAAAAACCTGATCGACCGCATGTACGACACCCTGGTGGACGAGGAAGAGTTCCGGGAAGAGGATGCTTTCATCGGCCGTTTCGCCGCCACCCTTGACCAGTCCCGGCCCTACACCACGCGCGAGTTTCTCTATCTGCTGGGCAAGGAAGTTTCAAAGCGCTCCAAGGAGGACGGCATTGTCACCTCCGCCTACAAAGCGCGGGTTCCGCTCTATTGCCCTGCCATTGGTGATTCCTCCATCGGCATCGGGATTGCCGAAAACCGGCATCTCGGCAAGAACCGCTTCACCTTCGACGTGATCGGCGACGTGCTGGAGACTGCGCATCTGGCCGGAGACTCACCCGGCAGTGGCGTCATCTACTTCGGCGGCGGAACGCCCAAGAATTTCGTTCAGCAGAGCGAGGTAACCGCAACCTTCATGCGCAACGCTTCAAACGGGCACAAGTACGCCGTCCAGGTGGTGACCGATGCACCCCAGTGGGGCGGACTCTCCGGCTGCACTTTCGAAGAAGCTCAAAGCTGGGGCAAGATCGCTCCCGACGCCGGCATGGTCACCTGCAATTGTGATTCGACCATCGCCATGCCCATCCTCGTAACGGCCATGTCAGAGGAGCGGGAACTGATCAAGAAACGCAAGAAGCCCGTCTTTGAAATGGGGCAGGAACTGAAGTTCACTTTCCCAAAATAAGTAACCCAGAATCAACGGGCAGAGATGCAACCTGTCTACTTCTACTGCCCGTTCCCAATCAGGCGCCCGGTCCGGCCGGCCCTTGGCTTCCGGTTTGGTCATCCTTACTGGTTCCGCTGGTGACGACGCCGAGGAATCCCTCCTTTTGCCCGCGGGGCTCTGAGCCAAAAATCCAGAACCTAATCCTGGTCATACTTAGTTCTCCTTTCCTTTTGTGTCGAGTCCCTTTCGAATTGTTCAAATTGTGATCCGTATCACTGTGGTTTTCATTCAGGGATGATGTCATAAGACCGGGCTGGAGGGATCCGTCGACGGTCCCCAAGTATTGGCGGAGGAAAACTCAATGAGGAAAAAGGATGTCACTCGAAGGGATTTTTTGAAGAGTGCGGCAGTTGCAGCCGTTGCGGCGGGCGGGGCCAGGCCGGTGAAGGCGTCGCCGGCGATGTTAAGCACTTCTAATCCAGGGAGTACGGTTCATTACGGCTTCATCGGAACAGGGACCGAGGGGTGCAGCCTCCTCAAGCAGCTTACGACCATTCCGGCAGGCCGCTGTATTGCGACCTGCGATATTTATGCGCCCAACCTGAAGCGGGGCGTTGAAACCATCGGATCCAATCCTCAAACCTACACCGGCAGTCCCACCGAATACCGCAGGATGCTGGAGCGGAAAGACCTGGACGCGGTGCTGATCGCCACCCCGCTCAGCATGCATGCTCAGATGGTGATCGACGCGCTCAACGCGGGCAAAAACGTATTTGTTGAAAAGACGATGTACTTCAAGGAGGAGGAGGGCGACGCGATCCGCAAAGCCGCCGAAGCCAACTCCAAGCAGGTTATTCAGATCGGCCTGCAGCGCCGGTCGAGCGTGCTTTACAACGTTGCCATGCAGATGATCCGCAAGGGCGCTCTGGGCAAGGTGATGTTTGTTCGCGCGCAGTGGCACCGCAACAACAACTGGCGGCGGCCGGTTCACGACCCCAAGTTGGAGCGGCAGATCAACTGGCGAATGTACCGGGAATACTCCGGCGGCCTGATGGCGGAACTGGCGTCACACCAGGTGGACGTCGCCAACTGGGCCTTCGGCTCAGAACCTGTCTCGGTGGTGGGTACGGGCGGAATCGACTATTGGAAAGACGGCCGGGAGGTTTGTGACAACATTGAAGTCATTTTCAAGTACCCGGGAGGGCGGAAAATGACCTTCACTTCCATCCTTTACAACGCCCATCTGGAATACAATGAGCAGATTATGGGCGACCATGGAACGTTGATTATTACCATTGGCAAAGGCATGTATTACCGGGAGACGGTCGCCAAGGCCTCCAATGGCAAGGCCAAGGAAAACTGGTGGGCGGGCGCTACGGTGACGCAGCAAGCCGAACAGAAAGGTTTTCCGCTCTTTCCTGATGAAGCGGGCAATCAAGGTTTCCTCGACCGCGAAATGCTCTATGCCAAGCGATGGCTGGCTTCCATGGGCATCTACGAGTATGAAGAACCCCATGATCCCAAATGGAGCGAGCTTTCGAATTTCATGGCCAGCATCCGCGATGGAAAGCCGATCGCCTGTCCTCTTGACGTCGGTATGGCGGACGCCCGTGCCGTGATTTACGGGAACCGCGCGGTTGACACGGGCAACACCGTGTATTGGCCGAAGAAAGAAGCGTAAATTCATCATCATCCGCATTCCATGGAGCATGGGCACAGGATAGGATTCACGGAGCAGGCTGGCGGCCCGCCTTGCTCTGCCCCCATTGGCAGGGCTGCCGGACCCCACCGTGGCGCTCTCCCGGCGATAGAACTCTCCTTACTTCTCCTGTTGATTTTCGGGGCGAATCCGCTGTTGAGAGCGGCGGATCAGCTTGTCCGGTACGAAGCTACCCACCGGGCGATGGGCACGTCTTTCACATTGGTTGAGTATGGCCACAACAGTGCCTATCTGCAGGAGGTCGCCTCACAGGTTTTCCAGGAAATCGACGACCTGGACAACCAGATGAGCAATTACAAGCCGTCCAGCGAACTCTCCTCCATCAATCGTGACGCCGCACAGCATGCTGTGATGGTGGAGCCGAAACTGTTCAGGCTGATTCAGGACACGCTCGAATATAGCCGGGCCAGCGACGGAGCTTTTGACATCACGGTCGGGCCTTTGATGAAAGCCTGGGGGTTCTTTCGGGGCCAGGGACGCCTGCCGTCAAAGGCTGAGCTGGCGGAGGTGCTGAAGAGAATCGGCTACCGGCACATCAGGCTGGATGCCTCGGCGCGAACCCTCCGGTTTGACACGCCCGGAATTGAAATCGACCTGGGCGCCATTGCCAAGGGTTATGCTGTTGACCGGGCCGTCGAAGTTCTGCGTGACAACGGAATCAGCCAGGCGTTGATTTCAAGCGGCACCAGCAGCCTCTATGCCCTGGGATCTCCGCCGGGCGAACATGGGTGGAAGATTTCCGTGCGCAATCCTCTGGACACGAGCAAGGCCGCATGCGTTTTGAGGCTCCAGAACCTTTCTCTGGCCGTTTCCGGCGACTACGAGAAGTTCTTCAAGCTGGGCGGCAAAGTTTATGCCCACATCATGGACCCGCACACGGGTATGCCGGTTGAAGACATGCTGTCAACGGCCGTGGTGTCCCCTTCGGCCACCGACAGCGATGCGTTGTCCACCTCGTTTTTTGTTGAAGGACCCGATGCCGCGCGTCACTATCTGGACACCCATCACGGCCTGACAGCGGTCTTCTTTCTGCCCGCGGCTTCAGCCGGCACCTTCAAGCAGGTCGTTCTGAAGTCCACCGTAACCAGGCTTCCCGCCGGCTCATTTATCAGCTTGGAATGCCACTGAAACGGAATGCATCACATTCTCATCTGAAACAGCCTGCGGAACGGACCCAGTCCGGTCCGACCATCTTCTCCTTCCCAGGAGTCCCTGAAGCTTTCCTGCCGTCAGGCATCCTTCCTCAAGTCCGATTGCCCGTAAGTCGAAGGATATAAAACGGATGGCCTCACCTGTGTACAGGCCGTGCCGACGCCATTATTATGTCTGTAAGTAACAGGAAACGCATGGGTTGACTGCCAGCCCATAAGCTGTTAATATACCGGAATAGCGGGCCATCAACATGAATGTATCTGGGGAGGAGGGTTATGATCAGAGGAACCCGACAAAAGCAGACCAGACACACCCCTCGACAGAGGAAGGCATCCTCTGCCCGGAGAGCTAGCGCCTCTAAAAGCTCTTCACGCCGTGAGCCGACGCATCGCACGGTGCATGTGAGGTCCAAAGCCGGTGTAAAGAACTCTGCCAAGCCGCTCAGGAAGCTTGTGGACACAGAGCGCGCAACCGCGCTGAAGAATTTCGGAACTGCTGTCAAATATTTCCAAAGAAGGGACTTCGAAAGAGCTGCTGCGTTTTTTGAGAAGGTTGCCGCGAGTCCTGTCCGGGAGGTGGCTGACCGGGCGAGAGTTCATCTGCGATATTGCGAGCGCAAGCGGCACCATGAAAAGCGTCCCAGGACGGCGGAAGGCTACTACACGCGCGGAGTGGCGGCGCTCAACCGCCGGGACTTTGAGCAGGCTCTGGAGTATCTCAATAAGTCCAACAAAATGATTCCCAACCAGGAATATATTCATTACGCGCTGGCTGCCGTTTATGGACTCCAGGGCGATCCGGATAGCGCCTTCAACCACCTTGAGGCCGCCATCAGGCTTCGCCCGCAAAACCGCGCTCAGGCGCGTCATGACGAGGATTTCCAGGCTCTGGATAGCGATCCGCGCTTTACTCGCCTTTTGGGTGCTGCCGGCCGGCAACCACTTCAGTAGAATGGCTGAAGTCACACCTCCGGGATTGTTTTTTCCAACGTATCGAAGTGGGTGCATGGCATGAAGGTTGTCGCAATCGGGGGCGGCACCGGTCTGGCCGTTCTGTTGCGCGGTCTGAAGCGATGTGTCAGCTCTGACGCCTCCCGGGCACGCCCGGCAGTTGCCCAGTTGACGGCCGTTGTCACAGTGACGGACGAGGGAGGGAGTTCAGGCCGCCTGCGGCGTGACTTCGGCATGCTGCCGCCGGGTGATATCCGTAACTGCCTGGTGGCGCTTGCCGAGGATGAAAAGATCCTCACGCGGTTGTTCAATTATCGCTTTGCGGCGGGCAAGGGGCTCCGGGGACATAGCCTGGGCAACCTGTTCCTGACCGCCCTCACCAACCTGACGGGTGATTTTTCCATGGCCGTCAGGCTGGCGAGCGAAGTGTTGGCCGTTCGGGGAGAAATTTTTCCCGCCACGCTTTCCGATGTCCGACTCAAGGCGCAACTTTCTGACGGTCGGTGGGTGGAGGGCGAGTCGCGCATTCACAGGACCCAGGTGCCCATCAGCAAACTGTCGATTGTGCCGGCCCGGTGCCGTCCCCTGCCGGAGACCCTCAAGGCTGTGGCAGAAGCAGACCTGATCACGCTGGGTCCGGGTTCCCTTTACACCTCGCTTCTGCCGAACCTGCTGGTCTCCCGCGTGGCGAGGCAGATTGCGCGTTCCACGGCCGTCAGGGTTTACATCGGGAATCTGATGACCCAGCCGGGAGAGACGCGGGGTTACAGCGCGTCTGAACATCTGGATGCGATCATTCAGCACGTGGGGACTAACATTTTTGACTTCGCTGTCTTGAACAACCGGGCGTTTCCGCCCTCGATGCGCAGGCGTTACGCTGCGGAACAGGCCGAGCCCGTCGTCAATGACCTTGCGAAGATTCGGGCCCTCGGAGTTTCGCCGGTTTGTGTTCCCCTGCTTCAGGCGAAGGATGGAATTGCGCGCCACGACGCGGAGCGGCTTTCGAGGGTGCTTTTGCAACTTGCCCGGCGCTCCGGGATTGCTTCGAGCCGTCGCGGCAGAGGGCCGTCGCGCCCGGCCCGGCGTGTATGAGGTTCAATTCAATTGGTTTATCCGGCATTGAGGAATGCCACGTTGTTATTTATACAAACTATAAAAACAATTCATTTCACAGCGACTGCCTGGAAACAAGAAAATGGGATTGCTGGTCGGAGGAGGAGTGTCTAAACTCGGATCTGTGGAGAAACAAACAGGGGGCGAACGCCCTCGCGGCCTTTCACTGCGCGAAGAGCACGACGCCTGCGGAGTGGGGTTTGTCGCTGATCTCAACGCTCCGGCATCACACCGGGTGGTCACGCAGGCGCTCGAATGCCTGGGATGCCTGACGCACCGCGGAGGTGTGGACGCCGACGGCGCCAGCGGTGACGGCGCGGGGATTTGTGTTCAGCTTCCTTCGGACTTTTTCGGGCGGGAAGCGCGCCGCCTGAATTCCGGTTTTCAGCCGCATTGGCGCACCGCCGTTGGTGTGTTTTTCTTTCCCCCGGATGGCGTGACGCGTGCCCGGGCCATGTTTGCCGCTGAAGAAGCTGTCCGCAACCGCGGGCTTTATGTGGCGGGGTGGCGGCAGGTTCCCATCAATCCGGACGCGCTGGGCCCCCAGGCCCGCGAAAGCCAGCCGGCCATCTGGCACCTGCTGGTGGCGCAGCCGGCCGACCAGGAGCGTGAATTCGAACAGATCCTTTACCTGACCCGCAAGGAAATCGAAAGGCGCATCGCCGAAGCAAAGATTGCCGACTGTTATATCCCTTCATTTTCCTCGCGCAATATTGTCTACAAAGGGCTGATGGCTCCCTCTCAGCTGGGGATTTTCTACAAAGACCTTGTCGACCCGGAATTCAAGACTTCCGCGGCCCTTTTTCATCAGCGTTACAGCACCAATACTTCGCCCACGTGGTTTCTGGCCCAGCCTTTCCGCCTGGTAGCGCACAACGGCGAAATCAACACGCTGCTGGGCAACCGCAACTGGATGCGGGCCCGGGAAGCCGTGCTGGACCATCCGATCTGGGGGAACGAATCCGAATGGCTCAAGCCGGTGATTCAGCCCGGCAGCAGCGATTCGGCAAGTTTTGACAACGCCCTTGAACTGCTGACCCGGTCGGGTCGCACGGTGCATCACGCTCTGCTGATGATGATCCCGGAAGCCTGGGAGGGTTCGGTTGAAATCCCGGCTGACGTTCAGGCCTTTTACCACTACCACTCCTGCCTGATGGAGCCGTGGGACGGCCCGGCCGCCATGGCCTTTCTGGACGGCCCGCTGGTGGGCGCGGCGCTCGACCGCAACGGCCTGCGTCCGGCGCGCTATACCATCACCCGCGACGGCCTGGTGGTGCTGGGCTCCGAGGTAGGCCTGCTGTCTATCGAACCCGAAAGGGTGCAGGAAAAGGGAAGGCTTGGGCCCGGCCAGATTCTGCTGGTGGACCTGGAGCACAAGAAGATTTTCAAGAACGAGCAACTGAAGAAGCAGGTGTCCCACGCCCAGAAGTACCGGAAATGGATTCGGAACAACATGATGTTCCTGCCCCGCTTCAAGGCCGAGAAAAGCGGGCTGTTGGATACCGCAGAGGAAGAACGCCTGGCCTCCAGTGACCGGTCGGCTTTTGTGGCCTTGCAGCGCGCCGCCGGCTACACCCAGGAGGATCTGGACCTTCTGATCACCCCGCTGGCGGGCATGAAAAAGGAACCCGTCGGGTCCATGGGTGACGACACGCCGCTGGCGGCGCTTTCCACCCGTCCGCGTCCCGTCTACCACTATTTCCGCCAGATGTTTGCCCAGGTTACGAATCCGCCCATCGACCCCTTGCGCGAGTCGCTGGTGATGGCCCTGAATCTCTATCTCGGCGCCCGCCACTCGGTGCTGGTGGAATCGCCCGAACACGCCCGTATGATCCGCCTGGAATCCCCGTTCCTGTTTGACGCGGAACTCCGTGAGCTGAGGCGGATGGGGGAAGAGAAGTTCAGGCCTGCCACGGTCTCGACGCTTTTCCTCGCAAGCCAGGGACCGGAAGGGATGACGGCAGCCATCAACCGGATCCGGCAGGAGTGTCTGACGGCCGTGAGGCAGGGCAGTTCCATCCTGATTCTGAGTGACCGGGGCGTGGATGCTGACAATGCCGCGGTTCCCATGCTGCTGGTTGTGGGAGCTGTGGTGGAACACCTGATTGCCGAGGGTGTTGGCAACAAGGCCGACCTGGTGCTTGAGACCGCTGAAGCCTGGGAGTCGCACCAGTTCGCCTGCCTGGTGGCTTACGGCGCCGCCGGCATCAATCCTTACCTGGCGCTTGAAGCGGTGGCGGATCTTGCCAGCCGGCGCGAACTGGGAGATGTTTCCGTGCCCAGGGCGCTGGAGAATTTCCGGGCCGGCATCGAAACGGGCATCAAAAAGATCATGTCCAAAATGGGCATCTCGACGCTGGCCAGTTACCAGGGTGGAAAATTCTTTGAGATTATCGGCCTGGATTCGGACGTGGTGAAAGAGTTTTTCCCTGACACCCGCTCCCTGGTCGGCGGCCGCAAGCTGGTTGACCTGGCCAACGACGTGATTGCAAGACACATGGAGGCCTTTCCCGCCCACGCCGAAAAGCCCGAGTTTGCGGGCTATTACCGGTTCCGCAAGGGGTTTGAACGCCACGCTTTCAGCCCGCAGGTGATTCGCAACCTGCAGAAGGCCGCCAAGGAAGACGACGCGGAGAGTTACAAGGCTTTCGCGCGGGAGGTTGACGAGCGCGAGCCCCTCACCCTGCGTGACCTGTTCAAGTTCGGGCCGGCCAAGCCCATTCCGATTGAAGAAGTCGAACCCGTGGAGTCTATCTGGAAGCGTTTCTCGTCGCAGGCCATGTCCCTGGGCGCCCTGAGCCCTGAGACCCAGCACACGCTGGCCGTGGCCATGAACCGGATCGGTGCGCGCTCAAACACCGGCGAGGGCGGCGAAGACTCGAACGTTTACTACATCGAACTCGAGAACGGCGACTCCGCCGAAAACAAGATTAAGCAGGTGGCTTCCGCGCGTTTCGGCGTGACGCCCGAATACCTGGCGCGGGCCGAGCAACTGGAAATCAAGATGGCCCAGGGTTCAAAGCCCGGCGAAGGCGGCCAGCTGCCGTCTCACAAGGTGACGCCGATGATCGCCCGGGTGCGCCGCGCCGTGGAAGGCATCTCGCTGATCTCGCCGCCCCCTCATCACGACATCTATTCCATTGAAGACCTGGCGCAGCTGATTTACGACCTCAGGGAAATCAACCCGAAGGCCACCATCTCCGTCAAGCTGGTTTCGCAGTCCGGCGTGGGAACCGTGGCCTCCGGCGTGGCCAAGGCCAATGCGGACGTGGTGCTGATCAGCGGCCACGACGGCGGAACCGGCGCTTCGCCGCTGATCTCCATGAAGAATACGGGCTCGCCATGGGAAATGGGGCTTGCTGAAACCCATCAGTGCCTGGTGGCGAATGGCCTGCGGAGCCGGGTGCGCCTGCGCGCCGACGGCGGATTGAAAACCGGCAGAGACGTGGTGGTGGCAGCCATGCTGGGCGCCGACGAATTCGGGTTCGGCACCTCGGCCCTGGTGGCGCTGGCCTGCGTAATGGCGCGCCAATGCCACCTGAACACCTGCCCCGTGGGCGTGGCAACCCAGCGCGAAGACCTGAGGAAGAAGTTTCCGAATGAGCCGGAGCGGCTGGTGAATTACATGCGGCACGTCGCCCAGAACATTCGCGAAATTCTGGCCCAGCTCGGGTTCCGTTCTCTCGAAGAAATTGTGGGACGGACGGACCTGCTGATTCCGACCGGACACCGGATTGAGGGACGGCGTGGCCAGTTGGATCTTCGTCCGCTGCTTCACCGGCCCGACCCTGAAATCCGCTCCAGTGTCCGCCCCCGGACGCCCGCGCGGAACCTGGATCCGCTGGCGCTTCGCATGGCGGAGGACGTGAAAGAGGTCCTCGACCAGGGCACGTCGATTGTCCGCGAGTACAAGATCAGGAATACCAACCGGACCATCGGCGCTCGCGCCGCCAACGCCATTGCCGTCCGCTACGGGAATCGCGGGTTGAAAGACCAGACCGCCGAGTTCCGCTTCAGCGGAAGCGCCGGGCAGAGCTTTGGAGCTTTCCTCACTGAAGGTCTGCGGCTGGTGCTCGACGGCGAAGCCAACGATTATGTGGGCAAAGGACTGGGCGGAGGCGAAGTAATCATCCGGCCGCCCAAAGAGTCTGCTTTCAGATCCTCCGAGAACGTGATTATGGGCAACGCCGTGCTCTACGGTGCCACAGCCGGCAAACTGTTCGCCGCCGGACGTGCCGGAGAACGTTTTGCCGTGCGCAACAGCGGCGCAACCGCTGTGGTGGAAGGCACCGGCGACCATGCCTGCGAGTATATGACCGGAGGGACGATTGTGATCCTGGGCGAGACGGGAAGAAATTTCGGCGCCGGCATGACCAACGGAGTGGCTTTCGTCTTCGATTCCGCCGGCCGCTTCGAGCAGCGTTACAATCCTGAACTGGTCAAGATCGAGCGAGTGATTGAGCCGGGCGATTCCCACCTGCTGCGGCAGCTGGTGCAGGCGCACGCGGATAAGACCGGGAGCACGACGGCCCGGGACATCCTGGAAAACTGGTCGCTGAGCCTGCTGTCGTTCTGGAAGGTTGAGCCCAGGTCAAAACCCGCGAGCGCTTCGACTGAGCCGGTTCCACTCTCCTCAAACCAACCGACCAAAGTGTAGGCGCCATTCCCCTGCGGAGTTGTTCATCATTCCCTCTGACCCCGGTGGAAGCTGCGGCAAGTGTCCGGCAGTGAATTACTCCGCTGCGGCCGCAATGCGGAAATCGGGCGAGATCTTCACCTGCGCAACAATCGAATTGGTAATCAGGCAATTGTCGTGGGCGTCCTGCAGAATCTGCCGCGCCAGCGCAACTTCCTCCTGCGACTTGACGGTGACGCGCGGGTGGACGGTGATTTCCGTGAAGCGATACTTCCCGTTGGAATATTCCAGCACGCCTTCGACTGAACTCTCATACCCGGCCAGGCCCAGATTCTTGTGCTTTGCGTAAGCCAGAAAAGTCATCAAGGTGCAGACATTTACGGAGGCGACGAACAGGTCTTCAGGTGTCCAGACGCCGGCCAGGCCTTTGAATTCGGGAGGGCTGGAAAGCTCAATCTGCGGTTTGTCTGATGAGCGAACCGTGCATTCCTTCTCCCGGGTCCATGCGACGTCGCTTTCGAACCTGAATACCTTGTAGCCCTTCTTATTCTCCATCGATCTGCCTCCGCTGATGAGCTTTTCCAGCCTTGAACTGTAGTTGATATGATTGATCCTAACACACATGTGAGGGTCACCGGCGACCGGGGATTCATTTCCGGCGGGGCGGGAAGCTCAGCGCGTCCCGGGGGTTGTTGGGGCCTGCAGAATGTCCTTGTGGGGGCAGTGAATTATGGCTGGAATTTATCGCCAACCGGCAAATTGTAAATTTTACACAATGTGTCAGAATCGGACACATTTTTTGCAGCAATTCAAAATCCTGGCAATAAATTTCTATAAGTTGTTTATTATGTGTTACTTACAAAATAAGCGGTTTGCGGGCCGAAAATCCCATACGTCCCATTCGGAGGGCTACAGGCCTTGTTGATAGCCTATTATAGTAGGCCTATGCGGGCCTTCCCCGGCGGCCGCCCACTCCTGCCCTCATCGCCCGGCCCAGTCGCAGAGCCTCCCTGGCGGGGCCCCATCCATCGAACCTGGCCGGGCCTGCCGGGCGGGCCGTCCACGCCAGACTGGCGCGCGAAGCCGCAGAAGACGGAGCAGGCCGGGTGAGGAGCGCTTTTGTTCCCCTCGGCCCACGCGCACGCAATCGCACACATTACGAGAGGAGAGGGCGGGCGCGCAGCGCGACCGGGTGAGGGTTTTTTAAATTGATGGACTGAATCAATGGCGATTGCCTGATTGGGCCCGGTAGCGGCCTTTCATCCTTCATCCTTCGCACTTCATACTTTATAAGCTTCCTACTCCCTGGTTTCCTCACCTTCGCTGACCGCAAAAATTAAAAATCAATGTCTGCACCACCCGCGCCAGCCGGTTCACAGCCCCGTCCGGGGGCGGAAGATTTTAGCCCAGGGCGCAAGCTCTGGGAACGGTCCCACACCCACCGCCTTGCGGTCCCTCCTCTCCCGCCGGGCGAGGGCCGGGGTGAGGGGTCTTTTAAATTGACTGATTGGGTCAATGGCGATTGCCTGATTGGGGAAAGGTCGCCGTGCGAGTTTTCTTAGGAGGGCCGGGCTTCAGCCCGGCCCTAAACCGCCGCCCACCGAAAATGAAAGCCCTCTCCGAGGGGAGAGGGTGGCCGCGCATCGCGGCCGGGTGAGGGGGCTTTTAAAAGAATTGGTGATTGAGCGAATTGTGATTGGGTGATTGGAGCAAGGCAGCGGCCTTTCATCCTTCACACTTCATGCTTTCCCGATTCCCTACTCCCTGCTCACTATTCGCTACTCACTGCCTCGCTGTGAAGAGGGCGCCGGAGGTCCGACGGCGGGTGAGGGGATTTTTTCTTGGCGTCCACCCCCGAAACGTCATCCTGAGCGCAGCGAAGGATCTGCTTTGACTTTTTGAATGCTTTTTGTAGTAGTTTCCTG
>Ga0315535_1002265_pt1 | contig 12404 bp, 12 predicted proteins | sample SalMarSW160220MG_2_FD_203092 | JGI IMG/M metagenome (GOLD analysis project Ga0315535, IMG submission 203092) | Salt marsh sediment microbial communities from the Plum Island Ecosystem LTER, Massachusetts, United States - Salt Marsh Sediment SW1602-20 ...
ACCTTGTACTCGAGGAGCTCGAGAGCCACGCTCTCCAACTTGAGCATACGCTCGTCAGTATACGGCCGCACGGTCCGCCCCGCCTGCCGGAAACCTCACGCGCCATCCGTCCAGGACGGCCAAAGTGACGCGAAACATGAAGCTTCGGTGAGGCCGCGCGAGGTGACGCTTACCGCCGCCTCATCCGGCCTCGCCGCCGCGACCTGCGAGCTCGACCAGCGCCGCCCGCAGGACGGCCACGGCCTTGCGGTACTCGTCGAGGTCGAGCCGCTCCTCCGGAGTGTGGTCGAGCGAGCTGTCGCCCGGCCCGTAGGCGAGCGTGGGGACCGGCCAGTGCGGCGCCACCACATTCATGTCGGAGGTGCCGGTCTTGAGCTTGCCGCGCGGACGCCCACCCACCCGGCGGATGGCCGCGCGGAAGGCGCGGGCCACGGGCGAGTCGCGTTCGGCCCGCACCGCCGCCTCCAGGCCGTGGCCGCTCAGCCGACATCCTTCCGGCAGTGACAGCGTCAGCAGCCGCTCGAGCAGTGCGTCGGGCGGCCAGCGCGGCGGCAAGCGCAACGACAGGCTGGCGCGGCAACGCTGCTCGAGGCCGTCGTTGGACGAGTCGAGCGCCTGGAGCGACAGCTGCAGGGCGTCGAAGCGGCCGCGAGCGCCGGCGCTGCCGGCCGCGGCCCCGTCCGCGACGCGGCCCGGCCCGCCGCCCGCTGCCGCCTCGTTGTCGGCATGCACGAAGGCGCGCAGGGTGGCGCAGGCCGCCACCGCCAGCTCGGCCGCGGTAGCGTCGTCGCGCGAGGAGTGAGCGTTGTCGCGGCGCGCGTCGAGCTCCACCACCAGTCGCCCCTTGTAGCCGAGGGTGTAGCCGTCCCAGCCGCTCGGCTCGCCGACGATCAGGATGTCCGGCCGCTCGTAGGCCCGCACCGCATGCCGGGCGCCCTTGCTGCTCGGGGCTTCCTCCTCGACGGCACCGATGAGCCGCACCCGCAAGCGCGCCTTCAGCCCGCTGTCCAGCCCGGACACGGCGGCCACGGCGGCGCAGAAGCTTCCCTTGGCATCGACGCTGCCACGGCCATGGAGCTCGCCCCCCGCCTCACGCACCTCGATGGCGCCGGGCACGGTATCGATGTGGCCCAGGACGGTCACCGTGCGAGGCCCCCCGCCCCACACCGCCACCGCGTTGCCGGCCTCGTCCACGAAGGCCTCGTCGGCGAAGCCCGCCATCCTCGCCACCAGCAGCGCGGCGAGCCGGGCCTCCTGGCCCGAGGGGCTGGGGCAGGCCACCGCCTCGCGCAGCAGCGCGACCGGGTCGAGCCTGGCGCTCACGACGCCAGCACGTCACCCACGCGCCGGACCACCTCGTCGACCTGCGCCTGGCTGATGACCAGCGGCGGCAGGAAGCGCACCACGGTGGCGCCGCCGGCGATGGTGAGCACGCCGGCGCTCCTTAGCGCCGCGATCACGGGCGCCGCCTTCTCCTTGAGCTCCATGCCGACCATCAGGCCCCGGCCGCGCACCTCGCGCACGCGCTCCCCGCCCGCCCGGCGCAGCCCGTCCATCAGGCGCTCGCCCATGGCGCGAGCGTGGGCCATCAGTCGCCGTTCCTCGATCTCCTCCAGCACGGCCAGGCCGGCGGCGCTGGCGAGCGGGTTGCCGCCGAAGGTGCTGCCGTGCCCCCCCTTGGGCATGGTGGCGGCCACGCTGTCGGTCATCAGCAGCGCTCCGATCGGCACGCCGCCCGCCAGGCCCTTCGCCAGGGTGGCCATGTCGGGCGTCACGCCGTAGGCCTCGCTCGCCAGGAAGGTGCCCGTGCGGCCGACGCCACACTGGATCTCGTCGAAGATCAACATGGCGCCCGCGTTCTCGGTGGTCTCGCGTGCAGCCTCCAGATACTCCTGGTCGGCCGGGTGGATGCCGCCTTCGCCCTGGACCGGCTCGAGCAGCAGCGCCGCCACGCTCTCGTCCACCACCGCCCGCAGCTCGTCGGCATCGTTGTAGCGCACGAAGGTGACGTCCATGCCGTAGGGGCCGAAGGGCTCGCGGTACTTCGGCTCCCAGGTCATGGGCAGCACGCCCAGCGTGCGGCCGGAGAACCCGCGCTTGGCGGCAACGAACCGCCGCCGCCCGGTGGCCGCGCGCGCCCACTTGAGCGCCGCCTCGTTCGCCTCGCTCCCCGAGTTGACGAGGAACACGCGGTTGAGCGGCGGCTGCACGAAGCTGAACAGCTTGTCCACGAAGGCGGTGCGGGTGTCGTTGCCCAGGTTCTGCGGGCACACGATGAGCCGCTGCGCCTGCTCGGCGAGCGCGCGCGCCAGCCTGGGGTTGGCGTGCCCCACGCTAGCCACCGCGATGCCGGCCATGCAGTCGATGACCTCGCCGCCGTCGGCGTCGAAGAGCAGGGCGCCGTCGCCGCGCACGTAGGCCACCTCCGGCCGCCACAGCCCGGAGCGGTGGGCGGCGTCGCGCGCCAGCAGCTCGGAGGTGGCGCTCGCCTGATCGCGCTGCGTCGTGTCCGTCATGGTCCTCCGTCCTTCCCGCCGGCCTCGCGCCGGCCCGTACCGCTAGGCGACGACCGTGCCTTCGCCGCGCAGCGCGCGGGTCAACGGCTCGGGCACGCGCGCGTCGGCGAGGATCACCCGGCCTACGCCGCCCGCGACGGCCTCCGCCGCGCCCAGCACCTTCTTCTTCATGCGCCCCTGGGCAACCTCCAGGTAGGCCTGGACCTCGTCCGCGCGAATCTCGCGGATGAGGCTGGCCTCGTCGGGGAACGCGCCGAGCAGACCGGGAACGTTGGAGAGCAGCACCAGCGCGTCGGCACCCAGCGCGACCGCGACGGCGGCCGCCGCCCGGTCTCCGTCGACGTTGACGGCCACGCCCTGGTAGCTGGCGCCCGGCGGCGTCAGCACCGGCAGGTAGCCGGCTCCCAGCAGCAGCCGCAGCAGCCCGTCGTTCACGCGCTCGACGGTGCCGGTGTGATCCCCCCGAAGGATGATCGTCTTGCCGTTCTCCACGCTGCGGACGCTGCTCTTGTGGCGCCCTTCGAAGATGCGGCCGTCCAGCCCGGACAACCCCACCGCGGCTACCCCGCGGCGTTGCAGGCGCTCCACCAGCTGCTTGTTCATCTTGCCGCAGTAGACCATCTCGAAGATCTCCAGCGTCTCGCGATCGGTGAAGCGGCTGGTGAAGCCGCTGGGGCTGGTGACGAAGCGCGGCGGGTGACCGAGCCTCTCGGCGACCCGGTTGGTCTCGGCGCTCCCGCCGTGGACCAGCACCAGCTCCGTCCCTGCGCCCGCCAGAGCGGCCAGATCGTCGCAGACGGCGTCGTAATCGATGCCTTGGGAGCCGCCCACCTTCGCCACCACCAGCCCGGGCGCCGGCGCGTCGCCGCTCACGAGCCCGGCTCCGGAGTGGCGGCGCCATCCTGGTAGCGGATCATGAACCGGGCACTGCGCTCGCCGCTCAGCGAGTCGAAGCCGAAGCGCCGGTAGAGCGCCTGGGCGTCGCGGGTGAAGAGCGTCCAGTAGCGCACCGTGCGTGTCTCCGGGGCGTCGAGGACGCAGCGCATCAGGAAGCTGCCGAGGCCGCGGCCGCGCTCCGGCTCCAGCACGAAGACGTCGGCGAGGTAGGCGAAGGTGAGCCGGTCGGTGACCACCCGCGCGAAGCCCACCTGCCGCCCCTCCAGGTAGAGGCCGAACGCCAGGCTGTTGGCGACCGCCACCTCCAGCTCCTCGCGCGAGCGGCCGCGCGCCCAGTAGCTGTCCGCCAGGAAGGCCAGCATCATCTCCAGGTCGAGGCGTGCGGGGTCGTTGTCGACCTCGGCCGCGCCCTGCCGCCACACCGTCATGCCGTCACCCCGCGCTCGAGCGCGCCCCGGGTGCGCGCGTCGACCGTGTCGGCCACGCGGACACCGCCGGCTCCCAGGTAGCGGGCGAAGCGCCGCGCCGCTGCTGACAACGCCTGGAGCGCCGCCGCGTTCGGCCGACGCTCCCAGTCGAAGCGCGTCACGCGCCACAGCGAGGCCCCGCCGTCCTCGTCGAGCCGCGAGTCGAAGCGGCCGACGAGCCGGCCTCGGTACCACACGGGCAGCACGTAGTAGCCCCAGCGCCGCTTGGCCTGCGGCTTGTAGACCTCCCACACGTAGTCGAAGCCGAACAGCCGCCGCACCCCCAGACGGTCCCAGAGCATGCCGTCGAGTGGCGCCAGGAAGCGCATGCCCCGCGGCATCGCCGCCTCGGCGGCGGCGAGCGTCGCAGGCAGGGCGAGGAAGCGGGTACCGTCGACGTCGACCTCGCGGAGGCTCCCCTCGGCCACCAGGTCGCGAAGCGTCCGGCGGCGCCGCTCGTCCTCCACCGGCACCGACCACACCGACTTGTTGGCGCCGGGCCGGAGCAACCCGGCCGCGCGCACCCGCAAGGTGAGCAGGTAGCGCAAGCTGGCGTCCTCGCCGGGGTCCGCCTGCGCCAGCACGGCCGCAGGCAGCACCCGCTCGGGCAGGTCGTAGACGTGCCGCCCCTTGTCCCGGTGGTGGGTGACGATCTCACCGCTCATCCACAGCCCCCGGAGCAGGTGCTTCACCAGCTTGTCGCCGTACCAGCTGCCGCGGACGTGCTCCGGCCGGTGGTCGTCGAAGAGCTCGTCGGCGAAGTCGAGGCTGGAGAGCGGCCCGCGGGCCTCGAGCTCCGCGACGGTGCGGCGTGCCTCGTCCGGGTAGCGGTCGAGCACCCGCTCTCCCCACAGCCGCCGGAAGTGGCGGTGGTAGACGCGCCGGAAGGGCCAGTCCTGCACCCCCGTGAGGCACACCTGCTTGTCCCAGGCGTCATAGACCGTGCGCCGGCGGTAGGCCAGGCGCTGCCAGCCGTCCACCCGGTAGCCGGCCACGCGCGCTTGCAGCACCAGGTCGGGGTTGCAGCCGAGCGGCCTGAGAGGATCGTACTGCACGCTGCCGAGGTGGGCGAAGACCTCCTCGAGCCGCCGCGGGGTGAGGTGGTAGGCGCCAAGAAGCCGCCGCGCCTCCTCGGGGCGCAGCCGCTGCGGGCCGGACCGCGAGGTCGACGGGCCGTGCCGCGCGGGGGCCGGCTCGGCGCTCGCGCTCATGGGTGCAACCCGGCGAAGCCCAGGCCCAGCGTCTCGTCCCAGCCCATGGCGATGTTGAGCGCCTGCAGCGCGTGGCCCGCGGTGCCCTTGACCAGGTTGTCGATGGCGGTCATCACCACCACGCGGCCGCTGTCGGGGTCGAGCTCGAAGCCGACGTCGGCCCAGTTGGTGCCGTCGAGGATCTTGGGGTCAGGCACCCGGTGGATTCCCTTGCGCGCCTGCACGATGCGCACGAACGGCTCGTCGTCGTACGCCTCGTGGAGCGCGGCCGCGACGTCGCGCTCGCTGGTCCCGTCGGGCACGAAGACGTGAGCGGTGGCGAGGATGCCGCGCACCCGCTCCACGGCGGTGGCGGTGAGGTGCACCCGCAGCTGCCCCGGCAGCTCCTGCTCGATCTCCGCCGTATGCCGGTGGCGCGTGGGCGCGTAGGTGCGCACCACGCCCATGCGCTCGGGATGATGGCCCGCGGCCGAGGCCTGGTTGCCGGCCGCGCTCGAGCCGATCTTGGCCTCCACCACGACATCCTGGCGGGCCACCAGACCGCTGGCGAGCAGCGGGTAGAGGCCGATGATGCCCGCCGTGGCGATGCAGCCGCCGCCGGAGATGCGCGTGGCGCCCGGCAGCTGGCTGCGGTGCAGCTCCGGGTTGCCGTAGACGAAGCTGCCCAGCAGCTCGGGACGGGGGTGGTCCTCTCCGTAGTAGCGCCGGTAGACGGCGGCATCCTTGAGGCGGAAGTCCGACGACAGGTCGATGAGGCGCTCCGCCTTGAGCGCGACCTCGTCGATGCGCCCCGCCAGGCGCTTGTGCGGCAACCCGCTGACGAGCACGTCGGCGGGTTGCAGCTCCTCGGCCCGCACGAACCGCAGGCGCGTGACGCTCCGAAGGTTGGGGTGTACGAGCGGCACCGGCAGGCCGGCGTTGCGCTCGCTGGTGACCTGCGCCACCTCGAGTCGCGGGTGGCCCAGTGCGAGCCGCAGGAACTCCCCGCCGGCGTAGCCGGAGGCACCCAGGATGGCCACGCGGAGCCTGTCGGGTGGAGTGGTGCCGGAGGACATGGCTGGCATTCTATCCGTAGGGGTCAGATTGGCTCAGGCCGCCACGAGCCGCTCGGCGGCGTAGCGCACCACGCGCGCCGGGATGTCCACGCCGGTGGTCGCCACGGAGTTGCGGAACTCCATGGTGTGGTTGACCTCCACCACCAGCATGCCGCGCTCGGACTCGATCACGTCCACCGCCAGCACGCCTCCGCCGACGGACCGAGCGGCAGCCGACACCACCTCGACCAGCTCGCCCGTGAGCGGGCAGTTGCTGGCGCTGCCGCCACGGGCGGTGTTGGTGATCCAGTGCTCGCTGGAGCGGTAGATGGCGGCGATGACCTCGTCGCCGACCACGAAGGCGCGGATGTCGCGGCCCGGCTTGGGCACGAACTCCTGCACGTAGAAGACCTTGTGCTGCGGGCCACCCAGGATCTCCTTGTGCTCGAGCACGGCTTCGACGGCGTCGCGGTCGGAGAGGCGTGAGACCATGCGGCCCCAGCTTCCTACGACCGGCTTGAGCACCACCGGGTAGCCGAAGCGCTCGCACAGCGCCAGCACGGCCTCCACCGTGAAGGCCACGCCGGTCCGTGGCGTGGGCACGCCGGCCTCCGCCAGCACCGCGTTGGTGGCGAGCTTGTCGCCGCACACCTCGATCACCTCGGGTCGGTTGATCACCGTGGCGCCGGCGGCGGTGTACACCCGGCTCAGGGCCAGCCCGCGCGTCTGCGACAGGCAGCGCTCGATCACGACGTCGTGGGGCGAGCGCTCGAAGGCGCTGAAGTCGATCACCTGGTGCGGGGCGTAGACCTGCTCGAAGGCCACCCCGCCACGCTCGAAGGCCTCGAAGAGCATGCGCTCCTCCACCCTCAGGCGGTCGTAGACCACGGCGATGCGCGGCGCGACGCTCACGCTTCCCAAGCTACTCGCCCCAGTCCTCGTCCTCTTCGGGTGCGGGCTCGAAGCGCAGCGGGTCGAGGCTGATCACCTCGAGCTCGGCGCCCTCGTCGGTCACCACGAGCTCGCCGAGCGTCAGGCTGGCGGGGTCGACGTCCACGCGTCCGTAGGGGGTGTCGAAGGTCTGCATCGGTGCTCCCTTTCCTCGGGCGGGCGCCGAGCCCGCCGCCGTGACCCGGGTCTCGTGCTCTGCGGCGCCGCCCGTCCGGGTCGCTGACGGGACGCGCGGGAAGACGGCCTGGCTCAGCTGTCGGGCTCGTCGGGCCGCTCGCCGCCCGGCACCTCGCCGGGGAAGCGGCCGTGCTTCTTGAAGAAGGCCAGCACCGAGCCCTCCTCGAGCACCTCCCGCAGGAAGCCGGGCACCTCGGGCAACGCCAGGCTCTCCTGCTCGCCGCCGGCTCGCCGCCACAGCAGGCGTCCGCGGTCCAGCTCCAGCCGCACCGCGTCGCCGTCCTGCAGGAGATCGACCAGCTCGGGCGCGGCGAAGGCGGGGATGCCCAGGTTGAGCAGGTTGCGGTAGTGGATACGTGCGAACGAGCGCGCCACGATCCCGCCCACGCCCAGCAGCTTGAGCGCCTGGGGGGCGTACTCGCGGCTCGAGCCCAGGCCCCAGTTGCGTCCCCCCACCAGCAGGTCGCCGGGCCGCACCGCCGCCGCGAACTCCGGTCGCAGGTGAGCGAACGCGTAGCGCTGGAAGACGTCCTCTCCCACCATCAGCGGAGCGTACTTCCCCGGCAGGATGTCGTCGGTATTGACCGCGTCGCCGAAGCGCCATACCCGGCTCCAGGCGCCGGTCCCGCTCGCGCCGCCACGCGCGGGGCCGCTCATGCGTCCACCGCCGGCGCCTCCGGCGTCCGTCCCGGCAACGCCACCACGCCGGCCGCGGCCGAGGCCGCCGCCACCGCCGGGCTCGCCAGGTAGACGCGCGCCTCGGCGCTGCCCATGCGCCCCACGAAGTTGCGGTTGCTGGTGCTCACGCACACCTCGCCGGGCGCCAGCACCCCCATGTGCCTGCCCATGCAGGGGCCGCATCCGGGGACCCCGATGCTGGCGCCGGCCGCCACCAGCGCGGCGATGGTGCCGTCCGCCAGGGCGTCCTGGAGCACCTGGCTGCTCGCCGGGATGACCAGCAGGCGGGTTCCCTCGGCGACCGGCCGGCCGGCGAGCACGCGCACAACCTCGCGCAAGTCCTCCAGCCGGCCGTTGGTGCAGGTGCCCACGAAGACCTGGTCGACGGGTACCCCCAGGTGCTCCTCCACCGGGTGCACGTTGTCCACCTGGAAGGGCACGCTGAGCACCGGCCCCACCCCCGCGAGATCGATCTCCGTCTCGCCGGTCACCTGGGCGCCTTCGTCCACCGCCAGCCAGGGCGGAACCTGGTAGCGCTCTCGCAGCGCCTCGTCGGGCGCCACCAGGCCGACCTTGGCGCCGGCCTCCACCGCCAGGTTGGCCAGCGTCATGCGCTCGCCCGCACCGAACGCGGTCGCCCCCAGGATCTCGATGCTGGCGTAGGTGGCGCCGTCGGCCGTCAATCTGCGGACGATCTCCAGGGCCACGTCCTTGGCCGCGACGCCCGGCCGCCGCCGGCCGCTGAGGCGCACCCGGACCGTCTCCGGGACCTTGAGCCAGGTCCGCCCCGTGACCATGGCCAGCGCGATGTCGGTGGCGCCCATGCCGGTGCCGAAGGCGGCGACCGCGCCGTAGGTGGTGGAGTGCGAGTCGGAGCCGACGACCACCCAGCCGGGCCGGGCGAGCCCCTCCTCCATCAGCACCTGGTGGCAGATGCCGCGGCCGACGTCGAAAAGCCGCAGGCCCTTCGCCCGTGCCACCGCTCGCACCCGCTGCTGGGTCGTGGCCACCTGCACGTTGGAGGCGGGCGCCACGTGGTCCACCACCACCGACACCCGCTCGGGATGCTGGATGACGCCGCCCAGCTCGTCCTCGACGATCGCCAGCGCGCTGGGAGCGATGGAGTCGACCATCATCACCTGGTCGACGGGCACCACCACCACCTCGCCCGCCCGCACCCGCCGCCCGGCCTTCACCGACAAGATGCGCTCGGCGAGCGTGAGGCCGGCCAGGTCGACGCCCGGCTCGGCGGGCAGGGTCGACGGCCAGCGGCCGCCCGCGGGCTCGACGCCGCTCACGCCGACCTCCGCTGGTGCTCGGCGGTCTCCCGACCGAAGGCCTCCAGCAGCATGCGGTCGATGGTCTCCAGAGGGACGTCGCCGTCGTCGGCGAGCGCCTTGACCTCGCGGGTGACGTCGCGCACCGCCTCGTCGGAGAGCTCGAGCGCCAGGTTGCGCGCCCGGGCGGCGATGGCGTGCCGGCCGGTGAGCCGGCTGCCGAGCTGCATGCGCCGGTCGACGCCGAAGGCCTGCGGCGGGATGGCCTCGTAGCTGCCGGGGTTGACGTAGATGGCCTTGAGGTGCATGCCCGCCTTGTGGTTGTAGGCAAAGGGCCCGGTCAGGTAGTTGTTGAAGGGGATCTCGATGCCGGTCATGCGCGCGATCATGCGGTCGAGCTCGGGCAGCAGCGTGAGATCGTACTTCGTCGCCAGACGCTCCGGGTTGAGCGTGAACATGCGCGCCATCAAGCCGCCCAGCGGGGTGATGCCGTTGCGCTCGCCGATCCCCATGACGCTGGTGTCCACGTGGGTGCAGCCGCTGCGAACGGCCTCGAAGGCGTTGGCGATGGCGCAGCCGGTGTCGTTGTGGCCGTGGAACTCGATGTCGCAGTGGACGGCCTGGCGCACGTCCGCCACCAGCTCGCGGACCTGGGCCGGGGTGGCGATACCGACGGTATCGGCCAGCCCGACGCGGTCGACGCCCGCGCGGTCGGCCGCCTGGTAGACCCGCAGCAGGTCGCGCTTGTCGGAGCGGAAGGTGTCCTCGGAGGAGAAGCGCACGTTGCGCTCCCGCCCCTTGACGTACTCGATGACCTCGAGGCTCTGATCGATGATCTCGTCGACGCTCTTGCCGTGGCTGCTGCTGGCCAGCTCGCGCGAGGTGGCGAAGAGGATGTCGACGCCGTAGACGCCGCACTCGACCGCAACGCGCGCGTCGTGGAGGTTGGCACGCGTGTGGGTGAGGATGCGCGCGTTCAGCCCCAGCCCGGCGATGGTCTCGCACGCCTTGCGCGATGCAGGAGACGCCACCGGTGTGGTCAGCTCGATGAACTCCACGCCGAAGGCGTCGAGCAGTCTCACGATCTCGATCTTGTCCGGGAGCGAGAAGTTGCCCAGGGCGAACTGCTCGCCCTCGCGCAGCGTGGAGTCGATGATGTGCCAGTCGCGCAGTGCCATCCTCACCTCGCGCGGCGACCTCGCGGCCTGCCGCCTGCATCCGTCACGCCTCTTTCGTTCCGTAAGCGCTGTCCCGGAAGCCGGGATGCGGCCCGCCCGCCTCCGCCCACGCTAGGCTGGCATCCTACGAGTGCGGGCGCAAGGCTGTCAAGCCGTGAATATACGATGAGAATGGGGAAGGATGACGATTCTCAGGGCGGCGCGGCGGCGCGCAGCGCATCCTCTCGAGGGCCACGGGCCGCGCCTGGGATTGCCTGGCCACAACTGCCGATTGGTTTCGATTGTTAAGCACTCAGGCGCCGACCGCCACCAGGCCCAGCGGCACTTCGCCGCGGCCGTCCACCTGCAACAGCTCGGCCAGCTCGTCGTCGTAGAACTCCGCCAGGAAGCTGGCGGCCAGGCCCATGCCGGTGGCGCTCAGGACCACCGACTGGGCGGCCGCCCCGACATCCAGGCAGAGGTAGCGCAGCGCCCGGCCGCTGCCGCCGTCGCGGTGGCGAGCGAAGATGCCGGTGAAGCACAGGGCGACCGCCTGGGCCGCCACGTCCAGCGAGGTCACCAGCGACGCCTCGAAGCGCTCGCTGGGATCGCCGATGGCGAGGTGCTCCAGGGTGTGATCGCGAGGGTTGTAGTGGTACACCCCCGCGAACAGGTTCTCGACCTGGCGCGCCACCACGTACGCCTCGATGCTGGAGACGCCGGCGGAGGACAGGTGGGTGCGCTCGTGCCCGTAGGTGAATCCCGCGGCGCCCCAGAGCAGCTGGGAGAGCTGCGACTGCCGCAGCCGGCCCCCCTCGGCGACGCCGTCTCGCGCGCTGGACAGTGCGGTCCACAGCCCCGTGCCGCCCTTCAGCTGGGGCACCGGCAACGACGCTACCTCGCAGGGGTTGGCGTACACCTTGAACGGCGGCGCGGCACGCGCCCGGCTCCTGGGCACGTTGCCCCGGCGATACTTCGTTTGGGCGTGGAACTCCGCCCCTATCGACTTGCCCCGGCTGTGGGCCACGGATAGCGCTCCCACGCGAGTCTAGCACCCGCCAGTTCCGCTCACTCGGTGTGTCGCGCGGAGCCGCCGACGAGGGTAGCCTGGGGCGTGCGAGACGCCTTACTGGCCTGGTTCGACGAGAGCGCCCGGCGGCTGCCCTGGCGTGAGCCGTCGAACCGCTCGGACCCCTACCGCGTGCTCGTCGCCGAGGTGATGCTGCAGCAGACGCAGGTCGCCACCGTCGTCCCCTACTACGGCCGCTGGCTGGACCGCTTCCCCGACCTGCGCTCGCTCGCGGACGCCGACGACGCCGCCGTGTTGCGCGCCTGGCAGGGGCTGGGGTACTACCGGCGGGCACGCAACCTGCAGCGGGCCGCGCGCGAGGCCGTGGCGCGCTTCGGAGGAACGCTGCCGCCGGACCGCTCGGCGCTCGCCAGCCTCCCCGGCATCGGCCCCTACACCTCTGCGGCGGTGGCGGCCCTGGCCTTCGGCCGCCGGGAGATCGCCGTCGATGGCAACGTCCGCCGCCTGGCGTGCCGGTTACACGCCTGGGACACGCCGCCGAGTGACCTCGCCGTCGAGCGCGCCCTGCAGGAGCGGCTGGGAGACCCCACCGAAGGCCGGGCGCACCCGGGTGACGCGGGCCGCCTGGCCGAGGCGCTCATCGAGCTCGGGGCGCTCGTCTGCACCGCCGCGACGCCCGCCTGCGGGCGCTGTCCGCTGGCCGCCGGCTGCGCCGCCCATGGCCGCCGCGTGCCGGAGAGCATCCCCCGCGCCAGACCGCGCCGCGCGCCGCCCCTGAGACGCCGCTTCGCGTTGGTCGCGATCGACGACCGTCAGGTGTGGCTGTGCCGGCGCCAGGACGACGAGCTGCTCGGGGGGCTGTGGGGCTTCCCGCAGGTGGGCGAGGCGCCGGTGCAGGGACGCTGCCTCGACACGGTGCGGCACGCCTACAGTCACTTCCGCCTGGAGCTGGTGCCGGTGCTGGTGCCGGCCGACCACCCGCAGCTGATCCACGCGACCGGCGCGGCGC